>Ga0302321_100001552_pt1 | contig 19726 bp, 13 predicted proteins | sample Fen_T0_1_FD_202505 | JGI IMG/M metagenome (GOLD analysis project Ga0302321, IMG submission 202505) | Peat permafrost microbial communities from Stordalen Mire near Abisko, Sweden - Fen_T0_1 | ecosystem: Environmental > Terrestrial > Soil > Wetlands > Permafrost | place: Sweden: Abisko...
CCATGCCGAAGCCACCGCGCCCGCCGTGCAAAATGCACCCGGCAGCGCCTATTTCCAAAACCTACCCAAAGGGGCAACCGCCCTGGAAGTCGGCAAACTGATTGCCGAAAACTTCGTCGTTCGTCCGCACGGCAACCTCGGACGCCCCAAGGTCCCGAAATTCATCATCTACCCGGAGGTCTGCGCCTGGTACGGCTCGCTCACCTTCGCCCAACTCACCAACGACACCGACCTCGTCAGCCGCCTCATCAAACGCTTCGACCCGTTGCTGACCACCGCCGAAGCGCCCCTCATTCCCAATCCCATCCACGTCGACCTCTCCGTCTTCGGCGCCGTCCCCCTCGAAATCTATATCCAAAATAAGGATACACGCTACCTCGCCCTTGGCCAGTGGGCCGCCGACACCCAGTGGGCCGTACCGAACCCGAATCTTACCGCCAACTGGAAAGAACAGACCGACCAAAACGGTGATGCCGCCGCCCTCCTCGCCCAAGGCCTCAGCCCGCAGACCCGCTACTGGATCGACGACATGTACATGATCAACATCCTCCAGACTCAAGCCTACCGCGCCACGAAAAACCCGGTCTACCTCGACCGCGCCGCCCGCGAAATGGTTTCCTACCTCGACAAACTGCAACAGCGCAACGGCCTCTTCTTCCACTCACCCGAAGTCCCTCATTTCTGGGGCCGTGGCAACGGCTGGTTCGCCGCCGGCTTCACCGAACTCCTCCGCGTCCTGCCCGCCGATCATCCCCTGCGCCCACAAATCCTTGCCGCTTACCGCACCATGATGGCCTCGCTCCTCAAATTCCAAGGCGAAGACGGCATGTGGCGCCAGCTCGTCGACCGCCCTGAGTCCTGGCCGGAGACCTCTGGTTCGGCTATGTTCACCTTTGCCTTCATCAGCGGCGTGAAAAACGGCTGGCTCGACGAAGCCACCTACGGCCCCGCCGCCCGCAAAGGTTGGCTCGCCCTCGTCAGTTACCTCAATCCCGAGGGCAATCTCCGCGAAGTCTGCGAAGGCACCAACAAGAAAGACGACTACGACTTCTATATGAAACGCGCCCGCATCACCGGCGATCTGCACGGCCAGTCCCCCATGCTCTGGTGCGCCTCCGCCCTCCTGCGCTAAACCAGACACCAAACCTAATTTCCAAGGCTGCCCAAACCATCAGGCAGCCTTTTTCATGCCCGCACCCCTCGAAAAACGGGCCTTGCTCAAGGCTTGGCCGGCGCCTCAGCGGCCTTTGGCGGATCGAATTTCAATGGCATGATCACACGCAACTCCGCGGGCTTGCCGCTACGGGTCACCGGCTTGAAACGCATGCCGTTGACCAGCGTTACCGCTGCCCAGCCAAACTCCGGCCGGCTGGCCTCAAGCACGCGCGGGACCTGCGCCAAACCCACTCGATCAATCACAAACTCAACCCTCGCCACACCGGCCACGTTCTCGGAATTTAGCGCCGTCGGATACGTCAGTCCAGGACGCGCGACCATTTTCGGCTTAGCATCCAGTCCGGCACTCGACGCTGATACTTCCTTCTTCTCCCGCGCCATATCCATAAAACGACGCGATGCGTAGGGCGTGTTTACAAACGCAAATTCGTGCCGGTACTCGCGCACTTCCTGCTCCGCCGCCGACGCCGGGCTGAAAGTCCATCCTTCCACGGCCGCCACCAACGCTCCGCCAAAATCCGGATGCGACGCCTCAACCACCTCGGTGGAAATCACACCGCCACGGGGATCCAACTTAAATCGCACAATGGCAAAACCTTCTTCTTGCGCCAAAGCCCGTTCATAGGGAAAAACCGGTTCAACAATCTCAATCGCACCTTTCAAGGCCGCGATCGCCTCATCAAGCCCGTGAAAAACCAGCTGCTGGCTATACTGATACGCCACGGCACGTTCACGGATCTTGGCGGGTTGATATTGTCGCTGAGCCACCAAATCGAGAGCCGCGCGGACCGCCCCTTCGGAGGTGGCAGCAAGAATCTCAAAGCGGCCCGTGGTGCCATCCTCCTCCACGACGTAGCGCAACACCGCCTCGATGGATCGCCCGAGCGCACGAGCCGCCAACGGCAAGATCAAATCAGGATCCTGCTCAATTAACGGCTTTTCCAGACCGTGTTCGTCTTCGACGTGAATCTCACCCGGAAAATTCGGTAACGCGTCCACGTTAAACCACACCGCCTTGGGTCCACTGTGCTGAAAACTAACCGCCGCGCGAGCTGCGATGGGCTTCCCCTCAAACACAACCGGTTCAAACCGCCATTTTCCGACCGTTTCGATCAACGCCTTGCGCCACTCCTCCGGGCCCTTGACGAATTCGACTTCACCGACCGTACCATCTTCTTTGATCCAAACCACAACATCTCCACGCGCTTCCTTTTTTGCGGTCGGCGGAGGCAACGGCGACTCAATCACCTTCGCCGCTTTCGTCGCGCTACCAGGAACGCCAAAATACATGGGTTTGGGTTCCGCCGCCGAGGCGCTCGTCCCGGCAAAACCCAAAATTCCCGTTAACACCACCGCCAACGCCACAAGTATCGATTTTTTCATGGGCTATAAAATTGTGCCAAATCTCTCGCCAGTAACAAGCGGTACGCGCTGGTGTAGTAAACCTGCCCCGTCAAACGCGGAAAGATCGCGGGCTGAAACGCGAAAAACTTCAGCTGCGCCCAAGACCGCGGCCACAGCAAACGGTCAATCGGCACACGTGGCGCGACAGGTGTTTCCTCGGTCTCTTCCGGGCGTGTATCATCCGACATACCGTGTACCATGTTAGGAACTCCGTCCTGCCGGCAATTTTCATTTTCCTGAATCCGTTCGCCCGATTGGCGACACTGACCTGCGAACCTCAACTACTATGAAACCCTTCCAACCTCCTACCGCTCGAGCCGGCACAGATCGCCCTTCAGAAACTCGGGTCCGCGAGCAGAAAAAATCCACCCGGAAAATTGTAAATAAGGCTGTCTTCCCCAAAAGTATGCCACCCCCCGGAAAGCATCGCACTTCGGATCTGCCGCCAATGCTGCCGCGTGACATCGACGACCACGCGCCGATAATCATACCCGTGCGGATCATCCAATAACTCACTGAGGAAAATCTCCCCATCGTTTTTGGAACCAATGACGGTCACATCACGGATCAGATCTTGAGCGCTAACAATCGGGTAGGAAATCATGCAGGCGGGCGATAAATAGCCACATTATCCAATCGGGTGAAACTCCGCCACCTTGAGCCTTATCATCCCTGTCCGCCGCACTCCGACCACTTTCCTCCAAGCCCCGCACTCTCATCGCACACGACCGGCCACTCTTTCATCGGGCTTCACCGCAAGGCAGGAACGTCCCGGTCAGCCTCGTTTGAGGGGATAACGCCCACGCCTGTGAGAGTTTAAGCGTTACGTAAAACTCCGATGGCAGCGGACTTTACCTCGCTCAATCATCCGGACTAGTTCTCAATCACAGGTCAGAAATCCAGCTCTATTCCCCTTACTTCGTGACGAAGCTGAGAGGAGGGACCGTTCGCCGCCCGCGAATACAGAACAAGTAAACACCGACACCAGCCAATGAAAACTAAACATCTGATCTACCTGATCATTATACTGCTGTGCGGTGCGCTGTTCATCCACCAGCGTAAACCGGTTCAACCAAACGGGCCGATACCAGTCGCCACCAACCAAGACAAAGCCCCGGCCCAAAAAACCCCGGCACCCGAAGCCGCAACCCCAGCCAACACCGCCGCCACCCTGCGCACCCCTTCAACCGCGACAACCGAAACCGACAAGCTACTGGCAGCCATTCCCGAAGGACCTTTTCGGGAAAGCCTCATGCAAATTGTCGGGCCTGCGCGCAATCACGCCCTCGAAAAACTGATCCGTTTAAATCCACCCAAAGAGGACTACGTCAGTCTGCGCGCCGACGCACAAGGAGACCTCTACTATGTCTGCGTCTTAACCCCTGAAGCCGCTCAGGCCGCACAAGCGGTGCCGGACCAAATGGTCGCCGCAACTGCTCCTATCACCGCCGCAGCCGCCGTTCCCATCACCAACCCACCGGTTCGGCATTCACGCCCCGGCGCTACCAAAATCCTCTATCTCGATTTCAACGGCCATACCATCACCGGCACCGCTTGGAATAGCACCGTAACCACCTACCAAGCTCTTCCCTACGATACTGACGGCGACATCACCACCTTCAGCGACGCCGAACAAGCCGTCATCATACAAGTTTGGGAACGCGTCGCCGAGGACTATGCCCCGTTCGACGTCGACGTCACCACCGAAGAACCCGCCGTCTTCACCACCACCACGGGTCGCGCTGTGATCACAAAGAGCACCGACGCCAATGGTGTTTTAATGCCGTCAGACACGGCAGGCGGCGTGGCCTATCTCAGTGTCTTTGGTAATTCGGATTACGTCTCCAGGTCTTCGCCTGCTTTTATTTATTTTAATCACCTTGGAAGCGGGACCACGGCCAGCTTGATCGCCGAGGCCGTCTCCCATGAACTCGGCCACAACCTTGGCCTCTCCCACGACGGCACAACCACTGGCAGTACCTATTACGGCGGCCACGGCACCGGCGAAACCTCTTGGGGGCCCATCATGGGCACCGGTTACAACCGCAACGTCTCCCAATGGTGCAAAGGCGAATACTATCTGGCCAACAACACCCAGGACGACATCGCCGTCATCGCCTCCCACCTCCCACTCATCCCCGATGACGCCGGCAACACCATCGCCACCGCCGCCGCACTACCGGTTACAAGCGGTTCGTTCTCAACCACCGGACTGTTGAGCAGCGCCACCGACATCGACATCTACGCCGTGACCCTCCCGGCCGGCACCACCAGTTTCTCCGTCGCCGGATACCGCGCTGCAAGCGGTACCTACGGCGGCAACACCGACATCCAACTCGACCTCCTCGACAGCTCCGGCACCGTTCTCTTCTCAAACGACCCACCCGACAGCACCCGAGCCGCACTGTCCTGGACCGTCGCCGCCGGAACCTACTACGTGCGCCTCACCCCAGTCGGCTCGGGCACACCCCTGTCATCAACCCCGACCGGTTACACGAGCTACGGCTCCATCGGACAATACACCCTGACCGGCGCCAGCGTCACGCCCTCCGCCCCAACCATCACCACACAGCCAATCACCCAAACCGTTTACGCCACCACCAGCGTCACCTTTAAAGTCGCCTTCACGGCCGCCCCCTCGCCGACCCTCCAGTGGAAACTCAACGGCACGGCAATCTCCGGCGCGACCAACACCAGCTACACCATCGCCACCACCGCCAACACCGACGCAGGCGCCTACACCGTCACCGTCACCAACAGCCTCGGCACCGTCACCAGCTCCGCCGCCAACCTGACGGTTAATCCAATCGCCGCTCCCGCCATCACCACGCAGCCCCTGTCTCAAACCGTCAACACCGGCAGCAGCGTCACCTTCACCGTTGTCGCCACCGGCATACCGGCCCCCACCTATCAGTGGTATCTTAATGGCTCTGCGCTTTCGATTACCGGCGCAAACACCGCCAGCTTAACCATCCCCTCCGCCACCACGAGCGGCACCTTCACCGTCACCGTGTTAAATTTCGTCGGCAGCATCACCAGCTCCGCCGCCATCCTCACGGTCAACGTCGCCCCCACCATCACCACGCAGCCCGTTTCGCAAACCGTCATCGCCGGCAACAGCGTCAGCTTCAGCGTCGTCGCCACCGGCACACCGACACCCAGCTACCAGTGGAAACTCAACGGCACCGCCATCACGGGCGCGACCAATACCACCTACACCATCCCTGCCACCACTAACACTGACGCAGGATCCTACACCGTAACTGCCACCAACACCCTGGGCAACGTCACCAGCTCCGCCGCCACTCTTACCGTTAACCCAGCCGGCACGCCCGCCATCACCACTCAACCGACTTCACAAACCGTCTTCCTCGGCTACAGCGCCACCCTCACCGTTGTCGCCACCGGCACTCCCACCCTCGCGTATCAGTGGAAACTCAACGGCACCGCCATCACCGGAGCAACCAACACCACCTACACCATCGCTGCCGCCACCAACGCCGACGCCGGACCCTACACCGTCACCATCACTAACGGCTTGGGCAACGTCACCAGTTCAGCCGCTACCGTCACAGTTACCGCTGCCGTCGCACCCGTGATCACCAGCCCGAACCAAGCCGGTGCGGCCATCGACGAACCATTCAGCTACGCCATCACCGCTAACAATTTCCCCGCCTCGTTCGCAACGCCCGGCCTCCCTGCTGGATTAACCCTCAACACCGCCACCGGCGCGATCACCGGCACACCCACGATTGCGGGTACCTTCACGGTCTCCCTAAACGCCTCCAACACCGCCGGCACCGGTGCCCTGACATTATCATTGGTCATCCTGCCCAACACCACCATCACCACCCTCGCAGGCAGACTCGGCGTAAGCGGCTCCACCGATGCCACCGGCACCGCAGCCAGTTTCAATTACCCCTCTAACATCGCCGCCGATACCACCGGAGTCCTGTACGTAACCGACTCCAGCAACCACACCATCCGCAAAATCGCCCTCGACGGAGCCGTCACCACCCTCGCCGGCCTGGCGGGCACCTCTGGTTCGACTGACAGCACCGGTGCCAGCGCCCGCTTCAACACCCCCGCCGGCATCGCCATCGACAGCGCCGGCAACCTCTACGTAGCCGACACCAACAACCACACCATCCGCAAAATCACCTCACTCGGCGTCGTAACGACGTTGGCGGGATCAGCTGGTTTGAGCGGCACCACCAACGGCGCCGGCACCGCTGCGCGTTTTTATCACCCCGCCGGCATTGCTATCGATACCAATGGCACTCTCTACGTTGCCGACTCCGATAACCACATCATCCGTAAACTCATAGGCAACGGCGCCACCGTAACCGTCAGCACGCTCGCAGGTCAGGCCGGCATCCCCGGCTTCTCTGACGGCACCAGCGCATCCCAGGCCACCTTCAACACGCCACTCGATCTCGCCCTCGACAGCACAGGCACCCTGTATGTAGCCGACACCAACAACCACACCATCCGTAAAATCACGAATGGCCTCACTGTCACCACCATCGCCGGTCAAGCTGGCGTCCTTGGCAATGCCGATGGCGTAGGCACGGCCGCACGATTGAAAGCACCCGCCGGATTGGCGCTCGACCGTGCCGGCTACCTCTACATCGCCGACTCCTCTCACACCCTGCGCCGCCTCACCCTCAGCACCGGCCAGGTCATCACCCTCGCCGGACTCGCTGGCACCCTCGGCACCGCCGACGGCTCCGGCAACAAAGCACGCTTTAACCTCCCCACCGGTTTAACCATCGACGCCAACAACTACGTCTACATTGCCGACACCGACAACCACGCCATCCGCGCCGTCAGCAGCGCACCCGCAATCACCACCCAACCCCAAGCGGTAACCATCGCCGCCGGGGCTAGCGCCAGTTTCACCGTCACAGCCGTCGGCGAACCTATTCCCACCTACCAATGGAACAAGGACGCCGTCGCGGTCTCCGGCGCGACCTCGGCCACGCTCACCCTCGCCAACGTACAAGCTACCCAGGCCGGAAGCTACACCGTCACCGTTTCGAACAACATGGGCAACGTCACCAGCACCGCCGCCGCTCTGACCGTGACGGTCGCCCCACCCAGTTCATCCAGCTCCTCCAGCTCAAGCAGCGGAGGAAGCGGCGGCGCCCCAAGCGATTGGTTCCTCACCGCCCTCGCGTCGCTCTGCCTTGTCCGACGCCTCGTCCGAAAAAAGTAACGCCCCCCGCCTTGCCCGAAACCAAAATCCGTTCTTGCGCGCCGCCCCACCCCGCAGGTTGATTGACGGAATGCAGGTCTCGTTTAATCCCGCCGCCGACGTTGAAGCGGCCATGCTCCAAGCCGCCACCGCCATCGGACTCGATTGCGCACGCTTCGCACCCGAAGTGCGCACCGCCGATCCCAAGCACGGCGACTTCCAAGCCAACGGCGTCCTCGCCTTCGCCAAACGCGAAAAACAAAATCCGCGCGCCCTCGCCGAAAAACTCGTCGCCGCCCTCGATGCCGCCACGCGCGAACGCTACGAAGTCACCATCGCCGGCCCCGGCTTCATCAACTTCGCCCTCAAACCCGCCGCCTTGTTCGAATGGTTGCGCGCCTTCGCCAACCGCCACGCCCTCAAAGCCGGTGCCGCAACCGCTTACGCCGGCAAAACCTGGGTCGTCGACTATTCCTCGCCCAACACCGCCAAACAGATGCACGTCGGCCACCTCCGCTCCGCCGTTATCGGTGAAGCGATTTGCCGCCTCGTCGCCTTCAGCGGCGCCAACGTTATTCGCGACAACCACCTCGGCGACTGGGGCACGCAATTCGGCAAACTCATCTACGGCTACAAACGTTGGGCCGACCCTGCCGCCCTCGAACGCGAACCAATCGAAGAACTCGAACGCCTCTACAAAGCCGGCAACGACGCCACGCCCGACGGCTCGCCCGCCCTCGACGAAGCCCGCGAGGAACTGGTCAAACTCCAAAGCGGCGACCCCGAAAGCCTCGCCCTCTGGAAAACCTTCACCGAAGTCAGCCAACGCGCCTTCGACCAGATCTACGCCCGCCTCGGCATCAAGTTCGACCACTACCTCGGCGAAAGTTTCTACAACGACAAACTCACCCGCGTCTACAACGAGCTCACAGAGCTAAAGATCGCCGACGTCAGTGATGGCGCGCTCGTGGTCTTCCACGACGAAGTCCCCCGCTTCGCCCGCACCGCCGAACGCCCGAACCCGTTCATGGTGCGCAAAGCCGATGGCGCCAGCGGTTACGCCTCGACCGACCTCGCGACCGCGCTTTACCGCAGCGAACATTTCAAAGCCGACGGCATCGCCATCGTCACCGACTTCCGCCAGGGCGACCATTTCGAGCAGCTCTTCCTAACCGTTAAGAAATGGTTCGGTGCTAGAAACTACCACCTGCCCGAACTGCACCACGTCAGCTTCGGCGCCGTCACCGACGAAAACGGAAAAGCCCTCAAGACCCGCGACGGCGGCACCATCAAGTTAAAATCCCTCCTCGACGAAGCCGAGGAGCGTGCCTACGCCGTCGTCAGCGAGAAAAACGCCGAGATCCCCGAGGCCGAACGCCGTGCCATAGCCAACATCGTCGGCGTCGGCTCCGTGCAATACGCCGACCTCTCCCAAAACCGCAGCAGCAACTACGTTTTCTCCTGGGACAAGATGCTCAGCCTCGAGGGCAACACCGCGCCCTATCTCCTCTACGCCGTCGCCCGCATCCATTCGATCTTCCGCAAAGCCGGCGCCACCCCGGGCGACCCAGCCTCCGAAGCCGCCGCCGCGCCCCTCGAAACCCCGAACGAAATCGCGATCGCCCGCAAACTCGTGAAATTCGCCGACGCCGTGCGTATCGCGACCGACACCTTGCGCCCGCATTTCCTCAGCCTTTACCTCTACGAACTTGCTGGCGAATACAGCTCCTTCAACAACGCCGACAAAGTTCTCGTCGACGATCCCGCCATTCGCGCCCGCCGCCTCCTCCTCTGTGCCCGCACACTCCTCGTGCTCGAAACCGGCCTCGACCTGCTCGGCCTGCGCACGCTTCAACGGATGTAACTGATTTATTAAAATTAGGTTTCCAGCCCATATCCGTGGTACACTGAGCCTTTCAGACTGTCTGCCTGCGACAAAACACTTGCCGCATGACAAACCCCGAACCACTGTCCAAATCAATGGCCACGCAGGAATTCTACATCCGTAACGCTTCCGAAACCGAAGCTCACGGGCCCTTCACCCAAGAGCAACTCGTGTCCCTCGCCGAAGCCGGCAAAGTCGACCCGCAGACTCTTTACTACGAGGCAGGCAGTGAACAATGGATCGCCATCGGCGCCAACGCCGAACTAAAAACCAGCGTCTTTCCCGAGAAAAGACGCCTCACCATCAAGCCAAAAGACCGCATCGAATCGGTCAACGCCGCATCTGATCTCGCCCCGCCGCTCAGCGTCAACGACATGCTCGCCGCCGCCGAAGGCCGTACCTTCGAGACCCGCAGCAAGCGCGACAAAAATATCTCCTACGAGCGCGCCGCCCGCATCGGTCGCTACGCCTGCACCATCATGCTCACCTTGAGCGCCGGCGGATTGCTCCTCCCCTCGATCGAAGAAATCGTCGGCTTCAACTACGAGTCCCTGCTGGAAACCCCCACCGTTTATTTCGGCTTCGTTGACCTCTTCCTAACCTTCGCCCTCGTGCTCGGCGCCACCAGCGTCTATCCGCTGATCCGTTTTCGCGCCGCGCTAGGCATCGGTTTCCTCAGCATCATTTTCTGGTGCAAACCGGAAATGGCCGACCTCGTCCCCATTATCGGACTCACCGCCGGAGCCGCCGGACTCTATTTGACCACGATCTTCGTCAACTACATCGGCCTCGCACTCGCCTCCAGTATCGGCTTGGGCGGCATGCTGGCGTTCGCTTATTACATGGTGACTTGAGCGGCAACGCCGGCCCGACCGGCCTTCCCCTCCCAGCATGAAGCGACCCAGCCCGAGCCGACTCACGCAACTTTTTGCCCGGGATATCTGGCAGCCTGCGCTCCTGAATGAGCGCTCAGTCCGCGGACGTTTTTACGCCCTGCTCCGCGTCCTCTCGATCACCATCACCGGCATGGGCGAAAACCGGATCACCAGCCGAGCCGCCGCGCTGAGCTTCAGCACGCTGCTTGGGCTTGGCCCCTTGATCGGCATGGCCGCCCTCATCGCCGGTTTCGCCATGGGGAAAAACGACCCCGCGCTGATCTCCCAGAAAATTGGCGAGCTCCTCCGGTTCGTTGCGCCCTCGGTCAACCAATACGAACAAGTCTCGGTCAACCCCGAACTCGTCAACCTGATCAACAACTTTATCGCCGGCACCCGACACAGCGCCGGCGGCATCATCAGCATTATCTCGATCATCGCCGTCATCCTGCTGCTCTTCACCTCGGTCGAACAAGTCTTCAACGACATCTGGGGCGTGCGACGCGGCCGCTCCTGGTTGATGCGGATTGTGTTTTATTGGACGATCCTGACCCTCGGCGCTGTGGTCTTTTTCGGTGCCGTCGGCGCACTCTCTGCAGCCACCTTCGTCCGCTTCTTCAGCCAAAACCTGCATCTCACCAAAGGCATGACCGATGCGCTCACGCTCGCGCTCCCCGCCTTCTCCATCGTGATTCTCGTGGGCATCCTAACCCTCTTCTACCGCTACATACCCAACACCCAGGTATTCTGGCGCGCCGCGATCACCGGCGCTGCGATCGTGGCCGTGCTGCTCGTGGGCAACAACCTGCTCGCGTTCTTCTACCTCCAACGCATCGATTTCACCCGCAGCCTTTACGGCTCGCTGGCTATGCCGCTGATCCTGTTGTTCGGCCTGTATATTTTCTGGCTGTTTATATTAGTTGGCGGACAGATCAGTTACGCCGTGCAAAACGTCCACACCCGCAGCAGCCAGACCGCGTGGAGCAACCTCACCGAAGCCACCCGCGAACGCCTCGCCCTCGCCGTACTCCTCACCATCGCCCGCCGCTTTCAAGCCTGCCTGCCGCCCTGCAACGTCGCTGCGCTCGGCAGCACGATCAAAGTCCCCACCCAGATCCTCAACGAATGCCTCAACCGCCTCGTCGATCTGCAACTCATCTCCACCGTCCCGCCCAGCCCGGAGGCCAACGACTCCGATTACCTCTATCAACCGGCTCGTCCGCTCAACCGGATCACCCTCGGTGATTTCAAGCACCGCTTCGAAAACCATGGCGAAGATCCCGCCGGCGATTCACTCGCCCTGCTCGATCCGGTCCTCGCGCGCTACGACCAGTCCCGCCGCGACAACGAACAACAACCCTTTCTTACCCTGACCCTCGATCAGCTCTTCACGGAACTCCCGTTCGACGAGTCAAAACCGCCCTTCAAGTTCGGCGGCTGAGCTCAGCCGCCGAAGTCAGAGACCTAAAGAAAGCCACCCGGTTTACTTCGCCGAACCGTTCTTGGCGCCCAAAGTCGCTTTCACCTGCTCAAGCGCATCGGCGCTCAACTTCGTGCAGAGAAACTGCCAGTCGCGCGATGAACCGCGTTCCTGATCCTTGACGAGCAGCGCATCCTTTTCCGCACCGAAAAGCTCAAAGTGTATTTTCATCGTAGTCGCGCCCGCACCCATTCCCACCCACATGCGAGCGGCCTTGCTGCCCGGATTATAATTCGCTGTTTTCACCGTCAGCAAATACGCACCCGACGCCGCGTCGAACTGATCACGAGAGGCAATCTTCGTCACGGTATAACCGCCCTTGGTGAAGAGCTTGATGAAATACGGCTCAAAATATTCACCCACCTGATTATACTGCTTCGCCTGCTCCTCGGTCTTACCTTCGAGCCCGCGATCAAACAAAACCTGGATCGCACCCAGCTTGCCCTTGCCCTCGGCAAAAGCACGGGGCGCCACCATCACCAAACCTAGCAACAACACTGAAAGAAGTAATTGTTTCATAATATTTAGGTTAACACACCCCTACCGACCAAACCCCCACTCCGTTGGCAAACCTCTTTTCGCCAAAACACCCCCTCATTCGTCTTCATAAAAAACGCCGACTCCCCGATTGACAGACCCCGCTCCGATCCTAGCGTCGACGGCTTCCCCCATGATTTCCTGGATCCAGAAATACTTTCAACATCACTTCCGCGTCATCTTCGCCGTCCTTCTGGCGGTCACGATCATCTCGTTTATCTTCACCATCGGTGCCGCTCCCGGCATTGGTCGTGCCGGACGCTCCGTCTCCAACCGCCCCTTCTTCGGCCACAACCTCGCCGCAGAAAACGAGATGGCCGTCGTCTCGCGCGACACCCAACTCAGCAGCATCCTGCACCAAGAAAATTCCAACCCGATGATCCGCCTCGGCGCCCTTTCGATTGCCGACCAGCTCCACATCCCCGCTCCCACCGAGACCGAGCTCAAAGACTTCCTCAAAACCCTGCCTCTCTTCGCCGGTCAAGACGGACAGTTCGACGCCACCGCTTACAACCGCTTCCAAACCGAAGTCCGCAAAAATACCCAAGAAGCCGCTTTTCACCGCGTCATCCAAGACGATTTCCGCATCGGCCGCGTCGTGACCCTGCTCGGTGGCCCCGGCTACGTGCAGTCGCACGAAGTCCGCAGCCAGCTCGAACGCTTTGAATCCACCTGGACCCTCAGCATCGCCAACGTCGATTACAAATCTTTCGCCCCCGCGATCACCCCCTCCGAAGCCGACCTAACCAAATTTTTCGCCGACAACTCGGGCCGTTACGAAATCCAGCCCCAGATCGCCGTCCGCTACGCCGAATTCCCCGCCTACGAATTCATCAACAAAGTCACCGCCACCGAAGCCGACGTCAAAGCCTACTACGACGCCAATCCCGCCCGCTTCACAAAGCCCGACGCCAAACCCGAAGACAAGAAACCAGCCGACTTCGCCAGCGTTCGCATGCAAGTTGAACTTTCCTACAAAGTAGAACGCGCCGCCCGCCTCGCCACCAAAGCCGCCTCCGATTTCAGCCTCGAACTCTACAACAAGAAGATCGAGCCCGGCACCGCCGCATTTGCCGACCTCGTCACCACACGCAAAATCGCCCTCAAAGAACTCGCCCCCTTCTCGCACGACGAACCCCCGGTCGAACTCGGTCGCAGCCCCGACGCCGCCGACGAAGCCTTCAAGCTCAACAAGGACCGCCTCTACTCCGACGCCATCGCCCTCCCCACCGGCAGCGCCATCCTCTTCTTCAAAGAATCCCTCCCGGCACGTCAGCCCCAGCTCGCCGAAGTGAAAGCCAAGGTCACCGAAGACTACCTTGAAGTTGAAAAACGCAATCGCTTCGTCGCTCTCGGCAAGACCCTTCGCACCCAACTCGAAGCCCGCCTCAAAGCCGGTGACACCTTCGACAAAGCCATTGCCTCCGTCAGCGCCGCGTCTGCCGCCAAGATCGAAACCAAAACACTCGCCCCCTTTACCCTCCGTCAACGTCCTCAGGAGCTCGACTACTCTGTTTTCAGCGCCCTCGAAACCCTGAAAAAAGGCGAACTCTCCGACATGGTTATGGGCCAGGACAAGGGCTTGCTCGTCTACGCCGTCGACAAAAAAGCTCCGAATTTCGACACCACCTCAGAACAGTACAAATCGTTCAACACCCAGCTCGCCCGAGGCACTGCCAGCCGCAACAGCGGTGGCTACCTCCGCGAACTCGTCGAGCAAGAGCTGGCCAAGTCTGAACCGACCGCCGCTAAATAATTCGGCGCCGCGCCGTTTCTTCCGCCTCGTCTCCGACTTTTTCAAAGTGGAGGCGAAAACAATGCAACTTGCACCCGTGCAAGACGTCAGTAAAAGCAATCCGACGCCCTCGGCTGCACGTTTGCCAGTGTAAACTTGGGGCTGGGACTGTAACCTTTCGACCGCTACGGTGTTATCCATCGAACTCACTCCGTGAAGGTCGTGCCTTTTTATCCATGACGAATTCCTTGCGCCTCGCTCTCGCCCTCCTCGCTCTCAACGCAACCCTGACCAACGGGTTCGCCCAGACTCCTCCCGCGCCACCGGCCGCACCCGCCCTCACGCTCGAAGAATGCGTCAACCGCGCCCTCGCCAAAAACTTCGACGTCACTCTTCAGCGCATCACCACCAGCAGCGCCAACAACGACATCGAAATCGCCAAGGCCCCTTTCGACCCAAACCTCAGCCTGGATACAAATCGCTCCTTCAGCAAAAGCGCTCCGGACACCACGACGTTCACGACCACTGATCCCATCACCGGCGTCGTCACCACCACGGCCTATTCCAACTCGACCCGACAGGACACGCAGGACACACGCCTTTCGATCTCACAAAAGGTCGTCACCGGCGCCACCGTCACCGCCACCGGCGTGCTCGATCGAAGCAAGCGCTTGCCCTACTCTTCCACCTACGGACTCAACCCAGCCTACACCGGCAACGTCGGCCTGATCGTGCGCCAGCCTCTGCTCAAAGGCTTCGGCACCGGATTCAACCGCGCCGCCATCGAACGCGCCAAGCTTGGCCTGAGCCGTTCAAATTACGATCTGAAGAACATCGTCCTCACCGTCGTCCGCAACGTCGAGTCCGCCTACTACAACCTCGTTTTCGCCCGCGAACAACGCGAAGTCCGCCGCTTCAGCCTCGGCGTTGCCCAAAAACTCCTCGAAGAAAATACGGCCCGCCGCAACACCGGCGTCGCCACCGATCTCGAAGTTCTGCAATCCGAAGTCGGCGTCGCCAACGCCCAAAGCGCCCTCCTCCTCGCCACCCAATCGGTCCGCAACAACGAAGACTCGCTGATGCAGCTCGTCGGCCAGTTCGACTTCGACCAGACGCCCGGCGCCGTGCGCTTCACCGACGAACCCGTGCCCACCGTCGCCTTCGACACCTCCTACAAACTCGCCCGCGACAACCAGCCCGACTACCTCTCGACCACCCTTCTGCTCGAACAACTCAAAATCGACTTAAAGACCACCAAGAACGCCCGCCGTCCCCAGGTCGACCTCCAAGGCAGCGTCGGCCAGGCGAGCAAGGAAAACTCCTACGGCCGCGCCTCGAACGAAGTCTGGAACGGCAACGGCTACAACTGGCAGGTCGACCTTTCCCTGACCATGCCCTGGGGCTTTCGCGCCGAAACCGCCCGCCAACGCCAAGCCCAACTTGCCTTCAACCGCGAACAAGCCCACTTGCAGCAGATCGACCAAAACATCCTCGTCCAAGTCCGCATCGCGATCCGCGCCGTCGAAACCAACCAGGAAAACGTGCGCATTTCCTCCCTCTCCACCGAACTGAGCCAAAAACAATTCGAACAGGAAAAAGCCCGTTACGAAGCCGGCCTTTCCACTTTCCGCTTCGTCCAGCAGTCGCAGGCCGACCTCGACACCGCCCGCGTCAACCTGCTTCAAGCCAAGGTCACGCTGCGTGTCGCCCTCGCCGACCTCGCCCGCCTCGAAGGCAGTTCCCTCGCCCGCTACAAGATCGAACTGGCCCAGGCCAAGTGATCGCCGTGTAACCCGTTTGTGGTTACATCACAAACAACCCGTCGGGCAGGCCGCCTGCCGCCGGCACGACTTTATACTCTGGCAACTGGGTGCGGAACCACGTGCGCTGCTTTTTCACCAGCGCCCGCGTGTTCCGAGCAATCTCCTCAACCAGCGCCGTTCGCGGTATCCGGCCTTCCAGAAAATCAATCGTCTCACGGTAGCCGATCGCCCTCGACGCGCTCGGGTTTTCTTTCAAACCCGCCGCCAGCAACTGTTCAACTTCGCCAATCAGCCCGGCCGCGAGCATCGATTCGACGCGCACCGTGATGCGCCGTTCCAGCTCAGCCGGCTCGCGCTCCAGCCGAACACAGCGCACGTCCCAATCGCCAAACGGCGACGGCAGCTTCGCGAAATCTTCCGCCAGCACGGACATCGTTTTCCCCGACGCCCGGCAACGCTCCAACGCCCGCACCACCCGGCGCGGATTTGCCACGTCAAGCGAGCCCAGCCCCGCCGGATTAAGCGCCTCCAGCTCCGCCACGAGCGCCGTCAGCCCCGCCTGCGCCAACCGCGTCGCGATCTCCTCGCGCAACCCCACCGGCACCGCCACGTCATCAGCCACCGGCGCAAAAAACACCTTCAGATAAAATCCGCTCCCTCCGGTCACCAACACCCGACGACCGCGCGCTGCGATTTCCTCCACCGCCAGCTTCGCGTTTTTTACGTAATCCGTTACATCCACCCGGTCCGTCACTCCACAAATATCGATCAAATGGTGCGGTACCCGTGCACGCTCCTCGGCCGTCGGTTTCGCAGTGCCGATGTCCATCCCGCGATAAAAAAGAAGCGAATCACACGAAACGATTTCCGCGTTGTTCTGCTCCGCCCAGCGCAACGCCCACTCCGTCTTGCCGGAGGCGGTGCAACCCGTAAGCACGAAAATACAACCCTTCTTGTTCATTTCAGTTCGCTCCATCCAGCGCGAGCCGACGCAAACCGGCAAGGGCGATTCTTCAATCCCCATTGGCGACCTGCCCGCCCGTGGATATGTTACGAACAGGTGATATCCACGCCTCCGCCACCTTTTCACTTTGCCGCGGCCCACGAACTCAACCACTCACGCTACATGCCACCGGCCATCAAGCTGAAACCATGATCAAGGACCTAAAGTCCCGCTTCATCTTCAACCCGCACTCCGGGCACAACGCCCGCAACCCCTACCTGCTCGAGCATGCGCGCCAGTTCATCACCGAACACCAGCTCAACGCCAACGTCGTCCTGACGGAGCGCCCACGCCACGCCACTGAGCTGGCCCAGCAGGCGATTGATGATGGTTGCGCACTTGTCGTTGCCATCGGTGGGGACGGCACGTTGAACGAAGTCGCCACCGCGCTCGTCGGCACCGAAACAATTCTCGGCCTCATTCCCTGCGGCTCCGGCAACGGCCTCGGCCGCCACCTCGGTATCCCCGGTCCCGGCAAAGGCGCGTTCCGTACCCTGCTCACAGGAAAACCACTCCCCATCGACACCGGGCTGGTCAACGGCATCCCGTTTTTCAACGCCATGGGAATCGGTTTTGACGCCGAAATCAGCGACCGGTTTAACCACCTTTCCCGCCGCGGGCTCGAAGCTTACGCCCGAACCGCCATCAGCGCCTTTTTTCGTTTTCGCCCGCAAATTTGCACGATCCAAAACGGACAGACTAAACTCTTCACCTCCGCCTTCATCGTTTCCATTGCGAATTCCGACCAGTACGGCAACGACTGCTTCATCGCTCCCGGCGCTCAAGTCGACGACGGACGCCTCAACGTCACCGTCATCAAAAAAGTCGATTTTTTCAACGCTCTGCCGATTGCCATCCGCCTCTTCACCCGAACCATCGACGGGAGCCGCAGTGTACAACGCTTGAGCGGCTCGCACTTTGTCATCGAACGCGCCGCCTCAGGCCTCGCTCATACCGACGGCGAAACCCACGAAGTTGGCCCGATTATCGATGTTTCGGTACGAGCCCACAGCCTACGGATCATGGTTCCCCCCAAAAACCGTTGAGCGTCGTAACAATCGCGTAACAGACTCAGCTTTTCCTAGCCCGTACCCTACCAATGCGCTAAGCTCGCTCCCGATGGATCAGAAACCACTCAAGGTAAAAACCGTAATCATCTCCGATGTCCACCTCGGTACGCCCGACTGCAAGGCCCGCGAGGTAAACCATTTTCTCAAATATACCCGTTGCGACCGACTGATCCTCAACGGCGACATCATCGACGGCTGGCGCCTCAAACAATCCGCCTACTGGCCCAACAGTCACACCCGCTTCGTCCGCCTCATCCTGAAGAAACTCGAAAAGAAAGGCACCGAAGTCGTCTACCTGCGCGGCAACCACGACGACGTACTTGGGAAATTCCTCCCCATCGCCTTTGAGAAATTCAGTCTCGTCGAAGATTTCGTGCACGAAACTCCACGCGGGAAATACCTCGTGTTGCATGGCGATGTGTTCGACACCATCACAAAAAACTTCGTCTTCCTCGCCTACATTGGCGACTGGGGTTACAGCCAGCTCATGCGCCTCAACCGCGTCTACAACAAATTACGCGCCTGGCAGGGCAAGGAATACTACTCGCTCAGCAAAGCCGTAAAAGCCCGGGTTAAACAGGCGGTCAACCACATCTCGCATTTCGAAGACCACATCGCTCGCCTGGCCAAAAGCCGCGGCTGCATCGGCGTCATGTGCGGCCACATTCACACGGCCGCCGACAAGATGATCGGCGACATCCACTACCTTAACTCTGGCGACTGGGTCGAGTCGCTCACCGCCATCATCGAACACCACGACGGCCGCTTCGAATTGATCGATTTCGCCGAGTTCATAAAGACCTACCCGATGCCCGACGAAGCCACCGAAGGAATCGAGCTCGAGGCTCCATCAGCGTTGACTGAAGAGTCCGCCCACTAACGCCTTCTCCTCCAGAAATCGGCGACGGCCCGGCTTTCCGACTTCATTTTTCAACAGGTTGGCGCCGCGACCATACCCATTATTGCCTTGCTTCGCTTGGGCGGCGAGTCACTCACGACAAAACGCATGGACTCCAGCCCCACGCAACCCGCCGACCTTCCAGCTCTCCGACAGCTATTTGACGATTATCTGCGGATGTATGCTTCCCGCGATGATGCGCTAACCACGTTTTTCAGCGATAACTTCTCAGGCTTTACTGGCGGAGGAGATTTTCTGGTCAAGGACAAGGCCGCATGGATCGCGATCACCCGGCAGGACTTCGCTCAGGTCAAAGATCCGATCCGGATCGAGCTCAAGGACGTGGCGATTCAGTCGCTCGCCGAAACAATCGCTGTCGCTACAGGCTTTTTCACGATCCACCTGCCAATCAAAGATCACATCCTGTCACGCGAAACCGCCCGCCTCGTACTGATTTTCTGCAAAGAATCCTCAGGGTGGAAAATCTCGCACAGCAGCATTTCTATTCCCTACCAGGGCGTCGGTGAAGGCGAAGTCTACCCGCTAAAAAACCTGGTCGATCGCAACCGGTTCCTGGAAGAGCTTGCGACCGAACGCACCGCTCAACTCTCCGAAGCCAACACGCGTCTCCAGAAAACCAACGAGGAATTGGCAAAGGAAATCGCAGAACGCAAACAAACGGCCGAAGCGCTGCAAGCAAGTG
>Ga0302321_100001554_pt1 | contig 19700 bp, 15 predicted proteins | sample Fen_T0_1_FD_202505 | JGI IMG/M metagenome (GOLD analysis project Ga0302321, IMG submission 202505) | Peat permafrost microbial communities from Stordalen Mire near Abisko, Sweden - Fen_T0_1 | ecosystem: Environmental > Terrestrial > Soil > Wetlands > Permafrost | place: Sweden: Abisko...
GCGTCCCGGAAGTGCTCCCCGACGAGCTCGCTGAGCTCGCCGGCACGCTTGCGCAGCACGGTGTAGTTGGTGAGGATCTCCTGCGCGATCCGGGACTTGAGCCAGGCCTCGATCTGGGGCCAGGTGTCGACCGGGTCGGCGTCGTCGATGGCCTCGTCGGCCTCGGCGATGACCTGCCGGATGCGGGCGCGTAGGTCGTGGTCCACGTTGACGGTGAGGTCCGCGATGCCGTCGCCCAGGGTCTGCTGCCACTTGGCGGCGGTGACGCGCAGCAGGTCGGCGCGGTCCTTGGTGGCCGTGAGCTGGGCGACCACCCTCGCGTTGGCCTCCGGGTCGGAGAGCGCGGCCAGCTCCGCCTGGAACTGCGACTCAATCTGCCGGGACACCGCGACGACCTCGGACGCCGCCGACGTCGCCACCCGGGCCACCCCGCCGCCCGCCACCCGGCGGGACACGAAGTCCACCAGGGCCGGGAAGCCGGACTCGGCGTTGAGCGCCGCGTCGTTCACCCGGACGGCGCGCGCCCGCAGCGTCGAGGAGACCGGCACGACCTGGATCTCCGCCACGTTGAGCAGGTGCCCGGTGTCCAGGTCGCGGATCTGCCGCCACGAGGGGAAGAAGTCGATCTTCGTCAGCACGCAGATGACGGTTCCGCAGAGGTCGCGGGCCTGCTTGAGGAAGTCCACCTCGGCCGCGGTGAGCTCCTGCGAGGCGTCCGTGACGAACACCACGGCGTCCGCCATCGAGATCGCCGCCAGGCTCGCGGCCGCGTGGGCCGAGCCCAGCCCGCCGACACCCGGGGTGTCGACGACGACGAGGCCGCTGGCCAGCATCGTGCGGGGCAGTCGCACCTCGACGCCGGCCAGGTTCGTGCCGCCGTAGGCGGCCCCGATGACGTTCTCCTGGGTGACGTGCCGGCGCACGTCCTCCAGCGCGATCGCTTCCCGCCGGACCGGCTCCTCGGCGTAGACCAGCTGCGCCTGGACCTGCTCGCCGTACCGGATGTACGTCGGCACCGAGGTGGCGGTGTCGTCGTCCACCGGGCACACCGCCAGGCCCACCAGGGCGTTGACCAGCGAACTCTTGCCCTTCTTGAACTCGCCGGCCACGACGACGTGGATCCCCGGGTCGTCGAGGGTGCGCCGGACAGCGGCCAGGCGCTGGGCGAGGTCCTCGCGGCCGTAGGCGTGACAGGCCTGCAGGCCCAGGTCCACCACCGAGATGGCCTTGCGGACGACGTCCGCCCCGGGTGCTGCGGTCGGCTCTGTCATCGAAGCACTCCCTGGCATGCGGCGAGGCAGCGGGTCCGGGTCGCTCCCGGTCCCGCTGCCGCGCCCGCGGTCGAAACGATGTGCATTCCTGCGGTGATCCTGCCGTCCGTCCTGACGATTGTCCCCCCGGATCAGGAGTGGAGCACCGAGTCGTCGACGTGGTGCGTCGCGTCGTCGGTGTGGCCGACCTCGTGGACGGTCGGCTGCAGGTGGGCCGAGGCGTCCGCGTGGTGCGGCTCCGCGTCCGGCAGCGGGTCGGCCTCGGCGGCGACGGGGTGCGTGGGCACCTCGGCGACCGTCGTGTTGATCGGGACCGGGGTGCCCGCGTGCGCGCCGTCCGAACCGGCGGCCGGCGTGGTGCCGGCGTTGCCGGTGGCGGCCGGCTGCGGGTCGCCGGCGCCCTGGCCGAAACCGAGGGTCGCGTGGGCCGGCTGGTTGTCGGCGGCCGTCGGGCCGTCGGCGTGCGGCTGGCTGTCACCGTGTGTCGGGTCCGGCGCCGGCTGCCCGTCGGTCGCCGGGTGGTCACCCACGGCGTTGAACGGCTGCGCCGAGGTGTCCGGGATGTTGGTCAGTCCGTGTCCGTCGGGCTGCGGCTGCCCGTCGTCGTGCGGCTGCCCGTTCTCGTGCGGCTGCCCGCCGTCGTGGGGCTGCCCGCCGTCGGCACCCTCGCCGAAGTGCCCGTTCTCCTGCTGGGGGCCGTTCTCCTGCTGGGTGCCGCCCGCCGAGGCGCCCACCGTCGCGGTCTCGTTGCCGTCGCCGGTCACGTTGCCGGTCGCGCCGCCGCCGGCCTGGGTGCCGTGGACCGCGCCGGTGTTGACGGCGCCGTTGGCGTCGTCGCCGACCTGCACGGACCCGGCGCTGTTGCTCGAGTTCTGGCCGACCTCGCTGCCGCTGAGGACCTGGCCGTGGCCCGATGCCTGGTTCACCGTGCCGTCGCCCTCGTTGGCCACGGCGCCGTCACCGGTGGCCGCGTTGACGTGCGAGCCGCCCGCGGCCGACACGGCGCCGTCACCGATCGCCGTGGAGGAGTTGTTGCTCTGGTCGACGCCGCCGTCGATGATCCCGTTGTTGATCAGCGTCTGCGAGTTGTCGATGTGGACCGAGTTGTCCTGGAAGATCTTCTGGATGACCGGGTTGTCGTGGTGCACCTCGCGGGTCACGTGGAAGATCTCGCGGGTGCCCGAGGAGTGGCCGGCCGGGCTGTTCGCGAAGCTGTTGAGGACGTGGCGCCCGCCGTCGGGAAGCCCCGGGGCGTTGGCGGCCTCACCGGCGATGTGCCGCAGGTTCACCTGGTTGAGGGCGGCCTGGTCGAGGTTGCTCGAGGCGAGCGAGACGGCCGGGTTCTCGGCGAACTGCGCCGCGGCCTCCGGGTCGGTCCACAGGCTCATGAGCCAGTCGTGGATGCGGGCGATCAGGTCAGTGTCGCCGCTGGGGTCCGTGGGCATGATCTTCTCCTTCGGTCGGGCCCCTCCGAGCGGCTGGGCATGTCATCAGCCTCGCGAAGTCTCGGCGACGAATCATCGGGGGGTTCCCCCTCACCAAGAGTTCACACTAGGGGATGAGATACCGGCCCATTGGACCCTGGTCCAGTAACTTTCCGTGATCGGCTGCAATACGTCGAGGCAGCGGGACCGGTACGTCCGGTCCCGCTGCCTCAGCGTGGTTTGCAGCGTGCGTGCAGTGCGGTTGTGGGTCGTGCGAGCGGTCACGCCGGGGACCCGGGTGACTGCGGGCCGAGCACGCGCGAGCCGGTGGTGACGACCGGATCGGACGGTTCAGCCGTGGAAGAAGTGGTCGATGTCGTCGCCGGCGACCTCGGAGTCCACGATGTGCGTGGCGTGCGGGTGGAAGTCCTGCTCGGCCGCGGCGAAGCTGTGGCCCTGGGCGCTGGTGACGTTCTGGCTGTCCTCGATGTGGCTCAGGTTGGTCTCGTGGATGTTCGTCGAGAAGTCCTGCTCGTTCGAGCCGAACGCGTCGTGCCCGGCGACGGCCGCGCCGTGGTCGGCGGTGATGTGGGACTGGTTCGACGCGCCGCCGAGGCCGGAGATGGCCCCGTCGCCGTCGATCTCGTTGCCCGACGCGACGCCGACGGTGGCGTGGCCGAAGCCGAAGCCCGCGCCGTCCGCGTGGCCCAGCACCGTGGCGGTCTCGTTGCCGTCGCCGACGACGTTGCCGATGGCCGGCCCGCCGGACTGGACACCCTCGACGAAGCCGGTGTTGAACGCGCCGTGCGCGTCCCCGCCGACCTGCAGCGAGCCGGGGCTGTTGAACGCGTTCTGCCCCACGTCGCTGTTGGAGATGACCTGGCCGTGGCCCGACGCCTGGTTCACGTCGCCGTCGCCCTGGTTGGCGACCGAGCCGAAGCCGCTCGCCACGTTGACGGCCGAGCCGCCCGCGGCGGAGACGGCGCCGGACCCGACGGCCGTCGAGGAGTTGTCGCTCTGGTCGACGTCGCCGTCGATGATGCCCTTGTTGAGCAGGTTGGCGGTGTGCTCTGTGGACACCGAGTCGTCACGGAAGAAGTTCGCCATCGTGGATGTGCTCCTTGGGTTGGGCCCGTCCCGGTCGGCTGGGCACAGGTAGAGAGTTCCGCGCCTCGCCGGGGCACGGCATCGGGGTGATCCCCCTAAGCAGGAGAAGGACGTGGGGGATCAGATACGCGCCAGGCGTGATATTTCCACAGATGACTCGCGAGAACCAGGGTTCTCGCAGGTCAGCGGGCTGCCGGCTCCTCGCCGAGGACGTCGCGCAGGGCCGCCAGGAACTCCGCCCGACTGGTTGCGCCCAGTTTGTTGCGGATTCGTGCGACGTGGTGCTCCACCGTTTTTGGGGACAGGAAGAGCTGGCTGCCGATCTCCCGGTGGGTCCGGCCGGAGGCGACGAGCTGGGCCACCTCGATCTCCCGCTCGGACAGGCCCGACGCGGGCGTGATCGTGCGGGAGGCGTCCAGCTGCACCTCCGCGCTGGACAGCTCGCGGGCGCGCTCCAGCAACCGGCGTGCCACCCCCGGGTCGGTCGCCCGGATGGCGGCCTGGCCCGCCAGGCGGGAGGCCTCCCACGGCAGCTGGTGACCGGCCAGGCCGTCGAGGACGGGCGTCAGGGCGTCGACGTCGACGCGCCCGGCGAGCACGAGCGCCCACTGGCCCGCGGCGGCACACTGGGCCCGCTGCCGGCCCCCCGGCGGGCGCAGGTGCTGCAGCCGGGAGGCGGCGTCGACGACGGCCCCGGCGTCGTCCCCGGTGACGGCCAGCTGCAGGTGGAGCCAGCCCAGCGAGACGTCCCACGCGACCGGCCGGCCGAGGCGCGTCACCACCGTGTCGAGGTCGGCGAGGACGGGCCCGATGCGCTGCGCCTGGCGCACCCGGGTGGCGGCGCAGAGCAGCTCCTCGAGCAGCTCGAGCTGGAAGACGTCGACGACGCGCCGGGCCAGGACGGGCTCGGCCTTCGCCCACCCGTCGCGCAGCCGGCCGATGTCGCCCGAGCGCCGGGCCAGGCCGGCCTCCAGGGCGGCGCACAGCAACCGGTCCCGGCCGCTGCGGGCCGTCGCGCCGAGCGCGGCCAACTCGCTGACGGCGGTGTCGAAGCGGCCCGCGCGCAGCCGGACCCAGGCGAGCAGCAACCGGTGGTGGTGCACGCCCGCCGGCCCGCCGAGGCCCTTGTCGATGGCCTCGCCGAGGAGGCTGTCCGCGGTGGACGCGTCGCCGCCCAGGACCGCGACCGGCGCCGCCAGCGCCTGCGGGGTCTCGGGCAGGACGGCCCCGAGCCGGCCCCGGCCGAGGTCCTCAGCGGCCTCGATGAACAGCGGCACCGCCCGGGCCGGGTCGCCCACCGCGAGCGACGCCTCGGCCAGCCGCCGCAGCGACGTCGGCCCCTGGCCGGCGGCCGCCTGCTCCACCGCCTCGGAGTACCGGCCGGTGGCGACGAGCGACGGGACGGCGAGCAGCCGGCCGAGCGGGCCACCGCGCAGCAGCAGGTCTGCGGCGCGGCCCGCGCGGCCGGCATGGGCGGCGAGCGTGCCCTCGACGCGCAGGGCCCACTCGGCGTCGTCCCCGCGGCCCGGGACCTCGTCGACGTCCTCGACGACGCCCAGGAGCAGCCCCGCCTCGGCCCGGACCACGGCGGTCCGGTCGGGGTCGATCCCGGCGTCGACGGCCTCCTCGAGCCAGCGCAGGGCGCGGGTCGGGTCCTCGAAGCGCAGCCGGCGGCCGGCGGTCAGGTACACCTCGGCGGCGGCCGGCGTCCGCAGCCGGACGGCGCGCAGCCGCTCGGCGGCCGGGACGACGTCCGCGCCGGCGGCGAGCAGGGCCCGGGCCACGGTGTCGTGGGCCAGGCGCAGCTGCGCGGGCGGCTGGTCGGCGAGCAGGACGTCCGCGACGGCGGGGATCATGGCCTCGCCGTCGGGGTCGACGAAGCCCGCGTCCCGCAGGACCGTCACCGCGGCGGCCGCCTGCTCCAGGCTGAGGCCGGTGACCTCGGCGAGGACGTCGTCGGCCAGGTCCAGGCCGAGGCTCAGGTAGCGCGCGACGGACTCCGCGGCCGGGTCGAGCCGGGCCAGCCCGCGCTGGACCCGCGCCACGAGGGCGGGCGACCGGGTGCCGGGGAGGGCCGAGGCGAGCGCGGCCGCGACGGCGGCGTGCCCGCAGGAGGCCGTCAGGACGTCCGCCACCCGGTGCGACTCGGCCACGCCCAGCAGCTTCTCGACCGCGACCGCGTCGAGCGGGCGCAGCACCTCGACGGCGCCGTGGGCCGCCAGCTCGGCGTCCAGCTCAGCCAGCTCCGGACCGGTCACCGTCGGTCGCCGCGCCAGGACCATCGGCGTGCCCGCTCGGGCGAGGGGCACGAGCCGGGCGAGGACGCCGGGCGGGAGCCGGTGCGCGTCGTCCACGACGAGGAGCCCACCCGATGGCCGCGCCGGCACGGCGCTGACCTCGGGGAGCCCGCTGCCGTCCGGACCGACGCGGACGGCATCGCCGCCGGTCGCGGCGACCAGCTCGGCGAGCCGGTGCGTACGCCCGGACCCGTCGATGCCGACGATCACCGTCACCGGCGGACGTCGACCCCCGTCGTCCGTGGTCACCCTCCGGATCCTAGGTGACCACCGCACCGGGCCGCATCGGCGCGGCCGTACCCACCCGGACCCGGCGTCGCGCATGCCAGCATGAGCCATGCCTCCCCGTCGTCGTTCCTCACCGCCCGCGGCGCGCCGGACCGCCGCGCTGGTGCCCGGCGTGGCCCTGCTCGCGCTGACGGCGCTGACTGCCTGCTCGGAGCAGTCGGTGGTGGCGCTGGATACCACCTCGGGCAGTTCGTCGGCGTCGGCGCCCGCCGCCGAGGCCTCCACGTCGGCGTCCGCGTCGGCGTCCGGGTCGGCGTCCGGGTCCGGGTCCGGGTCCGCCGCAGCGGTCGACCGCCCGCAGCTCGTGCTGGAGGTCGGCGGGCTGGGCGTGGTGGCGGGGTCGTCCGTACGGCACCTGCCGTTCGGGACGTCGCGCGCGAGCGTGTCGACCGCGCTCACCACGACGCTCGGTGAGCTTAAGGTGACGCGGCTGGAGGAGTGCGGCCAGGGGGCGCGTACCCAGCTGGACCGGCAGGGGTTCAGCGTGCTGCTCCAGGGCACCCGGTTCGTCGGGTGGACCGATGCGGGAGGCCCGGACCGGCACCTGACCACGGTGGACGGCATCGGGGTTGGGAGCACGCTCGGCCAGGTCCGGGCGCAGTACCCCGGCGTCCAGGTGCTCACCGGGACGCTCGGCCCGGAGTTCACGTCCACGGGGCTGTCCGGGCTGGTCACCGCGACGACGGCCGCCGCCAAGGTGACCACGATCTACGCCGGGGAGACCTGCTTCTTCCGCTGACCGGCCGCCCGACCCTCTTCCGCCTTCTTCCGCCGACGGCTCCCACGGGCGGCCAGGCGGGCGCGAGGATGGCGGCATGGACGCTGACGACCTGCTGGGCCGCATCGGCGTCGGGCTCGCCGCCCGCCGCGTCTTCGGCGAACCGGTCGAGCGCGACGGCGTGACCGTGATCCCCGTCGCCATGGTGGTCGGCGGGGGTGGCGGGGGCGGGGCCGGGGGCGGCGCCCCGGGGACACCGGGCGGCGCCGGGTACGGCGGCTGGGCCCGCGGGATCGGGGTCTTCACGGTGCGCGACGGCGAGGTCCGGTTCGTGCCGGCGACGGACCGCACACTGCTGGCGCTGGTCGCGCTCGTGGTGTGGGGCCGGATCATGCTGCGGATCGTGCGGCGGCCCCCGCGCTGAGCCGAAGCCGAGCCGAGCCGGCAGGACCGCTCAGTGCGCGGTGGTGGCACCCTCGGTGCCGCCGTAGAGCGCCGCGACGTCCACGTGGGGCGCGTGGCGGTGCGACGCCAGGTTGACGTAGACCCGCGCCAGCGCGTCCTTCCCGGCGCCCAGGATGCTCGACAGGACGCCGACCGAGGCCAGCAGCTCGCCCGGCTCCTCGACGGCGACGACCCGCCGCCACATGGCCTGCTCGAGGGCGTTGAACACCGCCTGGACCTCGGAGAGGTCGAACCCGGCCAGGAAGCGCTCCTCGGCGATGCGCTCGGCGTGCTGGACCGTGTGCACGGCCTCACGCGCGGCGACGCCGTCCACCACGAGCGCGAACAGTTCCTCGAGGTAGGCGCGCGTCAGCGCCTCCCCCATCGCGTGGTAATGGGGATGGACCGAGGGGTGCAGTTCGCCGTACGCCTCGTCGACGATCTCGTTCGCGGCACCGGCCAGCACGACGTCCACACTCATGTCCGCACCCTCCGTCTCTGCAGCCATCGTCCAGTGCCGCGGAGCCGGATCCACCGTCGAACGTCCCTGGTCGGGCCACGGTGACGGAGGTCACCCGGTCCGATCAGCCGGCGGTGAGCCGCAGACCGTCGCGGACGGTGACCACCGGGATCCCCGCCGTCTTCACCGCGGCGAGCTGCGCGGCGAACGTCGCCGGGCTGACGTTGTAGGTCTCGTCGGGCTTGCCCTCGTTGACGCCGTGGTAGCAGAGGATGAGCCAGGTGTTCTTCGCCTGTGCGTCCGCGATCCACTGCTTGACGGTGTCCAGCGACGTGGTGTTGAGCACGTAACCGATGGTGAGCCGGTAGTGGTCGTAGGCGCCGCGGACGTTCGGGCCGCCGTCCGTGGAGCGACCCGACGCGTAGTACTTCGCGGCGATCTGCCGGACGGTCTCGTTGCTGCCGCCGTAGGGGTAGGCCACGTCCGTGACGGGGCCGAAGTTGGCCTCCAGCGTCTTCTTGCTCTCGCTGAACTGCGACTCCACCTCGGCGGCGGACAGGTCGCTCAGGTGCGGGTGGTTGACGGTGTGCGAGCCGATCTCGTTGCCGGCGCCCTGCAGCGCCTTGATCTGGTCGATGGTCAGGTAGGTCTTGGCGTTCAGGTACCCGGAGATGATGTAGAAGGTGCCGACCTGGCCGTTCGCCCGCAGGGCGGGCAGGACGTTCGTGTAGTGGTCCGCCGTGCCGTCGTCGAAGGTGAGGGAGATCAGGCCCTTGCCCGTCGCCGTCGCGCCCTTCACGGCGACGGGCGCGGCGGTGGGGGTCGGGGTCGGCGTGGCGGCCGGGGCCGCGGCGGCGCCGGGTGCCGGCGTCACCGAGACGCCGTCGACGTCCAGGTAGCCCGCTGCGCGCAGCGAGTGCGCGACCCGCAGGGCGGTGGTGCCGGCGGGCACGGTCACCGTGAAGCCGGCGGCCGTCCACGTCTTCGCGGCGGGCACGTCGCCGAGCGTCAGCCAGACGAGCTTGCCGCCGACCGTCGCGGCGGCCAGCATCCGGGTGCCCGTGCCGGACCGGTAGAGGTCCTGGACGCGGTAGGTGGCGCCACCGGTGACGGCGGCGGGCGGCGCGGTCCACCAGGCACCGCCGCTGGTCCACGACGTGATCCGGGTGCGCACGAACCGGGGGCCCGAGCCCCCGCCCCTGGCGACGACGCTCAGGGTCGGGCGGTTGGTACCGGTCCAGCCCTTGGTCCAGCCCTTCGGCACGCCGCGGGTGAGGGTCTCGGCGGAGGGGTTCGCGACCAGGTTCGTCGCGGCCGCACGGGCGACCGTCGCCCCGGCCGGCGCCGCGGCCCAGATCCCGCCGGCGACGACCGCGGCCGTCAGGACGCCGACGAGCGTGGTTCTGGCGGCCCGCCCGGTGACCATGGCCATCGTTCTCCCTGCTGTGCGCGTGCTGTCCGTGGTGCCGTGCCGGGCGCGGTCCGCCGCGAGGCGACCGCCGGCCCTCGACGGCGGGGTGTCGATCAGGAATGTACGGCGATGAGCTGGACCGTTGCGGCCTTTTGGTTCCATTGCCGGTCGTCGTCCGTGGACCGCCGGCCCTGCGGACCAGGGACGACGGGGTTACGGTGCCCCACGAACGGACGGCGTGCGGCCGGGGTGCCGGGCCGCGGGACAGGCCGCGGGACAGGCTGCGGGACGGGTTGCGGACGGGAGTGACGTCGATGGTCGGGTCAGGGGTCGCCGAGGGTGTCGTGGCCCCGGCGCAGGAACTGCTGGACCTGCCCTACGCCACCGGCTCGCCCGCGCAGCGCCTCGACCTGTACCTCCCCGAGCGCAGCGGGACGGCGGTCCCGCTGGTCGTGTACGTGCACGGCGGGGCCTTCCTCGCGGGCGACAAGGGTGAGGCGGGGCCGCAGGTCCGGGCCCTGCGCGCGCACGGGTTCGCCGTCGCGAGCGTCAACTACCGGCTGTCCGGCGAGGCGCTCTTCCCGGCGGGCGTGCAGGACGTCAAGGCGGCGGTCCGCCGGCTGCGCGCGCACGCTCCCCGGTACGGCCTCGATCCGGGCCGCTTCGGTGCCTGGGGCGACTCCGCGGGCGGCCACCTGGTGACGATGCTCGGGGTCACCGGCGACCAGCGCACGCTCTTCGACGCCATCGACGCCGGCGACCCCGGCGACGGCCGGGCGGAGGAGGACGTCAGCAGCGCCGTCCAGGCCGTCGTCGACTGGTACGGCCCGACGGACTTCCTCGCGATGGACACCGACGCGCAGCAGACCCGCTGCCCGCAGCCGCAGGGGCACGACGACGCCGGGTCGCCCGAGTCACGGTGGCTCGGCGCGCCGGTCCCCACGATGCCGGAGCTGGCCCGGATCGCGAACCCGATCACCTACGTGCCGGGCGCGCGCACGCTGCCGCCGTTCCTCGTCGTCCACGGCGACGCGGACTGCAACGTGCCGCACGGCCAGTCGCAGGCGCTCGTCGCGGCGCTGCGCGCCCGGCAGGCCGAGGTGACCTTCACACTCCTGGCGGGCGTCGGGCACGGCGGGCAGGTCTTCCTCGACGAGCAGCTCGAGCCCGCGGTCGCGTTCTTCGACCGGACGCTGGGTGACCGATGATCGCCGGCCCGGCACCGGCTCAGTCGGCCGGGGCGGCCCGCAGCACGTAGCCCACCCCGCGCACGGTGTGCAGCAGCCGCGGCTCGCCGCCCTGCTCGAGCTTGCGCCGCAGGTAGCCGACATAGACCTCGAGGATGTTCGAGCCCGGGTCGAAGTCGAAGTTCCAGACCTGGCGCAGCAGCTGGGCGCGGGTCAGCACCTGGCGCGGGTGCCGCAGGAAGAGCTCCAGCAGGTCGAACTCGGTGCGGGTCAGGGTGATCTCTCGCCCGCCCCGGGCCACCTCGCGGCGGGACGGCGAGAGCCGCAGGTCGGCGAAGACCAGCTCGGTGCCGTCGTCCGGGGCGACCGCCACGCCGTCGGCCCCCGGACCGGCCGGACCGGTCGCCACCGGCCGGCGCCGCAGCAGGGCGCGCAGCCGGGCGAGCAGCTCCTCCAGCGCGAACGGCTTGGCCAGGTAGTCGTCGGCGCCCGCGTCCAGGCCGGTGACCCGGTCCCGGGTGGACTCGCGCGCGGTGAGCATGAGGATCGGCGTGCCGTCGCCCTCGGCGCGCAGCCGCCGGCACACCTCGAGCCCGTCCACCCGGGGCAGGCCGAGGTCGAGCAGGACGGCGTCCGGACGGTGGCGGCCGACCGCGGCCAGCCCGGCGGCACCGTCGACCGCCGTCACGACGTCGTAGCCCTCGAACTCGAGGCTGCGTTCCAGGCTCGCACGCACCGCCGGATCGTCCTCGACCACGAGCACCAGCATGGCTCCATCATGGCCCGCACGCCGCGGAGCAGGACGCCGGACGGCCGGATCGTGCCGGTCGGCGATCGGGGTGTCGCCGAGGGTGCCGAACCTGCGGCCCGGTGGCACTGTTGATCCGCGACGACGCACGGTGCGATGTCCTGCCGTCGCCACACGCTGCACGGGGGACCGCATGACGACCGATCCGGCGCCACCACCGCCACCATCACCGCCACCATCACCGGCACCGGCGGCGGCACCGCCGCCGGCCACGGGCCAACGGGCCCTGGTCCGCGCCCTGCTCGACCTGGTCACCCTCGCGGCGACCCCCGCCGCGGAACCGGCGCCCGCCGAGCGCCTGGCCGCGGCGGGCACCGAGGCGTTGGGCGCGGACGCCGCCGTCGTCCTCGTCGTCGACGACGCGGGCCGACCCACCCTCTGGACCGGCTCCGACGAGTACGCCCGGTCCCTTGGCGCTGTCGAGACGGCGGCCGGCGGCGGCCCGGCGCTGGACTGCTGCCGCTCCGGGCGCCCGCTCGTCGTCCGGCTCGAGGCCGGCGGCAACGGTCGGGACGACCCCGACCCCGACGGCCCGGCGGCCGGCTGGCCCGGCTGGGTGCGCGCCGCCGCCGGGCGGGGGTGGGCGCGGGTGGACGCCGTCCCGCTGCGGATCGCGGACCGCACGGTCGGTGCCCTGCTCCTGCTGCGGGCCCCCGGGCGGCCCGGAGCGGACGACGACCGGCTGCGGGCCGCGCTGCTCGCCGCCGCCGCCGCGAGCGCGATCATCCAGCACCGCGCCCTGGGCGACCTGCAGCGCCGGGCCGAGCAGCTGAACGGCGCGCTGACCAGCCGCGTCGTCATCGAGCAGGCCAAGGGGATGCTCGCCGAGCGGGGCGGCCTCGACGTCGGCGCGGCGTTCGACCGGCTCCGGCGCTACGCCCGGACCCACCGGATGCGGCTGACGGACGTGGCCCAGGACGTCGTCACCGGCACCGCCGCGGACGCCGTCCTGACCCACGTGCGGCCGCTCAAGGGGCCGCCCTCGATACTGGAGCCGTGACCGCCAGCCCCGAGACGACGCCCACCGTCCCCGCCGACGCCGTCCCGGCGGCGGAGGTCGCCCGCCGGCTCGGCGCCGCGCTGCACGGCGAGGTCGAGGTGTCGGCCCGCCGGCGCGCCGAGTACTCCACCGACGCCTCGAACTACCGCGTCGTGCCGCAGGTCGTGGCCTTCCCACGCTCCGTGGACGACGTCCTGGCGGCGGTCGCGACCGCGCGGGACACCGGCACGCCGCTGACGATGCGCGGCGCCGGGACCTCCGTCGCCGGCAACGCCGTCGGCCCGGGCATCGTGCTGGACACCAGCCGGTACCTGCACCGGGTGCGCTCGCTCGACCCGCAGGCACGCACCGCCGTCGTCGACCCCGGCACCGTCCTGGACACCCTGCAGGCCGCGGCGGCCGGGCACGGCCTGCGCTTCGGGCCGGACCCTTCCACGCACGCCCGCTGCACCCTCGGCGGCATGATCGGGAACAACGCCTGCGGCCCGCACGCGGTGGCCTACGGCCGGACGGCGGAGAACGTCGTCGAGCTGGACGTCGTCGACGGCACGGGCCGCCGGTTCACCGCGGGCACCACCGCGACCGGGCACGGTCCGGCGGCCGTCCCGGGACTGGAGGCGTTCCTCGGGCGGCACCTGGCCACCGCGCGGACCGAGCTGGGGCGCTTCGGGCGCCAGGTCTCCGGCTACTCGCTGGAGCACCTGCTGCCGGAGCGTGGCGGCGATCTGGCCAAGGCGCTCGTCGGTACCGAGGGCACCTGCGTGGTGGTGCTCGGGGCGACCGTGCGCCTGGTCGAGGCGGCCCAGGCGACCGCCGTCGCCGTCCTCGGCTACCCCGACATGGCCGCCGCGGCGGACGCCGTCCCGGCCCTGCTCGGGCACGCCCCCCTCGCCGTCGAGGGCATCGACGCCCGGCTCGTGGACGTGGTGCGGCGCCACAAGGGCGACGCCCGGGTGCCCGCCCTCCCGGCCGGTGGCGGCTGGCTCTTCGTCGAGGCGGGCGGCGCGACGGCCGCCGAGGCGCTCGCGGCGGCGCAGCGGCTGGCGGCGGACGGCGGCACGCGCGCCGTCACCGTGGTGCCCGCCGGTCCCGAGGCGACGGCGCTGTGGCGCATCCGCGAGGACGGAGCAGGACTCGCCGGGCGCACCGCGAGCGGCGCGCAGGCCTGGCCGGGCTGGGAGGACGCCGCGGTGCCGCCCGAGCGCCTCGGCGCCTACCTGCGCGACTTCGAGAAGCTGATGCGGACCCACGGCATCGACGGCCTGGCCTACGGCCACTTCGGCGACGGGTGCGTGCACGTCCGCCTCGACCTGCCGCTCGCCGACCGTCCCGGGGCGCTCCGCCCGTTCCTGACGGACGCCGCCGACCTCGTGGCCGCGCACGGCGGGTCGCTGTCCGGCGAGCACGGCGACGGGCGCGCCCGCAGCGAGCTGCTGCCGCGCATGTACTCCCCGGCCGCGATCGGCGCCTTCGCGGAGTTCAAGCACCTCCTCGACCCGGCCGACGTGCTCAACCCGGGCGTCGTCGTCCGGCCGCGGCCCGTCGACGCGGACCTGCGCCGGCCGGCCGCCCACCCGCTGCCGCTCGCCCGACGTCCCGGCGGCCTGGCCCTGCACGAGGACGGCGGCGACCTGACGACGGCGGTGCACCGCTGCGTCGGCGTCGGCAAGTGCCGCGCCGACACCTCGGCCGCGGGCGGGTTCATGTGCCCCTCCTACCTGGCCACCCGCGACGAGAAGGACTCCACCCGCGGTCGCGCGCGGGTGCTGCAGGAGCTGGCCAACGGCACCCTCGTCGGCGGGTTCGCCTCCGCCGAGGTGGCCGAGTCGCTCGACCTCTGCCTGTCGTGCAAGGCCTGCGGCACCGACTGCCCCGCCGGGGTCGACATGGCGGCGTACAAGGCGGACGTCCTGCACCAGGCCTACCGCGGCCGGCTGCGCCCGCGGACGCACTACGCCCTCGGCTGGCTGCCGCGCTGGGCGCGACTGGCGGGCGTGGCACCCCGGGTGGTCAACGCGCTGCTGCGGCCGCGCGCCGTCCAGCGGCTGGTGCTGCGCGCGGGCGGCATGGACACCCGGCGGCGGGTGCCGGCCTTCGCGGCGCGGCCGTTCCGCCGGCTGGTGCCGGACCGGGTCACGGCCCGGCCGGACGCCGCCGGCCCGGGCGGCGCCGCGCCGGCGGACGGCCGGCCCGCGGTGGTCCTGTGGGCCGACTCGTTCAGCGACGCCTTCTCCCCCGAGGTGGGCACCGCGGCGCTCCGGGTGCTGGACGCCGCCGGGTACCGGGTCTACCTGCCGTCCGGCCCGGCCTGCTGCGGCCTGACCTGGATCTCGACCGGCCAGCTGGACGGCGCCCGCACCCGGCTGCGGAGCACGCTGGACACCTTGACGCCGTTCGTGGCGGCGGGCGTGCCGGTCGTCGGGCTGGAGCCGTCCTGCACCGCCGTCCTGCGCGACGACCTGGTGGAGCTGCTCCCCGAGGACCCCCGCTCGGCGCCGCTGGCGGCCGCCGTCCGTACCCTGGCCGAGATGCTGGGCGCGCCCCGCCCGGACGGCACCCGATGGGCGCCGCCGCGGCTGGACGGCGTCCGCGTCGTCGCCCAGCCGCACTGCCACCAGCACGCCGTCATGGGGTACGCGGCGGACACCGAGCTGCTGCGTGCCGCGGGCGCGTCCGTGCAGGTGCTCGCGGGGTGCTGCGGCCTGGCGGGGAACTTCGGGATGGAGCGCGGGCACTACGACGTGTCGGTCGCGGTGGCCGAGAACGCGCTGCTGCCCGCGCTGCGCGCCGCCGACGACGACACCGTGTTCCTCGCCGACGGCTTCTCCTGCCGCACCCAGGCGGACCAGCTCGCCGGACGCGCCGGCGTCCACCTGGCTCAGCTGCTCGCGGAGCGGCTCCCGGCGAGCTGACCGCCCGGCTGACCGGCGAGCTGTGCCAGGTCGCGATGGGCGCGGCCCAGCCGGCGGGCGGCCTCGGCGAGGTCGTCCACGCCGAGGGTGGCGAAGGACAGGCGCAGACTGGCGGGGTCCGGCGTGCCGACGAAGAACTCGGCACCGGGCACGAACGCGACGCCGCGGGCGAGCGCGGCGGCCAGCAGCGGGCCGGTCGCCGTCCCGTCGGTGAAGCGGCCCCACAGGAACATCCCGCCGCGCGGGGCGTTCAGCTGCAGCCGCTCGCCGAAGACCTCGCCGAGGGCCGTGGCGAGCGCCCGCGCCCGCCCGGCGTAGGCCGCCCGGACGTCGTCCAGGTGCGCCGCCCACCAGGCCGCGTCGGCGACCAGCTCGCCGACCGCGGCCTGCCCCAGCGAGCCGGTCTGCAGGTCGGCCGCCTGCTTGAGCCGGGTGACCGGGCCGACCAGCCGCTCCGGCAGCACCGCCCAGCCCACGCGCAGCCCCGGCGCGACCGTCTTGGAGAACGAACCCAGCGTGACGACGTGACCGCCGGTGTCGAAGGCCCGCACGGGCGGCAGCACCTCGGTGCCGAAGCGGATCTCGGCGTAGGGGTCGTCCTCGATGACGGTGAGCTCGTACTGCGCGGCGAGCGTGGCGAGCCGCTCGCGGCGCGGCCGGGACAGCACCGCGCCGGTCGGGTTCTGGAAGGTGGCGACGGTGTAAACGGCCACCGGGCGCAGCCCCGCGCCGAGCCGGTCGGCGAGCGCGTCGACGTCCAGCCCGTCGGCGTCGGTCCGGACCGGCTCGAGGCGCGCGCCGGCGGCGGCGAGCGCCTGCAGGCCGCCGAGGTAGGCGGGCTCCTCCACGACGACCGTGTCGCCGGGCCGCACGAGCGTGCGGGCGAGGAGGTCCAGGGCCTGCTGGCTCCCCGACGTGACGACGACCCGGCCCGGGTCGACGTCGGCGCGCGGCTCGGCGCCGGCCCCCGGCGCGGCGACCGCCCGGGCGCTCTCGTAGCCCGCGATCCAGGCGCGCAGCCGGGGCTCGCCCTCCGTGGGGCCGTACTGCAGGCCGGTGGCGGCGTCGGTGCGCAGGACGCCGCCGATGAGGTCGGCGAGCCGGTCCGCCGGAAAGGTGTCGACAGCGGGCAGCCCACCGGCGAGGGAGAGGACGCCGGGAGCACGCGTCAGCGCGAGCAGGTCCCGGATGGCCGACGAGCGCAGGCCGGCGACCTGAGGGTTGAGAGGTTGAGCCATGTGACCGATCCCACCTGGCCTTCCACAGGCCAATCAAGGTGAAATTGGCCCGTGGATGCCCTTGGAGCCGACGAATTGGCCCTTCTGCTCGGTGCGTGGCGCTCGGGCGGCGGGCCATTGGCCGCCCGCCTCGGCGCCGCGCTGGCCGCCCTGGCCGATGAGCGGTCGCTGCCCGCGGGCTGCCGGTTGCCCACCGAGCGCGCGCTGGCGGCCGCGCTGGGGGTGTCCCGGTCCACCGCGACGGCCGCCTACGGGCATGCCCGGGACGCCGGCCGGTTGGAGAGCCGGCAGGGCGCCGGCACCTGGGTGCGGCGTCCCGACGCGTCGTCGGCCCGGCCGGGCGGGCGGCTCGACGGCGCGGCCGCGTCCCCCGGCGGTGGCGGTGGCGGCGCCTTCGACACCCTCGGGCGCCCGGTGGACGGCGTCGTCGACCTGTCCCTGGCGGAGACCCGGTGCGCGGACCACACCCGGGCCCTCCTCGCGGAACTGCCCGTGGCCGCACCGGGCTGGCTGCTCGACCGGGTCGCCGGCACCGGCTACCACCCGCAGGGCCTGCCCGAGCTGCGCGAGGCCGTCGCCACGCACCTGGGCGGAGCGCGCGCCGGTGCCCACGGCGTCCGGCCGGACGACGTCCTGGTGACGACGGGCGCGCAGCAGGCCATCGCGCTGTGCGCGCTCGCGCTGGCCGCGCCCGGCGCGACCGTCCTGGTCGAGGAGGCCAGCTACCCCGGGGCGTTGGACGCCTTCCGCCGGGCCGGGCTGCGGGTGCTGCCGGTGCCCACGGACGGGCGCGGTCCCGATCCCGACGCGCTCGCCGACCTGGTGGCGCGCACCCGGCCGGCGCTGGCCTACCTGATCCCGGTCGGGAACAACCCGACCGGCGTCGTCACTCCCGGTGAGCGGCTCGACCGGCTCGCGGAGGTGCTGGCCCGGTCGGGCGCCGTCGTCCTCGAGGACCGCACGGCCGCCCCGCTCGCCGACCCCGCGCGCGTGCCGGCGCCGCTGTCCGCGCGCCTGCCCGCGGGCGGCACGGTCACGATCGGCTCGACGTCGAAGGTGGCGTGGGCGGGGCTGCGCACCGGCTGGCTCGCCGCGGCACCGCGCCTGCTGCGGGAACTGCTCGCCGCCCGCCTCGCCACGGACCTGGCCGGATCCCTGCCGTCCCAGGCCGTCGCCGTCCAGCTGCTGCCGCGGCTGGAGACGCTCGCGGCGGCCGTCCGGGCGGACCTGGCGGTCAACCAGCGGGCGCTCGCCGACGCCCTCGCCCGCGAACTGCCGCAGTGGTGGGACGCCGAACCGGCGGCGGGCGCGTGGCGGTGGGTCCGGGTCCCCGGGGACGCCCGGGCCGTGGCCCGCGCCGCACTGGCCGAGGGCGTCGTCGTCACGCCCGGCACCGCGTTCTCGCCGCAGGGCGGCCTGACGGACCGGGTGCGGCTGGCCGCGGTCGCGCCGCCCGACGTCCTCGCCGAGGGGGTGCGGCGGCTGGCCCGCGCCTGGGACCACGTCGCCGGGGACCACCCCGGCCGCCGTCCGGACGCCGGTCGCGACCTGCTGCTCATCTGACGGCGAGGGGCGGTCCGCCGACGGGCGGACCGCCCCTCGCTACGACCTACTCGGCGCGGGTCACCAGTAGTGGCGCCGGCCGGCCAGCGGGCGGCCGACGCTGCCCAGCAGGTACAGCACGGCGCCGACGACCAGCAGGATGATGCCGAGCGTCCAGAGAATCGGCACGTGCAGCAGATAGCCGAGCACGAGCAGCACGATCCCGAGAATGATCATTTGGGTTTCTCCTTGGGAGGGTGGCGGACCTGGGGGACGTCGTGACGGCGGACCGTCACCAGCCCAGGTACCCGGTCGGAGGATCTCCAAACCTTGCGACCCACGATCAGTTGTCCGGGGCCCGCCGGGCCGCCCCCACCTGCTCCGCAGCCCGTTGGTCCCGGTTTTCGCCACCCGGGCGGCACCTAGATTGCGGGTTCATCACGAGTTGACGTCCCTGGAAACCGCGGCGGCACATGCCGAGAGCGAGGACCCACATGAAGATCGTCGTCCCGGTCAAGTACGTCCCCGAACCGACGGCCGCCTGGCGCTTCGGCGAGGACCTCACCCTCGATCGCGACGGCGTCGAAGGGCGCCTGTCCGAGCTCGACGAGTACGCGGTCGAGCAGGCCGTCCGGCTGACCGAGTCCGGGCTGGACGCCGAGATCGTCGCCCTCACCGTCGGCCCCGCGAAGGCCACCGACGCGCTGCGTAAGGCCCTCGCGATGGGCGCGCACTCGGGTGTCCACGTCCTGGACGACGCGATCCACGGCTCCGACGCGATGGGCACCTCGCTGGTGCTCGCCACGGCCATCGCGCAGGCCGGCTTCGACCTCGTCGTCACCGGCATGGCCTCCACCGACGCCGAGATGTCCGTCGTCCCCGCGATGATCGCCGAGCGCCTCGGCGCCGCCCAGGTCACCTTCGCCTCCGCGCTGTCCGTCGACGCCGGTGCCGGCACCGTCACGATCCGCCGCGACGGCGACGTCGCCTCCGAGCAGATCGAGGCGTCGCTGCCCGCCGTCGTCTCGGTCACCGACCAGACCGGCGAGGCCCGCTACCCCGCCTTCAAGGCGATCATGGCCAGCAAGAAGAAGCCGGTCACGACCTGGTCCCTCGCCGACCTCGGCCTCGCCCCCGACCAGGTGGGGCAGGCCGCCGCCGCAGCCGTCGTCACGTCGCTGGTACCGCGGCCGCCCAAGGCCGCCGGCGTCGTCGTGGTCGACGAGGGCGACGGCGCGGCCCGCATCGCCGACTTCCTGGCCGAGCGCAAGTTCCTCTGACCTCACCTGCAGGAGTGAATGTGTCCGAAGTTCTGGTCATCGCCGACCGCAGCGAAGGTGGCGTCCGCAAGCCGACGCTCGAGCTGCTGACCCTGGCCCGTCGCCTCGGCGACCCCGGCGTGGTGCTCTTCGGCCCGGCGGACGACGCGGTCGTCGCCCAGCTCGGCGAGTACGGCGCCGTCACGTTGTACGTCGCCGCGGACCCGGCCGTCGCCGACTTCCTCGTCGTCCCCAAGGTGGACGTCGTCGCCGCGATCGCGCAGCGGGTGCAGCCGGCCGCCGTCCTGATCACGTCGGGCGCCGAGGGCAAGGA
>Ga0302321_100001555_pt1 | contig 19697 bp, 19 predicted proteins | sample Fen_T0_1_FD_202505 | JGI IMG/M metagenome (GOLD analysis project Ga0302321, IMG submission 202505) | Peat permafrost microbial communities from Stordalen Mire near Abisko, Sweden - Fen_T0_1 | ecosystem: Environmental > Terrestrial > Soil > Wetlands > Permafrost | place: Sweden: Abisko...
GCCTGCGCCTGCCCCCGCGCCGCCGCCGCTGATCCCCTCCCACCCCCGCGAACCCCCTCCCACGCCGGAACCCCGCCCCCCAACCCCCTGCCCGCCGGGGTCGGACCGGGGTGCTGCCCCGATGTGCCCCGCCCGCCCCGCCGCGCAGGATGGGCCGTAGGCGCACCGGACCGGCCGGTCGCCCCGGAGCGGCTCGCCGCGGAGGTGAACGACATGGGAACCCGAGGACTCGTCTACCTGGTCAGCGCACGACGGCCCGACCTGGGCTGGATCCGCTACCGCACGTGCGACCGGCAGGAGGCCGCCGCCATGGCCCGCCGCCTCGGCGGTGACGTGACGGTCGAGGGGCGCTGACCCCGCCGCTCGCGAGATCCTGTCCGACATGTCATCGCAGGACCGGTCACCGGACGACGCGCCACCGGACGACGGGGGCCGGCCCGGGCGGGCCGTGCTGCGGGACGCCGCCGGGCACGAGCTGCTCAGCTACGTGACGGCCACCCACGACGAGCGCCCGCTGGCGACCGACGTGCGCCGGCCCGACGACGTGAGCGCCGACCGGGTCGCGGACGCCGTCCTCGCGCAGCTGCCCGGCTGGGCGGTCTCCGCTCCCGACGACCTCGCCACGGCGCTCGTGGCGCGCGGTGCCGTCGTCCAGCGCCGACTGCGCGTCATGACGCGGTCGCTGCGCACCGACCCGCCGCCGGCGGACTGGGCCGACGCGCCGCTGGGCGCGGAGGTGCGCGCCGTCCCGGCGGACCGGCCCGCGGCCGACCTGTTCCCGGCCTGGCGCGCGGCCTACCCGGCCGGTGGCCACGTCGACGCGTACCCGGGCGACGACGCCGGCGCCCTGGCCGAACGGCTCGTGCCGCTGCTGGCCGGCGCCCACGGTGCGGTGCTGCCCTGGAGCCTGCTCGCCGTCGACGGGCGCGACGCGGTGGTCGGCGGCGTCGTCGTCCTGGTCGCCGAGCCGCCCGTGGACATGCCGTGGATCGGGGACGTGTTCGCCGGCCGGGACCGGAGCACGCCGGGCTCGGCGCGGCCCTGCTGCGCCGGGTGCTCGCGCTGGCGGCGGCCACGGGGGTCGAGGGCGTCGGCCTGTCGGTGACGGACGGCAACCCCGCCGGGAGGGTCTACGAGCGGCTCGGCTTCGTCCCGCGCAGCGCGCCGACGACCGTCCTGGTGCCCCGGCACGAGCCCTGACCGACGACCACCGCGCCGGCGACTTCCGGGCGACGGCGCTCGGCCACGCCCGGCGAGCGGAACCCCGGCGAGCGGGAGTACGTCGTTCTCGCCGACACCGAGGACGACACTTTGTGCGTGGGCGGGGTGGGGCGTGGCTACCGGTACTGACGATCCACCCGCGGGGACCGCGGACGGCCCCGGCGAGGGCGAGGACGAGGTCGCCCCGACCACCATCTACGACCTGATGCCCGCCCAGCGGGGCTCGACGGACCTGCGACGCCTGCCGGAGATCAGCCGGCAGGCCTTGGCGATCATGTGGCGGGCGGCGCGGGGCGAGTTCGTGCTGATGACGGCGCTGCAGGTGGTGAGCGGGTTCGGGATCGTGGCCCAGCTCGTCGTCGGCCGGGAGGCGCTGGCGGCGCTGCTGCGGGCGGCGGGCACCGGGGTCCGGCTGGCGGACGTCGCCGGGTGGGCGGTCGCCGTCGCCGCGGTCACCGTGGCGATGACCGTGGCGGGGGTCCTGCAGCACGAGCGGCAGGAGATCCTCACCGACAACGTCAACCGGTTCGTCGAGGGCGAACTGCTCCGGGTGGCGGCGGAGGCAGACCTCACCGCCTTCGAGACGCCGGGCTTCCACAACCGGATGCAGCGGGTCCGGCAGAGCGGGAGCCGGTCGCTGAACCTGGTGCAGGGGCTGTCGACCCTGATCAGCTCGGGGCTGCGGGTCGCCGCCGTCCTCACCGGTCTGCTCGTCGTCCAGCCGCTCCTCGTGCCGCTGCTGCTGATCGTCTTCGTGCCGGCCTGGCTGGCGGCGTCCCGGCGAGGTGACGCCTTCCACCGGCTGTACTGGAGCATGACGCCGGCCGACCGCGAGCGGCAGTACCTCGCCGGCGTCCTCACCAGCCGGGACACCGCCAAGGAGGTGCTCGGCTTCGGGCTGGCCGGCCCGCTGCGTCGGCGCTGGGAGGCCCTGTACGAGGCCCGGATCACCTCCCTGCGGACCACTGCGAACCGCCAGATCGGCTTCACCCTCCTGGCCAACGCCGTCATCGGGCTGGTGCTGCTGGCCGTGATGCTGCTGGTCGCGTGGCTCACGATCGACGGGCGGCTCACGCTGGCGGACGCCGGCGTGGCCGTCGTCGCGGTGGCCGCCGGCGCCGGCGGGCTCGCGCAGGCCGGATACGCGGTGGGCAGCCTGTCCGAGGCGTCCCTGTACCTCGACGACTACCTGGCGTTCCAGGCGCTGCTCCCCCGGATGCGCCAGGACCGGCCCACCGGCCCGGTGCCCGACACCTTCCGGCGGATCGACGTCCGCGGGGTGACCTTCCGCTACCCGACCGCCGAGGAACCGGCGCTGGCGGACGTCGACCTGCACATCGAGGCCGGGGAGGTCATCGCGCTGGTCGGCGAGAACGGTTCGGGCAAGACGACGCTGGCCAAGCTGCTCGCGGGCCTCTACCGGCCCCAGCAGGGCACGGTCCGCTGGGACGGCGTCGACGTCGCCGGGATGGAGCCGGAGGCGTTCCGGCGGCGGGTGGCGGTGATCTTCCAGGACTTCGTCCGGTACCACCTGCCCGTGCGCGACAACATCGGGCTCGGCCGGGCGGAGGCGCTGGACGACCTGCCCGCGATCCGGGCCGCGGCCGCTGCCGCCGGGGTGGACGACGTCATCGGCCGGCTGCGCGACGGCTACGGCACCATGCTCGGCCCGGAGTTCATCGGGGGCACCGACCTGTCCGTCGGCCAGTGGCAGCGGGTGGCGCTGGCGCGGGCGTTCTTCCGGGACGCGCCGTTCATCGTGCTGGACGAGCCGACGTCAGCGCTGGACCCGCGCGCCGAGCACGAGCTGTTCGACCGCGTACGCGACCTGCTGCGCGGGCGGACCGTGCTGCTGATCTCGCACCGGTTCTCCAGCGTGCGCTCGGCGGACCGGATCTACGTGCTGGACGGCGGCCGGGTCACTGAGCACGGCACCCACGCCGAGCTGATGGCGCGGGCCGGCACGTACGCCGAACTGTTCACGCTCCAGGCGGCGGCCTACTCCGACGACGGCCCATCGCCGTCGGAGTAGACGAACGCCCTCGCCCCCCGGACCGCGGTCAGTACCCGCCGTAGTGCCCGGACTGCGACGGCGGCAGAGTGTTGACCGGTGGGTAGGCTGGCGGGTACGCCTGCGGGTGGGCGCCGCCGTAGGCGCCGTCCGGGTACGCGCCCGGCGGCGGCTCGATCGGCTGGGTGACGCCGGGGCGCCCCCGACGACGGCCGAGCCGGACGCCGACCAGCCCGCCCGCGAGCGCCCCGACCGCCAGGCCGCCACGGGCGGCACCGCCGACGAGCGCCCACGGCGTGCCGGACGACGCGGCGGGCGCCGGAGGCCGGGTGCCCCCGTCGACGCCGGTCCGGAGGCCGCCGAGCGGACCAGGACGACACCCGCAGATCACCCGGCCGACAGGTGACAGACATACACCAACCGGGCAGATCCTCGTACGCTCGAGCGACTCATGAAGGGAGTCCCGATGACCTCGTCGATCTCCGCACCCTCCCCGCGACCCGGTTCCCGGCGGCGCACCGCCCTCGTGGTGACCGCGACGCTCGCCGTGGCGGCCGCAGTGCCCGTGCTGGGCGCGTTCGGCTCGTCGGCGGCCGCCGCGTCGTCCGGCCCGTCCGCGTCGTCCGCGTCGTCGGGTCATGCCGGCGCGACGCTGCCCGGCGGCTTCCAGCACCTGGTGGTGATCTACGAGGAGAACCACAGCTTCGACAACCTGTACGGCGGCTGGGGCACCGTCGGCCACGACCGGGTCGACGGGCTCGGCAGCGCCGCGGCCCGGGCCCGCGGCGTGCAGGTCGCCCAGGACGGCACTCCCTACGCCTGCCTGCTGCAGGACGACGTCAACCTGACGTCGCCGCCCCTGGCGTCGTCCTGCACGGACGCCGCGCAGGACGTCGCGGCGAGCGCCTTCGCCAACCGGCCGTTCGCGATCGACCCACTCATCGGCCCGGCCGACACCACGTGCCCGGCGCCCGGCGTCTCCGCGCCGAACGGCGTCGTCAAGGGCAGCGGCGGGCCGGGCGGGTGCACCCGCGACCTGGTGCACCGCTTCTACCAAGAGCAGTACCAGCTCGACGGCGGCAAGCAGGACCGGTACACCACCGGCAGCGACGCCGTGGGCCTGACCCAGGGCTACTACGAGACGACGAAGCTGCCGATCTACACCTACCTGCACGCGGCCGGCGCCCCGAAGTACGTGGTGGCGGACCGGTTCTTCCAGGCGGCGTTCGGCGGGTCGTTCCTCAACCACCAGTACCTCATCGCGGCCCGCGCGCCGGTGGACACCACCGCGGGGCCGGGCGGGGCGAACGCGGCGCTGCACTCCGTCGTCGACGCGAACGGGTTCCCGAACGCGACCTACCCGCTGTACAAGCCCGCCACCGCCGTCGCGGACAAGCAGCTCACCCAGGCCTGCGGCGCGGCCGCGAACCCGGCCGTGGCCTGCGGCGACTACGCCGTCAACACGATGCAGCCGGCCAGCACGCCGCACGGCACGGGCGCCGTCCTGCCTGCGATCGACGACGCGACCTACCCGAACATCGGCGACCGGCTGTCGGCGCGCGGGATCAGCTGGAATTGGTACGCGGGTGGCTGGGACGCCGCAGCCGCCGGCACCCCCGGACCGCTGTTCCAGTACCACCACCAGCCCTTCGTGTACTTCAAGGACTACGCGCCGGGGACGCCGGGCCGCACCCACCTGCAGGACGAGACGGCGTTCGTCGCCTCGGCGAAGGCCGGGACGCTCCCCACCGTGAGCTTCGTCAAGCCCTACGGCGCCGAGAACGAGCACCCCGGCTACGCCAGCGAGCCGAACGGCAGCGACCACCTCGTCGACCTGCTGCGCACGATCACCACCGGGCCGCAGGCGATGGACACGCTGGTCGTCGTCACCTACGACGAGTTCGGCGGCCAGTGGGACCACGTGTCGCCCCCCGGCACCGGGCGCACGCCCGGCCCGCACGACGCGTTCGGCCCCAGCACCCGGATCCCGGCCCTGCTGGTCAGCGCCCGGTTCACCCGGTCCGGCGTCGACCACACCAGCTACGACACCACCTCGATCCTGGCCACGATCGAGCGCTCGCTGCGGCTGGCGCCGCTGAGCGGCCGCGACGCCCGGGTCGCCGACCTGCGTCCCGCCGTCGCCGCGGGACTGCACCGGTAGCCCGCCGGGTCACGCCCGGCGGACGCCGGCCACCCGTCCGGCCGCGAGCGCCCCTAGGCTTGCGGCATGGCACGGGTGGGGTTCGTGGGGCTGGGGCGGATGGGCCGCGGGATGGCCGGGCGGCTGCTCGCGGCGGGCCACGACGTCACCGTGCACAACCGCACGCCGGGCCGTGACGGCGACCTCGTGGCCGCCGGGGCCGCCCGGGCCGCCACGCCCGCGCTCGCGGCGTCCGGGGCTGCGGCGGTCCTCGTCATGGTCAGCGACGACGAGGCCTCGCACGCCGTCTGGGACGGGCCGGACGGCGTCCTCGCCGCCCCGGACCTGCGACCGGGCGCGTTCGCCGTCGAGTGCTCGACCCTCTCCCACGAGCGGGTGACCCGGCTGGCCGCCGAGGCGACCCGGCACGGGCTGCGCTACCTGGACTGCCCGGTGACGGGTCTGCCCGACGCCGCGGCCGCGGGCACCCTCACCCTGCTCGTCGGCGCGGACGACGACGACCTCGCCGCCGCGCGTCCGCTGCTCGACCCGCTCTGCACGGACCTGCTGCACTTCGGGCCCGTCGGCACCGGCACCGTCTACAAGCTGCTGGTGAACCTGATGGGCGCCGTCCAGATCGCCGCCGCAGCCGAGGGCCTGGCGCTGGCCGAGCGCGCCGGGCTGGACCTCCACCAGGTGGCCCGCGCACTCGCGTCCGGGCAGGCGGCGAGCCCGCAGGTCGTGCGCAACAGCCGGCGGATGGCGGACGGCGCGCACGCCGACGTCGTCTTCTCCGGCCGGCTGCGGCGCAAGGACGCCGACTACGGCGTCCGGCTGGCGACCGCGCTCGGCCTGGCGGCACCGCTGGGACGCACGGCGCTGGCCGGGCTGGACGACCTCGTCGCGGCCGGTCTCGGCGACCTCAACGAGAGCAGTGTCATCGAGGTGGCCCGCCGGCCGGCCGGGAGCACCGGGATCGCAGGGAGGCGACCATGACGACCACCCCACCCTGGGGGACGCCGACGTCCGACGAGGGACCCCTACTTCCTTCCGCGTACAGCCCGGTCCCGCGCGGCACCGGGGCGCAGCCGGCGTCCGGGTTCGGCTACGCGCTCGTCGTGGAGCAGTCGACCGGCAGCGGCGAGAGCATCGTTTGGCGGGTCGACCCGGCGCCGCTACCCGCCGGGCCCACCCGCGCGGCGGCACGCGAGGCCGCCCTGCAGCTGGCCCGCACGTTCCGGCCGAACCACCCCTTCAGCCAGAAGGACCGCGCGATCTACCGGATCGACGCCGACACGCTGCTGGTCCTGGTGCCGGGCATGACGAAGGCGTTCCACTTCCGGATCAGCGTCGCCGAGCGCCTGGCCTGACCCCCGTCGCGACGTCCGCACGATGAGACTTGCGGCTCGCTCGCGGCGAAGGGCGCTCAAGGGATGCGGGCAGGCGGCCGATGTGGGGACCACGTGACCCCCGCGCCACGGCCGCACGCCGAAGGAGAGACCATGCCCCGCCCGCACCGCCGTCGTACCGGCACCGAGGCCGAGCAGGTCAGCGCTGGGCGCCGCCACCTCGCCGCGATCGACCCCGGCGTCATGCGCCGCGTCGTCGGCCGCCCCGAGCAGCGCGAATCCCGGACGCCGGACGACCGCGCCCCCGCCGCCCCGACCAACCCGTACCGCACCCCGGGCCTGCACTCCTGACCTTTGCGTGCGCCACCCCTAACCCCCGGGTGATCATGCGAGCTTGAGTTGATCATGCACGGTTGACCCGCGCAGGTCGGCAGGTGGCGACGATGAACACGTCGTGGAACAGTTCCGGCGGTCGGCACCACCGTTCCGGTTCACCGTCGGGCTCATCGTGCGCGGGGCGCCCGGATCTGACCTCACGTGCACGCCTCGGCGGCTGATCCGGCGACGGGTTCTGCCCACGGGCACCGTCACGCCGACCGTCACGGTGCACCACCGGTTCAGCTGTGCTCAACCGTGCATGATCAACTCAAGTGTGCATGATCACGCCGGGGTGAGGGGCGCGCCGGGGCTACTCGGCGCCCGGGCCGCCGGCGGTCGGGCTCGCCGCGGCGGGGGCGTGGCCCGGCACCGCTCCCGGGGCTGCTCCCGGGGCTGCTCCCGGGGCTGCTCCCGGGGCTGCTCCCGGTGCGGGTGCGACCGCCGGGGAGGGACCGGTTCCTGGGGACGCGGCGCCGCCCGCATCCACGCCGGCGCCGCTCGCGCCGTCCGGGCCGCCGGGCGTCGGGACGTCGGCGGGGGGCGGGGGTGCCGCGGCCGGGGCGTCGAGCACGACGTCGCCGCTCCAGGTGACCGCGGGGGCGGGCGACGGTGCCGCCGGTGCCCACGGTGTCCCGGCGCCACCCACCCACAGCACCGCCGCCGCCAGCACGCCCACGACGAGTGCCGCGACGGCCCCCCAGGTCAGCGAACGCATCCCGGGATGCTACTGCGCGCAGCGGCACGGTCTCAGCTGGTCACCACGGTCGCCGCCGCCGCGCGCACCCTTGACGGCGGCCGGTACGCCGTCTTCACTGCGTGCACGCCGCAGCAGAAGGAGCGTCCGCCGTGTTCGACACCCCGGAAGAGCTGGCCCGCCTGGTCGAGGAGTTCTACCCGTACCGGGAACGGCTGGAGACGGTCCGCCGGCTGCCGGCCACCGGCCGCCCGGCCCAGGACGTGCTCGACGAGCTGGCCTGGTTGGCCGAGCGGGAGGACGAGCGCGGGCACCGCGGCCAGGTCTCCGGCTCGCTGTACCACGGCGGCGCGGAGCACTACGCGCTGCTCAACCAGGCGTTCGCCAAGTTCTCGCACGTCAACGTGCTGCAGCGCGACATGTACCCGTCGGCGACGAAGTTCGAGGGCGAGATCGTCGCGATGACGGCAGCCATGCTCCACGGCGACCCGGCGACGGGCACGTGCGGCGTCCTGACGGGAGGCGGCTCGGAGAGCCTCACCACCCAGCTGCTCACCTACCGGGACGCGGCGCGCGCGGAGCGCGGCATCACCGATCCCGAGGTGATCATCCCGGAGACGGCGCACTGCGCGCTCGACAAGGCTGGCCACTACTTCGGCGTCCGGGTGGTGCACGCGCCGCTCGGGCCGGACTGGCGCGTGGACGTCGACTGGGTCGCCGACCACGTGACGCCGAACACCATCGCCCTCGTCGGCTCGGCCGGCAACTACCCGCACGGCGTCATCGACCCGATCACCGAGCTCGGCGAGGTGGCGCTGCGGCACGGCATCGGCCTGCACGTCGACGGCTGCCTGGGCGGGTTCATCCTGCCGTGGGCGCAGCGGCTCGGGTACGACGTGCCGCCGTTCGACCTCGCCGTCCCCGGCGTCACCTCGATCTCGGCGGACACCCACAAGTTCGGGTACGGGCTCAAGGGCACCAGCGTGCTGCTCTACGCCAGCCGCGAGCTGCGCCGCCACCAGTACTTCACCGCCGCCGACTGGCCCGGCGGCATGTACATCTCCCCCGGGATGGCGGGCAGCCGCTCCGGCGGGCTCATCGCCTCGACGTGGGCGGCCATGGTGATGCTCGGCGAGGAAGGCTACCTCGCCGCGGCGAAGGACGTCCTGGCCACGACCGACCGGCTGCGGGCCGGTGTCGAGGCCGTCCCCGGCCTGCGCCTGCTCGGGCACTCGCCGTTCCTGGTGGCCATCGCGAGCGCGGACGACGACCTGGACGTGTTCGTCGTCAACGACGAGCTGCTCGCCCGCGGCTGGCGCCTCAACGGCCTGCAGCGACCCGCCGGCCTGCACTTCTGCGTCACCCGGCCGAACACGGCCCCGGGCGTGGTCGAGCGCTTCCTCGACGACCTGGCCGCCGCTGTGGACGTCGCGCGCGGCCGGCCCGTCGGGTCGGCGAGCAGCGGCGCCCTCTACGGGCTGTCGGGCGCCGGACCGGCCGGCGTCAGCGCCGCCCGGCAGCTGCTGACGACGGCGCTCGACGCCTTCTACGACCCGGCTCCGTGACCGCGGTCCGCGGCGGGCCCGCGGGCGGCGACGGCCTGGTGCTCGCCGTCGACCTGGGGACGACGGCGCTCAAGGTCGGCCTCGTCACGCTGGCCGGGCAGGTGGTCGCCACCGAGTGCCACGACCTGCCGCTGGTCCTGCTGCCGGGCGGCGGGGCCGAGCAGGACGCGGTGCACTGGTGGGACCTGGTCGTGGCCGCCGGTGCGCGGGTGGTGGCCGCCGACGGGACGGCCGGGGGCTCGCCGTCCGCCGGGCGCGTGCGGGCGGTGGCGGTGACCGGGCAGTGGGCCTCGACGGTGCCGGTGGACGCCGACGGGGTACCGGTCGGGCCCTGCGTGATGTGGCTCGACAGCCGCGGCGCCAAGGAGGCGCGGCGGCGGGTGGGCGGGCCGGTGTCGGGCTACGACCCGCGGCACCTGACGGCGTGGGTGCGGCGGACCGGCGGGGCGCCCGCCCTGGACGGCGCCGACCCGCTCGGGCACCGGTGGTTCCTGGCGGGCGAGCGGCCCGACGTCCATGCCGCGGCCCGCTGGTTGCTCGAACCGGTGGACTACCTGGTGATGCGGCTCACCGGCCGGGCCGCCGCCACCCAGGCCTCGATGGTCGCCTCCTGGCTGACGGACAACCGGCGGCTCGATCCCGGCGGGTACGACGCCTCGCTGGTGCGGCGGTCCGGCGTCGCGGCGGACAAGCTGCCGCCGCTGCTGCAAAACGGCTCGGTCGCCGGCCCGCTGCTGCCCGCGGTCGCCGCCCGGCTCGGGCTGCCCGCCGGGGTCCCGGTGATCGCCGGTGCCGGCGACGCGCACGCGGTCGCGCTCGGAGCCGGGGCCGTGGAGCTGTACCAGGGGCACCTGTCCGTCGGGACGACGTCCTGGGTGTCGTGCCACGTGCCGGCGAAGAAGACCGACGTCCTGCACCAGATCGCCGCCGTCCCCGGCGCGATGCCCGGGCGGTACCTGGTCCTGAACAACCACGAGACGTCCGGCCGGTGCCTGCAGTGGCTGCGCGACGTCCTCGGTGCGGGCGGCGGGCAGGCGACGTACCCGGAGCTGGACGCGCTCGCCGCGCGGTCCGCACCGGGGGCCGGCGGCGTGCTGTTCACGCCCTGGCTGGCGGGCGAGCGGACGCCGGTCGCCGATCGACGGGCGCGCGGCGGGTTCCACAACCTGTCCCTGGCGACCGGGCCGTCCGAGCTGGTGCGGGCGGTGCTCGAGGGCGTCGCGTACAACGACCGCTGGACCCTCGACCTGGTGGAACGTTTCGTCGGGCGCCGCCTCGACGAGCTGCGGATGGTCGGCGGCGGGGCCCGGTCCGACCTGTGGTGCCAGATCCACGCCGACGTCCTCGACCGCACGATCGAGCAGGTCGCCGAGCCCGACCACGCCGGCCTGCGCGGGGCGGCGCTGGGCGCGGCGGTCGCGCTGGGCGAGCTCGCGCCGCGGGACGTGCGGGCGCTGGTCCCGGTCGCGCGCACCTTCCGGCCGCGGCCGGCCGCGGTGGCCCGCTACCGCACCCTGTACGCCGAGTTCCCGCGCCTGTACCGCCGGCAGCGGCGCATGTTCGCCCGGCTCAACGCGGGCTGAGCCCGCCGGGCCGGGCGTGCCCGACACGTGCCGGGCACGCGCCTGGCCCGCGCCCGGCCCGCGCCTGGCACGTGCCGTCAGGGCCGGCAGGTCAGCAGGGCGTGGTGCTGCTTGGTGGTCAGGACGTGCCGGACGGCGTCGTCCAGGCGCAGCCGGAACTGCGGCGAGCGCTGCGCCGCCGCGACCAGTGCGGCCCGCATCGGACCGGCGTCCGTGCTTCGGTTGGTGAGGACGAGGTCACCGCCGGCCGTCAGGAAGGCCACCGCCCGTGCACCGGGTGACAGGGACCGGACCGCCACCGCCGAGCCGAGGTCGTCCGAGACGATCACGCCGGTGAAGTGCAGGCGGTCGCGCAGCAGTCCGGTGACGACGGGCCGGGAGAAGGCGGCGACGTGGTGGGCGTCCAGCCCCGGGTAGCGCGCGGACGACATCATCACCGCCTCGGCGCCGGCGGCGACACCGGACCGGAACGGTCCGAGGTTCGGGTCCGACGGCGTGGCCACCGCGTCGACGGCCAGGGTCGAGACGTCGGTGTTCGCGCGGACCCGGCCCAGTCCGGGGAAGTGCTTCAGCGTCGCCACGACCCCGGCCTCGCCGAAGCCGCCGACGACCTGGACGACGTCCGCCGAGACCTGCGCGGGCGTCTCGCCGTAGTTGCGCCGGACGGCGCCGATCGGCGGGTTGTGGGGTCGGTCGCGACGGCTGACGGTGTCGGCGACGGGTGCGAGGTCCATCGTGACGCCGGCCGCGCGCAGGGCGGCGGCCCAGCCGCGGGCGCTGCGGCGCAGGCGCGAGGCGTCCCAGCGGCCCTGCTCGACCGCCGACGGGATGCGGGCGAAGCCAGGTCCCGAGAGCGCCTGGACCAGGCCGCCCTCCTGGTCGGCAGCGACGTGCACGCGCAGGCCACCGCCGGCTTGCGCCGTCCGCTGCAGCGCCGCGGTGCGCCGGGCGAGGGTGGCCACGCCGACCGACGTCCGGCCCCGCAGGAAGATCCCGCCGACGCGGTACCGCCGCACGAGCGTCGATGCCGAGGACGGCAGCGACGCCGGCACCCCCACCATCAGGACCTGCCCGGCGCGCTCGGCCAGGGACAGCCGCCCGAGCGCGGCCTCGACGCACGAGGGGGCCGCCGCCGCACCCCGGGGCGCGGGTGCCTGGCCCGCTGCTGCCGCCGACTGCGTGGAGGGCGGTCGTGCGGACGGCAGTTGTGCGGACGCCGGTCGTGCGGACGGCGGCGGCGATCCCGCGTCCGCCGCGGCCGAGGGCCGGGAGCTCGCGGACGGCGCGGCGTCCGCGACGGACCCGTTCAGCCCTGCGCCGAGGACCGCCGACGTGACGAGCAGCGGGGCCCACCGGCGCGGGGCGCGGGCCGGGCGAGGTCGTCGTCGGGCCGGCACGGCGGCGATCCTGCCACGGACGACCGTCCTCCGCCGTCCGAGGGCGCGCCCCGAACGCGCCCCCGAACGCGCCAGGGCCGTCCTCCCCCGTTCGCACGATCTACGCTCACCTGCCGTGGCTGCGTCGTGGCAGGCGGTGACACTCGACAGAACACGTGCAGGGACAGCCACCGTCACCCCGACGGGCCGAGCCAACGGAGGGCATCCGGTGACCATCGCGCAGTATCTGCGTCTACTGCGGGAGCAGTGGATCGCCGTCATGCTCCTGACCGCACTCGGCACGCTGGGCGCGGGCGCCTGGTCGATGCTGCAGACGCCGCAGTACCAGGCGCACGCGCAGCTCTTCGTCTCGGTGAGCAGCAGCTCGGCCAGCCTCGGCGACCTGACCCAGGGCAGCACCTTCACCCAGGCCCGGGTCAAGTCGTACACCGACCTGCTGACCAGCCCGCAGGTCCTGGCACCGGTGATCAAGCAGCTGTCCCTCGACACGACGCCGTCCGAGCTGGGCGCGCGGGTCACCGCGACGAGCCCGCTGGACACCGTGCTCATCGACGTCACCGTGACCGACAGCTCCCCGACGCGCGCGGCGGACATCGCCAACTCGGTGTCCACGCACTTCCCGACGTTCGTCAACTCCCTGGAGACCCCGGACCGGGCGACGACGTCCCCGGTCAAGGTCTCGATCACCCGGGCCGCCATCCCGCCCGCGGGGCCGATCTCGCCCCGCAAGTCGCTGAACCTCGCGCTCGGGCTGCTGGTGGGCCTGGGGCTCGGCGTCGGTGTCGGCGTGCTGCGCGACAGCCTGGACCGCAGCGTCGGCAGCCGGACCCAGGTCAGCCAGATCTCCGGATCGCCGGTGCTCGGCAGCGTCGGCGACGACCCGGACGTGACGGCGAGCCCGCTCATCACCCACGACGCGTTCGCGCCGCGGGCGGAGGCGTTCCGGCAGTTGCGGACCAACATCCGCTACCTGTCGGTGGACCACCGGATCACCAGCCTCGTCGTCACCGGCTCCGTGCAGGCGGAGGGCAAGACGACGACGGCGGCGAACCTCGCGATCGCCCTCGCCCAGTCCGGCGAGCAGGTGGCCCTGATCGACGCCGACCTGCGCCGCCCGTCCGTGGCGGACATGTTCGGGCTGCCCGGCGGTGTCGGCCTGACCAGCGTGCTGCTGGGCGACGTCCCGCTGGCGAGCGCGCTGCACCGCTGGCGCGACGACCTGCCCCTGCAGGTGCTCGCCGCGGGGCCGCTGCCCCCGAACCCTAGCGAGCTCATCGGGTCGGGCCGGATGGCGGAGCTCATCCGCGAGCTGACCGACGCGGGGATCACCGTCGTCGTCGACTCGCCGCCGCTGCTGCCGGTCACCGACGCCGCCATCCTGGCGCGGATCACGGACGGCGCCCTGGTCGTGGCGCGCGTGGGCTCCACCCGGGTCGAGCAGTTCTCCAGCGCGATCGAGGCGCTGCGGACGGCGGGCGCGCCCGTCCTGGGCGTGGTGCTCAACCGGGTGCCCAAGCGCGGGTCGTCGTACGGCACCGGCGGGTACGGGGGCAGCTACGGCGGCTACTCCCCCGACCGGATGCCGGCCGGACGCGACGCCGCCACCCCCCCGCCGCGCCCGGCCGCCCTGCCGGAGCCGGTGCGGCCGGTGGGCGGCGCGGTGGCCCACCCGGCCGGGTCGGCGACCCTGCTCGGCGGTGACGTGGCGCCTGTCGGCCACCGCGTCGTCGCCGGTGCCGACGCGCCGGACCTCACGATCGACGTCACCCCGTACGACGCCACCCCGTACGTGACGGCACACGCCGACCAGGCGGTGCCGGGCGCGACGTCCGGCGGACCGTTCGGCGCCGGGGCGTCCTTCCGGACGGCGAACAGCGCGGGCCATCCCTCGGCCGCCGCCGGGCCACCGGCCGCACCGCCGGCCGCACCGCTCACGGCGCCTGCCGGGACGGCCGGGGCTGCCGGGGCTGCGTTCACGGCCGGGGTGTCGGACTTCGGCGCCCTGGTCCACGGTCCCGGCGCCGGGCAGCCCGACCAGGGACCCGGCCGGCCGGCCTCGCCGTACCAGCAGGTGGACCTGCGGGACGGGCTCTTCGAGCCCGGCGACCGCCCACCGGCCTACGCCGTCCGCAGCGCCTACGCGCAGCACATCGACGGTCCCGCGCTGAACGGCTACCACGACGTCGCACGCTTCCAGGGCTGGCTCAACGGTTCCGCGCACCCCGGTGCGGTCAACGGCACGCTCAACGGGAACGGCGCCGTCGGCGGGACCGGCACCGTCAACGGTGACGGAGCCGACAGCGGCGACAGGCCCGGCGGCTCGCGTGCGCGGGGCCGGCGCAGCGCCCCGCCGCGGGAGGACTGACCCGCCGCCGTGCCCGCCCGGGTTGACGCCCGTACGGCAGACTGCACCGGGTGGGGATCACGCTGCGCGACCGGATCCGGGGCTGCCTGCTGGGTGGTGCGGTCGGTGACGCGCTGGGGGCGGGGATCGAGTTCGCGTCCTGGGCGCAGATCCGTTCCGCGCACGGACCGGACGGCGTCACCGGGTACGTGCCCGCCCACGGCCACCTCGGGGCGATCACCGACGACACCCAGCTGACCGCGTTCACCGTCGAGGCGCTGCTGCGTGGCGCCGTGCGCAGCGACCGCGGCGTGGTGTCGTTCCCGCTCGCGGTCTGGTTCGCCTATCAGCGGTGGCTGCTCACCCAGGACGTCGAACCCGTCATCGACCCGCCCTCGCCCGGGAACGTCCGCACCAGCTGGTTGCTCGACGAGCCGGAGCTGCGCGGTCGCCGGGCTCCCGGCGCCACCTGCCTCGCCGGGCTGGCACGACCGACGCCGGAGGCCCCGCTGCCGGCGGCGTGCGCGACGTCCAAGGGCTGCGGCACGGTCATCCGGTCGGCGCCGTTCGGGCTGTTCGCCCTCCCCTGGGAGAGGGCGGCGGCCTGCGCCGGCCTCGCCCGCGAGTGCAGCGGGCTCACCCACGGGCACCCGACGGCCGGGTACGCCGCCGGGGCCCTGGCCTGGACGGTCCGCACCCTCGTCGACGGCGTGCCGCTGCGGACCGCGGTCGACGGCGCGCTCGGCTGGCTGGACGACGCCGGTCCGGACGCCGTCGAGACCGCCGACGCGCTGCGGGGGGCGGTGCGGTCGGCCACGACGTACGGCGACTGCGTGCCGAGTCCGCGCGAGATCGAGGCGCTGGGCGGCGGGTGGGTGGCCGAGGAGGCGCTCGCCGTCGCCGTCCGCTGCGCGCTGCCGGCGTGCGGCGAGGCGACCGGTGACGACCCGGGCCGCCGCGAGGCCGCCGTCCGCGCGGCGCTGCTCGCCGCCGTCAACCACGGTGGCGACAGCGACTCCACCGGCTCGCTCTGCGGACAGCTGCTCGGCGCCGCCCTCGGCGACGAGGTGCTGCCGGCGGAGTGGGTCGTGGACGTCGAGGCGCGCGGCGTGCTGCTGCGGCTCGCCGACGACCTCTGGTACGAGGTGACGCGCGGGTCGCAGCTGCACGGCGATTACCTGCCGGTCACCCGGTGGTCGGCGCGGTACCCGGGCTACTGACGCCCGGCGCGCGCGCCTCAGCGGCGGGCGGCCGCCATCCCCAGGTTGGCCAACGCGTCGGCCCGCTCGTTGCCGGGGTCGCCGGCGTGACCCTTCACCCAGCGCCACTCGACGTCGTGCCGGGCGGCGGCCGCGTCGAGGCGCTGCCACAGGTCGGCGTTCTTGACGGGCTTGGAGTCGGAGGTGCGCCAGCCGTGGCGCTTCCAGCCGGCCATTCACGAGGTGATCCCGCTGCGGACGTACGTGCTGTCCGTGTGCAGGTGGACGACGGACGGCCGGTTGAGCGCCTCCAGCGCCTCGATGGCGGCGGTCAGCTCCATCCGGTTGTTCGTCGTCGGACCCGGGTCACCGCCCGACAGTTCCTTGACGTGGTCGCCGTAGCGCAGCAGCACGCCCCACCCGCCCGGACCGGGGTTCCCGCTGCAGGCGCCGTCGGTGTAGATCTCCACCACGCCCACGTCGCCCGCCACGAGGGCGACCCTACGGGGTGACGATCCCCCACCGCTCACCTACAGTGCTGAGGACTGGCACTGCGTCCGGGAGCCGCCGCATGCCCACCGTGGTCGATCTCCTCCAACTACGGGAGTGGAGCGAGCGGCTGTGCCGGTTGCCCGCCACCGAGCCCCTCCAGGTCGTCGCCGCGCTGCGCGTCGGGGCCGCCCCGGCGGCGCACATCCGCGGTGTCGGGCGCATCGACCCGCCGCCGGTCGGCACCACGCGGTGCGAGCTGGGGACGGCGGACGGCCGGTTCCGTTCGCTCAGCCTGACCTTCGCCCGGCCCCTGATCGCCCGGGCCGCCCTCGAGGACGCGATGGGCCCGGGGCTGGCCCTGCGCCGCCTCGGCTTCGGCCGCCCCCACCGGGTCGCCTACCGCGTCGTCGTCGCCGGGGCACCGTTCAGCTGCGACGTCGTCGCCAGCTTCGCCGAACCGCCCGACCAGCGCAGCCTCGTGACGGCGGTGACCCTGCGCCGGCACCGCGGCGTCAGTGCCGTCGTGCCGGGCCCGGCACCCGCGCCCCGGCCGATCCGCTGACGCCTTCGCCGCCGGGTGCAGCGTGGTGCGTTCGCGCGGTCAGAGCAGGCGGACCAGGTGCTGCGCCTCGCCGCGCACCCGTTCCCGGACCGCGTGGACCCGCCGCGCCCGGTCGACGTCGGCGGGATCGGCGAGCGCGGCCGAGGCGGCGTCCGCGAGGGCGGCCATCCCGGCGGCGACGTGGTCGCAGGCGCGCTCGGCGTCCTGGCCGAGCGCCTGCTCGCTCAGCGCGAGGGCCCACGTCGCGCTGCCCCGGGCCCGGGTCACCGCCCCCTGCAGGCAGGCGCGGGCGGCCGTCGGGTCGACGGCGGCGTCCGGATCGGTGTCCGGTCCGGCGTCGGCCGGGGTGTCGCCCGAGGTGTCGGTGCCGCCGGGTGGGGTGTCGGTGCCGCCGGGTGGGGTGAGGAGGCCGACGTCCAGGTCGTCCACGACGCCGACGACGGTCCGGTAGAGCTCGCGGGCGCTGCGCGACCAGATCGCCCGCTCGACGGGCTGCGGGTCCACGGTGAGGACCGGCACGGCGACGGGACGCCGCACCACGAGCAGGCAACAGGCCGCGCCGCCCAGCAGGGCGGCGAGCGTGGCGAGCGGAACGATCATCGGCTGGGCCCGGACGTCGTCACGCTCCTACCCTCGCGGCCGGGACAAAGTGCCTCAAGACGGCCGATCGGCGGACACGCGACCGCCGGACCTCCGATCGGCCGTCGGTCGGCCGCTCAGTCAGCCGCTCAGTCAGCCGCGGCCGACCGGTAGTTGCGGACGTCCTCGGGGCGGATCAGGCCGTCCTCGATGGCCCGCGCGAGCAGGGCGGACTGCGTGGGCGCCGGCCGGCCGGCGGCCGCGTACTTCAGCCGGGCCCGCTGGATGTACTGCCGCACGGTCGATTCCTGGACCCCCATCCGCAGGGCCACCGAGCGCTTCGACATCGACTGGAACCACAGCAGCAGCGCCGTCCGCTCCTGCTCCGACAGCCGGGCCCGGGTCTGCGGGTCCGCCGCGATGGCACCCGCCACGGACGGCGTCACGTACGGACGGTCGGCCGCGGCCGCGACGATGGCCTCGAGCAGGTGCTCGGGGGTCTCGTGCTTGCCGAGGAACCCCGACGCCCCCGCGACATGGACGGCGTGCACGGTCGCGCTGTCGGTGAGCGCCGAGAAGACCACGACGCGGTGGCCGCCGGCGCAGAGCCCGGCGATCCGGTCCGTCACCAGCCGGCCGTGCAGGTCGAGGTCGAGCAGGAGGACGTCGGCCCCCTCCCCGCCGGCCGCCAGGGTCGCCTCGATGGAGTCGCCTGCGGCGACGACCCGCGCCCGCCCCAGCGGATCGCGGTCCAGCCACGCCCGGACGCCGTCGACGGTGACCGGCTGGTCCTCCACGACGGCCACCGTCACCGTCACGTGCGGGTCCACCGGGTCTCGATCCATGTCCCCTCCTCCACCGGGTAGCGGTTGACCGTCACGGTGTCCGGCAGCCCGACGGACCCCGGCCCGCCGCGGGCCGGGACGTCGACGTCCGGCGCGTCACTGATGACGCTGACCACCACCTCGCCGTCGACGGCCGTCACGGTGACCCGGGCCCGGCGTCGCGTCGCGGCGAGGGCGGCGAGAGCCGGCTCGGTCAGGGCGCGGCGCACCGACTCGTCCAGGGGCGGGACCGTACCGTGCGCCTCCAGATCGACGACGGCACCCGTGCGGGCGGCGATGTCGGCACAGGACCGCAGTTCGACCGTCAGCGGCAGGGCACCGCTGCGGGTCTCCAGCAGCAGGCGCCGCAGCCTGGCTGCCCCGACCGCGGCGCGGTGCCGGACCCCGGGGTCGGCGGGGTCGGCCCCGGCGGCGAGGTCGCGCAGGAGCGGCAGGGTGTCCGCGTGGACCGCCCGCCCCAGGCGCAGCCGGGCGTCGTGCGCGGCCTCGGCGCGGGCCCGCTCGACAGCGGTCCCGGTGAGCTCGTCCGCGTGCCGGGCCACCTGGACGCCGGTCGCCGTCAGCAGGCGGGCGCCCGCCCCGAACCCCAGCTGCAGCGTGACGCTCCCGACGACCACCATGAGGAAGATCGCCATGGAACGCCGGTCGGTGACCCCGCGAGCGACCATCCCGGCGAACGTGACCGCGGCGTTGACGGCGAGGAAGGCGGCGAGATCGCGCAGCCGCCGGTCCCACAGGACCAGCACGCCCAACCAGCCGACCGACCCCCACGCCCAGTTCGTGGGCGTGACGAGCGCGGACGCGGGCGACGCCAGCGCCACCCCTGCACTGACCGCCACCGCCGCGGCCGCCCCGACCCACGGCCGCCTGCTGAGCAGGCCCCGGAGGACGGCGATGCCGTGCACGGCGCCGATCGCCGTGTAGAGCAGCCAGCCCGCCAGCGCCACCGCGGGCCAGCGGTACTGCGGCCAGCCGGAGATCAGCCCGCGCAGGTCGAACGCGAGGTGCCAGCCCGCTGCGATCGTCACGCCCGCGATCCCGCCGAACCACCGGTACTGCGCGGCCAGCAGCCGGACGTCGTCCAGCCCGGGGCCCACCGCGTTGACGTCAGGCCCCGACTGCGGCGCAGCCCCGGACCTCGGAGCCGGCGCGAGCGCCTGGCGACGCTCGCCCGTCACCCCGGTCACACCGGCCACCGGACGACGACCCGCGTGCCCCGCCCCGGCGCCGCGTCGATCAGGGCCTCCCCCCCCCCCCCCCCCCCCGCCCCCCCCCCCCCCCGGGGGCCGCCCGACCCCAGGGGTGGCCCCCCCGCACGCGGCGAACCCAAACCCACCG
>Ga0302321_100001557_pt1 | contig 19681 bp, 26 predicted proteins | sample Fen_T0_1_FD_202505 | JGI IMG/M metagenome (GOLD analysis project Ga0302321, IMG submission 202505) | Peat permafrost microbial communities from Stordalen Mire near Abisko, Sweden - Fen_T0_1 | ecosystem: Environmental > Terrestrial > Soil > Wetlands > Permafrost | place: Sweden: Abisko...
GTGGCGATGAAGCTCTACGACAGCGTCGCCGAGAGGTCGGGGTTCCTCGTCTATCGGAAGGCGACTCAGTAGAGCCAGGGAATGACCGCTCTCCGATCGCGCGGATAGTCGGGAAACCGTTCCAGGTACCAGCGATGATGTGAGCGCGCACGGGGCACCAGGTTCGCCGCAGTCCACAGGAAGAAGACGAGACCGGCTGGTGACCAGGTGAGCATCGCCCAGCCAAGCCACTCGACCAGCTCACCGAAGTAGTTGGGACAGGAGACGAGCCCAAAGGCGCCGCCGACCGGGATCTTGTACCCGCTGTCGCCCGGCGCGCGGAGCCCTCGAAGGATGATGTCCGACTGCTGGTTGAGCGCGTATCCGCCCAGGAACAGCAGCACCCCCACAATGAACCGCGGATCAGTGAACCAGTCCGCGCCGCGTACCGGGCCGAGCGTGAAGATGCCACGGCCCTGCAGGTAGCCGTTCATCACGTTGAAGCCGAACGCCATTGCCACTACGCTCAGGGGCATGCGCAACTGGCCGCCCCTGAGGCGGAACGGGTAGATGAATGCGCGGTAGGCGTAGTGCAGCTGCCAGAGGAGCAGGAAGACGATCGCCACCGGGTCGCGCCGCCGGTCGGACGCCAGGAAGCAGGCGACGAATACCAGCACCGCTGGTGACTCCATGATGACCCAGCCGGCGGTACGGTGAATGGTCGGGCCCCAGCCCGGCCTGGAGTGCCGTCCGTACGGTGCGGTGAGGAACTGGAGCGCAATGAACACGCAGGCGGCGACGCCAGCCCACGCCATCAGCAGCCGGGAATAGACCTCGCGCTCCATCGGGGCCGGTCCTCACAGTGAAGAAGGCTGAGTATACCGCAAACCCGGGGCTACCCTATGCAGCGCAGCGTTCATGACCGCATCCACCTGATCACGCAACTCTCCGAGCTGCATCACACCGTCTACATCGAGTTCTACCCGGGCCCGTATCGTGACAAGTGCTGGTGCACCGACTCGGTGTTCCTCACCGAGGAGGCATTTGCCTTTGTGGAACCGATCTTCCGGCGCCACACACCGCAGTACGACTACTACTCGTTCATGGAACTCCCGCGCATCGCCGGCGCGCAGGTCATCGCCGAGCTGACGGGCTTCGTGCGTGCCATTCGGGGGCAATCACTGGTGGCGCCGCTTACGCCGAGTGCCGCGGAGGCGTTCGAGCGCATCGGCGCCGGTACGAGCGAGGAGCATGTCACGGTGGCAATGCTGGCGGACCGGCTGGCGAACTGGCTGGAGCGGGAGTATGTCGATGCCGAGGTCGTCTCCGTCCTCGGCATTTAGCAGGGCAGGACGTCAGCGTGCGGCGCGCCGTTTCACTGATGCACTCGTAATTTCGCGGAGCGCGTGCTTTCCCACCCACTTCGCTGACGCATCGGTCGATTCAGCCAGGCGCGTCGCCGTCTTCGCGGCCGCGGCGTTCAGCGCGGTGTTGCGCTTGCCGATGGCCCGGAGCGCCATGTTCACTGCCTTCATCACGAAGTTGCGGTCATCGGCGGCTCCCTGCTCGATCAGCGCCAGGCCGCGGATGAACTGCTTGTCGGTCGCCTCCTTGTCGTGCACCGACAGGCTCCAGAGCAGGGCGAACGCCGTGCGCTTGATGAACTCCTCACGCCGCCCGGCCCACTGCTCGACCTTGGTCCACGCATGCGGCGTCCGGTCCCATAGCGCGAATGCCAGCGTATCGCAGATGGCCCAGTTATCGAATTGGCGGCTCCACCGGTCCATCTGCGCCGAGGTGACCCGCTCCGGTTCGTCGACGTAGGCGGTGAGCATGCGCGCCTCGTACCAGCCGGTTTCCCAGAGTGCCGCCGCCAGCGCGTGGTCGCGGCCGAGCTGCTTCGCCAGCACCTGGATGTTCTTCATCGACACGCCGAAGGCCTTGTCGGACGGGATGTTGTAGCGGGCCATCCCGTCACGCGTCGCCTTCGTCGCATGGCTCCGGAGCCAGGCGATCGCCTCATCCACCCGCTCCTTGAGCGGCCGCACAACCTCCGCCTGTTTCTTCAGCGCCATCCTCAAGCCTCGTCGTATGCCTTCTGCAGTGCGGCCATGTCGATCTTCTTCATCTTGCACATCGCCGCCATCGCGCCCTGCGCCTTCTTCGGGTCCTTGTCCCGGAGCAGCCTGGGCAGCAACGATGGGACGATCTGCCAGGACACGCCGTACTTGTCCTTGAGCCATCCACACGGTTCTTCCGACCCGCCCTCAGTCAGCTTGCCCCACAGCTCATCCACCTCGGCCTGCGTCTCACAATTGACGAAGAACGAGATGGCCGGGGTGAAGCTGAACATCGGGCCGCCGTTGAGCGCAAAGAAGTCCTGCCCGTCCAGGTTGAATGTAGTGGAGAAGACGAGGCCATCCTTGCCCTGGCGATTGATGCCCAGGACCCTCGAGTTCGGGAAGATGCCGACGTAGAAGTTGGTTGCTTCCTCCGCCTTGCCGTTGAACCAGAGGAACGGGGTGATCTTCTGCATGACCGTGATCCTTTCTCAGCTTGTCGGGTTGCGCGACGCCATGAATTCCTCGAGGCGGTCGTATCCCATCGCCATTCCCTCCTTCATGCCGGACTGGAGCACCATGTCGCGCGCCTCGCGCGAGGCGTAGAGCATCGTGTTGTCCACCGTGGTAATGCCGTTCCGCTCGATGAACACCATGGTGCCGATCGCCTCGCCCCCGGTCCAGTCCTGGTCGAAGATCTGGGCGTCGACGATCCGATCGTGCGTTACGATCTGGCGATACACGCCCGTCATGCCCATCTCCGTGCCGTCACCATCGTTGCGCCAGACATAGCGATAGCTGCCGCCCGCCCGGAGGTCGATCTCGCAGACGAGGAAGGACCAGCCGTGGGGCCCGAAGAGCCAGCGCCGGACAAGTTCGGGCTTGGTGAAGCAGTCCCACACGAGGCGCTTCGGGGCGTCGAATGCGCGGACCAGCCTGACTTCGCGATCGCCTACGGCGGTGACCTGCAACGTTCCGTGAAAGCTCATTGCCATCGTCTCCTATCGCTTGCGGCGTCCCTGCTTCTTCTCCGCCGTCTTCAGTTCGTCGAGCAGGGCATCGAGGTGCTGGAATGATCCTTCCCAGAACCTGCGGTACCGCTCGAGCCACACCGTTGCTTCCGCCAGGGGCTTCGGCTCGAGCTTGCGTGGACGACGCTGCGCATCGCGGCTCCGCGAAACGAGCCCCGCCCGCTCGAGCACCTTGAGGTGCTTCGAGATCGCCGGCTGGCTCATCGCGAACGGCTCGGCGAGTTCGTTCACCGAGGCCTCCCCCGATGCGAGCCGGGCAATAATCGCCCGCCGGGTGGGGTCGGCCAGTGCCGCGAAGGTGGCGTCGAGCCTGGCGGGGGTCATCCGTCCGGCGGTTGAGTGCATAACCATATGGTTATATAAAGCGCATGAGCCGACGCGTCAAGATGTCGGGCCGCTTAGACTGAACGTGTGAAGCTCATCATGTCGGCTCTCTTCGGATCGTTCCTGGTTGCGGCCCTCCTGGTGCCACCATGGCGCATGGCCTGGATCGCGGATGGCGACGCGCCAGCGAGCCTTGCCCGTCCGGTGACATGGGCCGGCTTCCACCGCTGGAGCTTTGCCGGGGAGCGCCCGACCAGCGTCACAGCATGGGACGGTCCGAACGGCGGTGGCAAAGTCACATTCACCGGGCACCCGCAGCCGGTCATCGGGCCCTGGGCCGTCCTTGTCGCGTGCGCCGGCCTCGGGCTCTTCTTCACGAGTCGCCGGAAACGGCAGGGGAACGAACGGGCTTCGCGCCTGGGGTGAGCTTGATACGCTTGCCCTTCGCACTCGACTGCAGCCCCTCGCCCGCCAGCATGACGCCGGCCTTGATCAGTTCATCGTTGAACTTTCCCATCTCGAGCAGTTCCTTCTCGTCGGGGAGCATCCCCGCCTCGGAGTCCCTGGTCGCCTTTACCAGCACCATGAATCGCATCGTGTATTCTCCTTCGGGGTGTGAAAACTGGGCTCGGTGGCTCTACAGTCACGACGAACGGGAATAGGCAAAATCGACATGCCACGATCAGCGAGCAGTCTTACGCAGCCAAGTTCCTCAGTTACATTGGGTTGCATGAAAACAGTGCTTCGGCGGACCCTTGCTGCCGGGCTCCTGGGCCTGGCCGCCCCTGCTGCCGCCCAGTCGGCCGCAGCGGCGCACCCCGCCGACCTGCCCGCCGACGCCGAGTTCATGACCGGCATGATCGGTCACCACGCGCAGGCCGTACTCATTGCCGGCTGGGCACCGAGCCACGGCGCCAGCCAGCCGATCCTCCTGCTCACCGAGCGCATTGTGTCGGGGCAGCAGGACGAGATCGACCTCATGAAGCGCTGGCTCTCCGACTTCGGCCAGCCAGTGCCGGAGGGGAAGGCTCACTACATGAGCGGCATGGACATGGGTGACATGGGTCACGCGAGCATGCCCGGCATGCTGAGCCAGGCACAGCTCGAGCAGCTTGACGCCGCGAGGGGACCCGAGTTCGACCGCCTCTTCCTCACTTTCATGATCCAGCACCATCAGGGCGCGATCGTGATGGTGAACCAGCTCTTCGGCCAGGGCGCCGGCGAGGAAGAGCGCTCATTCCGGTTCGCCTCCGACGTATATGCCGACCAGACCACCGAGATCGACCGCATGCAGAAAATGCTGGCCGCCCTCCCCGCATCCGGAGGCGCTCAGTGAAACTTCAGTCGCCAGCCATACGTCCAGCCGTCCTCGTCCCCCCACAGGAATCACCAATGGCTCTTGCAAGCGTTGTCCGCGCTCCACTGACATTCGTGATCGCCCTGGCGGCGCTCGCCGGGTGCTCGAAGTCATCGTCTCCCGCCACGGGTGGCGGCATGTCCGCCGTGGCGCCGAAGCCCGACCCGCGAGTCGGCCTCAAGGCCGGCATGTGGGACGCGGCCGAGGCTGCCTGGAATGTGCGCCTCGTATCCACGACGCCGCCTTCCGAGAAGTTCGCCGGCGTCACCAACTCCGACCTCTCGTTCCTCAAGAACTACGCGATTCAGGGCAACTACAACGGTTTCCAGGTGTGGGACATCACCAACCCGGTCAAGCCGACCCTGAAGCTCGGGTTCCTCTGCCCCGCATCGCAGAGCGACGTCTCGGTCTACAAGAACCTGCTCTTCGTCTCAGGCGAGGGTAACTCGGGCCGCACCGACTGCGGCGCGCAGGGCGTGCACGACAGCGTCAGCGCCGATCGCCTGCGCGGCATCCGGATCTTCGATGCCACCGACATCAGCAACCCGAAGTACATCGCCAATGTGCAGACCTGCCGCGGATCACACACCCATACGGTGGTGATTGACCCCAAGGATGCGGACAACGTCTACATCTACGTTTCCGGTTCCGCCGGCGTGCGGTCGCCCACCGAGCTTCCGGGCTGCTCCAAGCTCTCTCCGGACAAGGACCCGAACTCGGCGCTCTTCCGCATCGAAGTGATCAAGGTGCCGCTGGCACACCCGGAGCAGGCCGCGATCGTGAGCTCCCCGCGCATCTTCAACGACCTCGTGGCACCGCCGGCTCACGGCGAGGCGCCGCTGGATATCGCCGAGTCGAAGAAGGCTGCCGCCGAGGCTCGTGCAAAGGGCGGGTACACCGCCGAGATCGAGGGCACCGAGTACGTCCTCCCGTCGCAGTTCGTTGACCCGATGCTGGACAGCGTCATGAAGGCGCGCGGGGGCACCGGGTCGCCCACCGGAGCGGACAGTGCGGCGTTGCGCGCTGCCCTTCCGGCAATGATTGCCGCGCGGTTCGGGCCGCCTCCCGTGAAGGGTGCCGTCCGTCCCGGCCCGACCCAGTGCCATGACATCACCGTCTATCCGGCGATCGGCCTGGCGGGTGGCGCGTGCGGCGGTTACGGCCTGCTGCTCGACATCAAGGACGTGGCCAACCCGAAGCGGATCGGCGCCGTGGCCGACTCCAACTTCTCCTACTGGCACTCGGCGACGTTCAACAACGACGGCACCAAGATCCTCTTCTCCGACGAGTGGGGTGGCGGTGGGCAGCCCAAGTGCCGCTCCACCGACAAGCCGGAGTGGGGTGCCGACGCGATCTTCACGCTGGTGGACGGCAAGATGGTCTTCCAGAGCTACTACAAGATGCCGGCCGCGCAGACCAAGTACGAGAACTGTGTCGCGCACAACGGCTCGCTGATCCCGATCCCCGGTCGCGACGTGATGGTGCAGGCCTGGTACCAGGGCGGTATCTCGGTGTTCGACTTTACCGACCCGAAGAAGCCGAAGGAAATCGGGTTCTTCGACCGGGGCCCGGTTGATTCCACGAAGATGGGCAATGGCGGGTCATGGTCGGTGTACTGGTACAACGGCCTGATGATCAGCTCCGAGATCGGCCGCGGGCTCGACATCTTCGAGCTGCTGCCAAGCGCGTTCATTTCCCAGAACGAGATCGACGCAGCGAAGTCAGTGCACCTGGACTACTTCAACGCGCAGGACCAGCCGAGGTTCACCTGGCAGCCGAGTTATGCGCTGTCGGGGGCGTACCTCGATCAGCTCGCGCGGTCCGGCGGCCTGTCCTCGAGCAAGGTGGAAGGGGCCCAGAAGGCCCTCGCGGCCGCCAAGCTCCAGGTGGGCGGGGCGGAGAAGGATGCCCTCCTGAAGCTGTCACAGTCGCTTGAAGCCGATGCCGCAGCGGCCAAGGATCCGGCCAAGGTGCGAACTCTGGTCCAGTCGCTGAAGGACCTGGCCGCAAAGAGTTGAGGTAACAAGGCCCTGACGTGACCGATCCCGGCCCGCAGAAACCTGCGGATGTCCGTGAGTTTACGCCGCGATCGGTCGCGGTCGGGCTGCTGGTGGCCCTGATCATTGGTGCCTCCTACCCGTACGTCGTGCTGAAGTTCGGATTCGGTCCCAACATCTCCGTGGTTTCCGCCTTCTTCGGCTTCATCGCTCTCGGCATCTTCTCGAAGAACTACAATCGGTGGGAAAACAACATCGTCCAGACGGCGGGCACCGCCGCCGGGCAGATTGCGTTCCTCTGCTGGCTGCTGGCGGCGTTCGACATGCTCGCCGCCGAGCCCGGCAGCGGGTTCAGCGTGCACCTCACCCGGGTACAGACGTGGATCTGGCTCTCGATCTCGGGCATCCTCGGCGTGCTACTGGCGGTGCCGCTCAGGAAGCACTTCATCGACGACGAGAAGCTGCCATTTCCCGATGGCATCGCCGCCGGTGAGACGCTCATCATGCTCGATGCGCGTGACGAGCAGTCCCGCCGATCCGCCTTCGCGATGGTCGGGTCGATGGTTTCGTCCGGGCTCCTTTTCTTCGCCACGCAAATCCGCTGGATCGCCGAGCTGGTCGCCTTTCGGGTGAATACCTGGTCGCCGGTCGTCGGGCTTGGCTTCGGGATCTCGCTGCTCAACATCGGCTCCGGGATCATCATCGGGCTCCGCATCACGGGGAGCATGCTGCTCGGCGGCCTGATCGCCTGGATCATCGGGCCGGTGTGGCTGCTCGATCATGGGCTGATCACCGAGTCGTCGCGGCGGGTGGACATCCTGCTGCTGGTGATGTGGCCCGGCGTCGGCATGCTCATCGCGGGCGGCATCTCCACGCTGCTGCTCCGCTGGCGGGTGCTGGCGCGCACCTTCCAGAGCCTCTCGTCCGGGGCAGACCTGAGCGGGGACCTGTCGCTCCGCTGGGTCGGCATCGGCAGCCTCATCGCAAGTACCGCCCTGGTGCTGGTGCAGCGCGCCTACTTCGGTACGCCGGTGTGGCATTCGGTGCTGGCGATCCTGCTGGCCATTCCCCTCGGCCTGGTGGCGCTCCGCGTGCTGGGCGAAACGAACTGGGGACCGATCTCCACGATGGCCAACCTGACGCAGGCACTCTTTGGCGTGGTGGCCCCCGGCAACCTGAGTGCGAGCATGGTATCGAGTGCCACCACGAGCGCGGTGGCCGCGGAGTCGGAAGGCCTGATGCAGGACTACAAGGCCGGCAGCATGATCGGTTCGACCCCGCGCATCCTCACCTACATGCAGCTGCTCGCCGTACCGGTGGGTGCCCTGGCACTCGCGTTCATGTACCCGGTGCTGCGCGACACCTACGGCATCAGCGGCGAGCATGCGCAGTTGAGCAGCCCGACGTCGCAGCGCTGGGTCGGCTTTGCGAAGATCGTCACCCAGCAACTCACCGGCCCGGCGGCACTGACGCCGGCGGCGATTGCCCGGCTCGAATGGATGAAGTGGTCGTTCGGCGTGGGTGCGACGTTCGGCGTGCTCTTCACGCTGCTGGAGCAGCGGAAGTCCTGGCGGCCCTTCGTGCCGTCACCCACCGGCATGGGCATCGGCGTGCTGATTCCCATCAGCGCGGTCACCACGATCTTCCTCGGCGCGCTGGCCGACTGGATCTGGGAGAAGACCAGGGCGGAATCGCACCGGCGCTATTCGATCGCCGTTGCCTCGGGCTTCATCGCCGGGGAGGCAATTGTTGCCGTGATCATTCCGCTGCTGGTGACGCTGGGCCTGATGAAGCTGGCGAGCTGAACGATGCGACCGGTCGCGTGGGCCATCGTGGGGGCGATGCTGGGTGCTGGACCGCTACAAGCCCAGGCCAGCGAGATCCTCGGCACGTGGCGAGGCACCTCCATTTGCGTCAAGGAAGATTGGAACAGCGCCTGCAACGACGAGCAGGTGATCTACTACGTCACCCATGCCCCAGGAAAGTCCGACAGCGTTTCGGTCGATGCGCAGAAAGTTGTTGCCGGCAAGCCGGAATCGATGGGCATCCTGACGCTTGGCCATGACACAACCGCCAAGGCATGGATCGGGGAGTGGCAGAACGCCCGCTATCAACTGCTCTGGTCGTTCCAGGTGAATGGGAAAGCGCTCACCGGTACGCTGGTCGTCCTTCCATCGCGCCAGGTCGCGCGCAACATCACCGCAAGGAAGGACTGAGCTGCTGCCCCGGGGGCGTGAGCCACCGGGGCAAGAGAACCTCAGGCTGCTTGCGCGGTGGTGCCCGCGATGTGCCGCTCGACTCCGGCCGGGCTCGCCTCGAACTGCTGCCCGAACTGCGTCGCGAACGGATCAGGATAGATCTCGAGCGTTCCGGCATCGATCCCTTCCAGGATCGCATCGGCGACACTCGCCGCGCTCACTTTTTCCAGCGGAATCTCGGCACCCATGTCGGTGTCGACCGGGCCGGGATAGATCCCGAAGACCTGGGTACCCTGATCAGCCAGGTGCACCCGCGCCGCCTGGGTCAGTGATCGCACTGCCGCCTTGGATGCGCTGTAGGACGCAAGCACGGGGAAGTTGCTGAGCCCAACCACCGACGAGATGTTCGCGATGGCCCCGCCTCCATTCTTCGCCAGCACCGGCGCGAATGCCTGCACGAGGCGGAGCACGCCGAAGTAGTTCACTTCCATCTCCTGCCGACCCGCCTCGAAATGTCCCGCATCGGCTATTGATGCGTTGAGCGGTGCGGAGACGACGCCTGCGTTGTTGATGAGCAGGTCGACGTCGGTGGCCCTGGCTGCTGCGGCAGCGACCTGGTCGCCATTCGTCACGTCGAGCGTCAGCAACTCTACCCGTGCGCCGTACTGCTGCTTGAGCTTGCCAAGCCCGGTGGTGTTGCGCGCCGCCGCGTACACCTTGGCGGCACCGGCCGCGAGCAGGGCCTCCGTGATCGCCCTGCCGATGCCGCGGTTGGCGCCGGTAACCAGGGCTGTGCTGCCTGCGATCTTCTGTCCACGCATATGCCATTGCCTCGAGTATTGATTGTTGACTGATCGATCAAGAATTGAACCAAAAAAAGAACTCACGCCGGGAGCGCCGAAAGCGCGGTGGCAACAACCCGTTCCAGTGTGGCGGCGGGCGCACCGCCACGGGACAACACCACGAGGCCGTACATCTGGCTGACGAGAAAGAGCGCCAGGGCCCCCTGGTCGATATTCGCCGGCAGTTCACCCTTCTTTACCGCGACACCCAACGCATGGTGGAACGCCGCGGCGACCTGCTGCTGGTTGGCCTCGTACCGCCGGGTGACATCGGCGTCGGCCCGGCCGAACTCCACCACGCTGTTGAGCATCATGCACGAGCGGCGCGGCTCGCCGTTCGTGGTCAGCTTCACCATCTCCCTGAAAAAACGACGGATTCCGTCGAGACCGGCATCGGGCTCGAGCAAAGGCGCCAGGCGCGCACGCTGGATGGCGGCATAGCGGTCGAGTGAGGCGAGGAAGAGGTCCCGCTTGTCGCCGAAGGTGCTGTACAGGCTCTGCCGGCCGACGCCGAGCCCCTCCTCGAGCTCCCGCATGGAGGTCTCCTCGTAACCCTTCGTCCAGAAGAGTTCCGTGGCCCGGTCCAGCACCTGGTCGATGTCGAATTCCTTGGGGCGCGCCACGATGCTCCCATCCTAATGATTCTTGACCATATGGTCAAGTACCTTCCGTCACGACCCCTGAATCTCATGTATCGTTAAGCCGCAGATGAAGACACTTCTGGCCAGTTGATGGACCCCTACCTCACAAGCCTCGCGCTCGGCGGCGTCGGTCTGGCCGCCATGGCGTTCACCGGCCTGGCCCATCATGGCCACGGCGGGAGCGCGTCCCACTCGGGCGTGCACGGGCATGGATCACACGGCCACGGCCTGGGTGGCGCCGGGCATGGCCACGGGCACGCCGGCAGTCATACCGCCGATTCCCATCATGGGCCATCGAAGGCCCACGGTTCCCAGACGCTGCTGGCCCTGGTCTCCCCGCGCACCCTCTTCAGCCTCTGCCTCGGCTTCGGTACCGCCGGCGTGGTGCTTCGCACCATCCTGCACGGCCCGCTCCTGCTTGCTGGCGCCGTGGTGGGTGCAGTGCTGTTCGAACGCCTGCTCGTCGGGCCGATCTGGAAGTTCGTCCTGCGCTTCGAGTCCAGTCCTGCGCAGACCCTCGACAGCGCCGTCAGCTCCGAGGCCACCGCGACCAGCACGTTCGACAAGACCGGTCATGGCCTGGTGTCGGTTGAGGTCGACGGCCAGGTAGTGCAGCTGCTAGGTAGCCTGAGCCAGACCGATCGCGCGCTCGGCGTCTCGGTGCGCGCCGGCGCCAGGCTGCGGATCGAAGAAGTGGATGTGGAACGGAATCGTTGTACCGTGTCGCTTTCAAGCGGGTGAATACCCTCGTGAGACAACAGGAGCAGTAGATGCCCACGGAATGGCTGTTCTCGAGTGGCTTGCTGATCGCCGGCGTCGTGGTGTTCGTGCTCGTGGCCGTGCCGCTCATCGTCGCGAGCTTCCTGCGCAACGTCGAGGCCGGCACGATCCGCATGGTGAGCTGGCTCACCGGTGGCACCGTGATCTATCGCGGGCCCGGGAAGTCGAAGGAGATCCCGCTGCTCACCATCGGCACCACCCTGTCGAGCAAGGTCATCAACGTCGACCTCGACATCACCGACCAGACCGCCGACATCGACGAGGACGGGGTGCCGCGTCCTATCAAGGTCCAGGTACTTGCCAGCGCCATCGTGTCAGTGGGCGATACTGACGTGCTGATCAAGACGGCGGCCAACCGCTTCTTCTCCAAGCGGGAAGCCGACCAGATCAACACGCTCACCGACCTGCTGTCGAGCTCCGGTCGCCGCGCGATCAACCTGCTCACCCACGACCAGCTCTTCTCGGCGCGCTCGACGCCGTCGGCATCGCGGGCACTGCTTCCCGACGGCTCCGGCGTGGCGGTCGCGCGCAAGGCCGCCGCCGCAGTGGTGGCGCATGCCAACGATCCGGGCACCGAGGACGAGGACGATCCGCTCGCCGTGATCATCCGGAAGGCGTGTTCCCGCGAGCTCACCGACCTGGGGCTGATCTTCAATTCGCTCAACATCAAGATCGTCCGCTCCGAAGTGGCCGAGGCGCGGCGCCGGCAGTCGGCCGCTGAAGCGCAGGCCAACGCGGAGATCGTCTCGGCCATCCAGGCGCGCCGCGCCAAGGAAGCCCAGCTCGACGCCGAGCGGGCCATCAGCGACAAGCAGCGGGAGCTGGAACAGACCAAGGCGTCGAACGCGGCACTCATCGCGCAGGCGGAGGCGAAGCGGCAGGAAGCAGCGGGACTGCAGCGGTCGGCGGAGCTCGACGCGACGCAGATCGCCCAGGCCCGGGCCGATGCGGCGCGGGTCCGGCTCGCCGCCGAAGCGGCGGCTGACGCGGAGGCGATTCGCATACGCCGGGTCGCGGACGCGACGGCGGAGAGCATCCAGAAGGTGAACCAGGCGATCCAGGCGGGTGGCGAGGCGTACTTTCGCTATCGCCAGATCGAGATGCTCCCGCTCATTGGTCCGGCCATCGCGGCGGCGCTGGCGGAAGCGAAAATGGTTACCATCTCGAGCTGTGACACCGGCGCGCCGGAGACAACGAGCAACAACATCACGGCCGTCATCCAGACGGTGCTCGCGGCGCAGATGGTGGCGAAGGGTGGGATCCTGGACCAGGGCGAGGGGAAGTAGAAGCCCTGATCGTCCGGGAAGCCACACCGGCCGATGCGGCGCGCATCGCGGAACTGAGCGGGATCCTCGGGTACCCGAACAGCGCCGAGGCGATCGCGGACCGGCTGGCACGGCTCCTCGCGCGCAAGGACGACGTCGTGTTCGTCGCGGAAACGGCCGCAGGTGTCATCGCCGGCTGGCTGCACGGCGAGGAGCAGGAGTTGCTCGAGTCCGGTCGTCGGTGCGAGATCACCGGGCTGGTGGTGGCGCCGGAGGCGCGGGGCAGCGGCGTCGGTCGCGCGCTGGTGATGGCGCTCGAACAGTGGGCGCAGGCCCGCAGCCTTCGCGTGATCGCGGTGCGCAGCAATGTCGCGCGCGCCGAGTCGCATCCATTCTACGAGCGCCTGGGCTTCGTGAAGGTCAAGACGCAGCACGCATACCGCAAGCAGCTCCCGTAGTGGCGCTGCCCTCAGGCGCGCTCGAGCGCGCGCTCGGCCGACGCGATCTCACGCTCTTCGCGATCAACCGGGTCATCGGGGCCGGGATTTTCGGGATTCCGGCGGTGCTGTATGCGGGTGTCGGTTCCCTCAGTGTTGTCGCGTTCCTGCTCGCCGCGTTCATTGTCTCGCTCATTACCCTGTGCTTCGCCGAAGTAGGCAGTGCCTATCGCGACACCGGCGGCCCCTATCTCTACGCCTGGCGCACTTTCGGTCCGCTGGTCGGGTTCGAGGTCGGCTGGCTGATGTGGGTGACGCAGCTCGGCGGCTTCGCCACGGTGATCAACCTGTTCGTCAACTATGTCGGGTGGTTCCTGCCATCTGCCACATCGGGACTGCCGCGCGCGGCGATCATTGCGATGGTTGCCACCGGCCTCACCGTCGTCAACGTGATCGGCGTGCGCCGCGCGGCCACCATCAACAATGTCTTGACGCTGGGCAAGCTGGTCCCGCTGGCACTCTTCGTCATCGTGGGCGCCTTCTTTGTGGAGACCAGCCGCTTCGCGCTCACGACCCCGACCACGGTGACGGCACTGTCGGGCGCGGTCCTGGTGGCGGTGTACGCCTTCAGCGGGTTCGAGGTGCTGGGCGTTCCGAGCGGTGAAATATCCGACCCGGCGAGGACGATCCCTTTCGCACTCCTGGCGGGGCTCGCCGTCGTCGCGGTGATCTACGTCGGCGTGCAGGTGGTCGCGATCGGAACGCTGCCCGATCTGGCGGCGTCAGCCCGGCCGCTGGCCGATGCCGCGGGGCGGATCTTCGGCCGGCCCGGCGCCACGGTGATGGTGATGGGCGCGCTCATCTCCACGCTCGGCGTATCGCACGCGATCCTCCTCGCAGCGGGACGGATGCCTTTCGCGATGGCTGAGCGGCGGCAATTGCCGGTACTAATTGCGGCGGTACACCCGGTGTACCGGACCCCCTGGATCGGCCTGATCGTGTCGGCCATCGGCATGCTGCTCTTCACCCTCGCTACCACCTTTACCTCGGCACTCACGATCACCGTCGGCCTCCGCGTGATCATCTACCTCGTCACCTGTGCGGCACTCCCGCTCCTCCGCCGGCGCGCAGGCCTGGAGCGTGCGACGTTCCGTGTGCCGGCAGGTGACGTCGTGGCGGCCGTCTCCATGGTTACCTGCGCCGGCCTGCTCGCCATGCGGCCCTGGGCCGAGATCCGGCAACTCGTGATCGTGATTGCGCTGGGCGTCCTGGTGTGGGCGGGATGCGCGGTCGCAGTAGGGAGAAGCGATGGCGTGCAGGCTGGTGATGGCCCGGGTAGCGCGACATAATTGCTGCCGTGACTGGCCCATTGACCCTTCGCCCCGGCCGGCGAGATGACATCCCGGCCATCCTGGCCCTGTACCGCGACGTGGCGGCTACGCCAGGTGGCATCGCACGCGCTCCGTGCGAGGTGACGAGTGAGTACGTGGACGGGTTCGTGTCCGGGAGCCTCGACCGCGGGATCATCCTGGTGGCTGAACTGCAGGGATTGCCGGGACTCGCCGGTGAGGTGCACGCCTATCGGAGCGAGCTCGGCATCTTCCGCCACGTGCTGGGCGAGCTTACGGTGGCGGTGCATCCAGCGGCCCAGGGGCAGGGCGTGGGCCGGCAGCTGTTCGTCATGCTGCTCGACCTGGTGACGCGCGAGCATCCTGATATCACGCGGGTGGAGCTGATCACGCAGGAAACCAACCAGCGCGCACTGCGCCTGTACGAGGGCGTCGGTTTCCGGCGTGAGGGCCGGCTGGCCGGGCGCATCCGTGGTCCCGATGGCAGCCTCGATGCAGACATTCCCCTCGCATGGTTCCGGTGAAGCCGATCTTCTTTGTGAAGCCGGTGGCGTTCCGGGCCTGGCTCGAGAAGCACCATCGCACCGCCGATGAATTGCGGGTGGGCTTCTATCGGAAGGACTCGGGCAGGGCAGGCATCACCTGGCCGGAAGCGGTGGATCAGGCGCTCTGCTTCGGCTGGATCGATGGCGTGCGCCACCGCATTGACGAACTGAGCTACAGCAATCGCTTCACGCCGAGGCGGGCCCACAGCACCTGGAGTGCCGTCAATATCGGGCGGGTTGCGGTGCTGACAGAGCAGGGCCTGATGCATCCGGCCGGTCTGGCGGCCTTCGAGCGGCGCTCCGAGGCAAAGTCCGGCATCTATGCCTACGAGCAGCGGCACGTCCTGACCCTGACACCCGAGCATGAAGAGAGATTCAGGGCCAACCGGAAGGCGTGGGCCTTTTTCCAGGCACAGGCGCCTTCGTACCGGCACATCATGGTCTACCACATCGTGAGTGCAAAGAGGGAGGGAACGAAGATCAAGCGACTCGAAGCGTTGATCGCCACCTCGGCTGATGGCCGGCGAGTGCAGTGACGCGCTTAGCTTACCCCTCATGACGAGCGCGTCCTCGCCCGCTTCTCGATTGCGCGCCACCACCTTGGCCCTGGCCTGGGTGCTCGGTTCGGCGTGCCAGCCCCGGCCCGCTGATTCCGCTGGTACGGCGGCGACTGCCGCGGCACCGTCCTGGGGTGTGACCCTCGAGGCCGCCGGACCGGTGCGTTTCGGCATGACGGCCGCTGAGGCCTCGGCTGCTGTGGGCGGCGCGCCGGCCCCCGCCGACTCCGGTTGCGGCTATTGGCTGCCCCAGGGCGCCCCGGCCGGGCTGCGCATCATGATGGAGAACGGCATCGCGGTTCGGGCCGACGTGGACAGCGGTGGCACCACCACCATTGGCAACCTTAGCGTCGGGAGCCCGGTAGAGTCGGTGGTGGTGGCATTTGGTCCGTCGCTACAGGTGTCGCCGCACAAGTACAAGTGGGAGCTGGGCTGGCGATACCTCACCTTCAGCGATGACTCCACGCACCGGCTGATCTTCGAGGTGGACAGCCATGTGGTCCGCACCTGGCGCGCCGGGCTCGTGCCCGCCGTCGAGTACGTGGAGGGGTGCAGCTAGGCAATGATCGTCCTCGAGACCGAACGGCTGGTGCTGCGCTGGGTCACCACCGACGATGCCCCCTTCATCCTCGAACTGCTGAATGAGCCCTCGTTCCTCCAGTTCATCGGTGACAAGGGCGTTCGCACCCTCGAGGATGCCCGCAACTACATCCTGACCGGTCCGGTGGCGAGCTACCAGCGGTTCGGCTTCGGGCTGTACATGGTGCTGCTGAAGCCCGATGCCACGCCGATCGGCATGTGCGGGCTGCTGAAGCGCGATACCCTTCCCGACGTGGATGTGGGCTACGCCCTCCGGCCCGCCTTCTGGTCGAAGGGGCTCGCCTACGAAGCGGCCTTCGCGGTGCTCGCGCATGGGCGGGAAGCCTTCGGGCTCAAGCGCATCGTGGCGATCACATCGCCCGACAATGCGGCATCGAAGGGGCTGCTGGAGAAGCTCGGCATGCGATACGAGGCAACGGTCGTCCTCTCGGCCGACGTAGATACGCACCTCTTCGCCATCGAAACCTGAGGACAACTGGAGCACGACCATGACGACAAGGAGCTGTCCGTGATCGAACCAATGAGCCCCAGGCGCGCGCTGCTGCTCGGGGCGCTGACGGTGGGCGTGCTGGACATCATCGATGCGCTCGCCTTCTTCGGCATGCGGGGCGTACCGCCGCTGCGCATCCTGCAGGCGATTGCGTCGGGCCTGGTGGGCCGTGACGCCGCGGTCGCCGGCGGCGTCCGGATGGCCGTGCTCGGGCTGGTGCTGCACTTCCTCATCGCCTTCATCGTGGTCTTCATCTTCTACCGGGCCAGCCTCAAGGTGCCCATCCTGACGCGCTACCCGGTGGTCTTCGGTGCGCTGTATGGGGTGGCTGTCTACTTCGTCATGACCTTGGTGATCGTCCCCACGTCGGCCATCCATGCGATTCGCGCGTTGCCGTCGCTGCCGGTACTGGTGAACGGATTGCTCATTCACGCGTTCGGGGTGGGAATCCCGGCGGCACTGTTCTCGCGCGCCGCGACGCGCTCGCCGGCGGCGTGACCATCGACCGGTGCGCCCCGCCATGGCGACGCGGCGCGCTGGTGCTCCTGGCGCTCGGCGCCGTGGCTGCCATGCCGTCCCGTGCCCAGGGCCAGGACATCGGCGCGACCGCACCCGATTTCACCGCGCCCCTCGTCGCCGACAGCGCCGCGGCGCCGTGGCATTTCTGGGCCCGTGACTCGGCCCCCGTCACGATCCTGAGCTTCTGGGCCACCTGGTGCAAGCCGTGTGAGACGCTGCACCCGTGGATGGAGGCAATGGCCCGCGACTACGCGACGCGCGGCGTGCGCGTCGTCACGATCAACATGCGCGAGCCGGCGGACTCGATCCGTCGTCTCCTTGCGGCCGATACCGGCTCCGTCACGCTCGACGTGCTCGACCCCGATGGCCAGATCACCCAGCTCTACTCGGTGACGGCGGTTCCCACCACGCTGCTGGTGGGCGAGAGCAACGTGGTGCTGCGACGCTTCGAAGGGGTGGCTGCCGCCATGCGCGGCATCGAGCCGGTGCTGAACCGTCTCGTTGGCCCTGCGACCACGGCTGCCAAGCCGGCGTCGCGCGGCTGTTCGGAATAGCGCTCCATGCTCCTTGCCCTGACACGCGATGTAAGCCCTGCCATGGCGTCATGCGAACTGACGCACCTCGCGCGCGTGCCGATCGATCCCTCCGTTGCCGCCAGCCAGCACCACCAGTACGAACAGGCGCTCGAGCGGCTCGGTTGCCGGGTGGAGCAGGTGGCACCTGCGCCGGCGCTGCCCGATTCGGTCTTCATAGAGGACACCGCCGTCGTGGTGGATGAGCTCGCCGTCATGTCACGGCCGGGCGCCGAGTCGCGGCGTGCCGAGGTGGACAGCGCGGCCGATGCACTCCGCCGCTACCGGCCGCTCGCGGCGATCACGGCACCGGGTACGCTCGACGGTGGTGATGTGATGCGCACCGGCCGCGTGCTCTACGTGGGACAGTCCGGCCGCACCAACGAGGAAGGGATCGAGCAGCTGCGAGCCCACCTGGCACCGTTCGGGTACGCGGTACGCGCGGTGCGCCCCACCGGGTGCCTCCACCTCAAGACCGCCGTCACGGCCGTGTCGGATAGTGCCGTGCTCCTCAATCCTGAATGGATCTCCCCCGCGTTCTTCGACGGACTCGACGTCATCACCATCGATCCCATGGAACCGTTCGCCGCCAACGTCGTGCGCGTCGGCAATGCCGTGCTCACCGCATCGGCGTTTCCGCGCACGCGGCGCATCCTCGAAGCGCGTGGCGTCGAGGTGCACGTGGTCGATGTCTCCGAGCTCGCCAAGGCGGAGGGCGCCGTCACCTGCTGCAGCATCCTGCTCAGCGTCGATCGATGAAGCGTCCCCCGCCAGGCCGGAGCAGCATCGTCTACTCCACGGAACTGGGGCGGATGTGCCCGTCCTGCGGCAAGCCGCTCACGTATTGCACCTGCAAGCAGGCAAAGGTGCCGATAGGCGACGGCAACGTGCGGGTAGGACGCGAAACAAAGGGCCGGAAGGGCAAGGGCGTCACGATCATCACCGGCGTGCCACTGGGTGGCGCCGAGCTGCAGGCGCTGGCGACGCACCTCAAGAAGCGGTGTGGGTCCGGCGGCACGCTCAAGGATGGTGTCATCGAGGTCCAGGGCGACCACCGCGACCTGGTGGTGGAGGAACTGCAGAAGCGTGGCTGGAGCGTGAAGCGCTCCGGCGGATGACCTGATGCCGGGGTTGCACTTGAGCGGCGCGGAAGCTGAACTCACGACTGCGGCTACCGATGCGTTGCTGACGGTGGTGGTGATTGCCGGCATCGCGTGGCTCTGTCGCGTGGCGCCGCCCTCACCACGGCGCACCTTGTGGGTGCGTGGACTGGCGCTCTTCGCGGTCGCCGGCGCGCTGGGCGCCTTCGTGCACGGATTCGACCTCGACCCGGGCGCGCGCGCGCTGCTCTGGCAGCCGCTCTACCTCACGCTGGGATCGGCCCTCGCCTTCTTCAGCGCGGGCGCCATCGGTGACTGGCGCGGCGATGCACCGGCGCGACGCGCGCTGCCATTCCTGCTCGCGCTCGCGTTCGGCTTCTACCTCCTGACCCGGCTGTCGGGAGGGAGGTTTCTCGTGTTCGTGATCTTCGAGGCGGCGGCACTTTTCTTCGCCCTCGCCGTGTATGCCCGCCTCGCGTTCCAGGGAAAGCGCGGTGCCAGCCTCGTGGTGATGGGCCTGGTACTGAGCCTTGCCGGTGGGCTGCTGCAGGCGAGCAGCCTGTCGGTGCGCGCCATCTGGGAGTTCAATCACAACGGGCTGTATCACCTGGTACAGCTCGTCGGCGTCGTCTTCCTCGTGGCGGGCCTTCGAGGCACGCTCTCGGTTCCGCAATCATGAAGAAGCGAGGCATGACGTGGGCGGCGGTGCGAAAGGTCGGACTGGCCTTTCCCGGTGTGGAGGAAGGCACCTCATACGGCACGCCGGCCCTGCACGTGAAGCGCAAGTTCATGGCGCGCCTGCGCGAGGACGGCGAATCGCTCGTCATCAAGTGCGGCTTCGACGAGCGCGACTTCCGGCTCCAGGCCGATCCCGGCACCTTCTTCGTGACGGACCACTACACGGGTTACCCCGCGCTGCTGGTGCGACTCTCGGAGGTGACACCGGCGTTGCTGCGTGAGGTGCTGGAGCAGGCGTGGCGGGTCAACGCCCCAAAGCGGATGGTGAAGGAGTTCGACTCAGCGCGCCGCGAGGCGAGC
>Ga0302321_100001560_pt1 | contig 19659 bp, 5 predicted proteins | sample Fen_T0_1_FD_202505 | JGI IMG/M metagenome (GOLD analysis project Ga0302321, IMG submission 202505) | Peat permafrost microbial communities from Stordalen Mire near Abisko, Sweden - Fen_T0_1 | ecosystem: Environmental > Terrestrial > Soil > Wetlands > Permafrost | place: Sweden: Abisko...
ACACCTATCGTGTACGAAGCTAGTGCAGTGGTATCTCCAAGAGTTATGTTGAAGAATCCATCGATGTTGACGTCTCCAGTATACAAAGCATTGCCGGTCAATGGCCAACCTCCTCCACCTCCACTTGGGGCTGCCCAAGTTGGTATTCCTGCTGTTAATGTTAAAACATATCCATTTGTTCCTACTGCTAATTTAGATAATACATTACTTGCAGAGGCATATAATATATCACCAGTAGTATATGATGTTATATTAGTACCACCATTTACTGTTCCTAAAGTTCCAGTAAGTGTTATTGTTCCTGATGTTGTTATGGGAGAACCTGTGACAGATAAACCTGTAGTTCCTCCAGAAAATGCAACTGATGTTACTGTTCCTGTTCCAGATACAGTTTGCCAAGTAGGAACTCCTGCTGTTATTTGTAATATTTGTCCATTTGTACCTGCTGCTAAAGGAATAGGTACATTTGAAGAATTACCAACAAATAAAGCATTTAAAGGTAAAATATTTGGTAATTTTCCATTTAATTGAGTTTGTATTGAACTAGTTGCATCATAAAATCCTGTAGCTAAAGCATTTACTTGTGCTAATGTTGCAGTTACATCTGTAATTAACCCTAAAGTTAAAGTTGACCATTGAGTATTAAAATTAGTTCCATCTATTTTATTTAAAAACTGTGCAGTTGTACCTCCAGTTGGTACACCATTTGGTACTGTTACCCATTGTACTCCTGTAGCTCCTCCATTTACTGCTAGATACTGACCTGCTGTTCCAAGTGGAACTCTATTCCATTGTCCAGATATATAACTTACTAAATCACCTGAACTTGGAGTTATAGCTGAATTAAATATTAATCTATTATTTAATTGAGTTTGAATAGAAGAACTTGGATCAATATAACTTACTTGAGTAGAAGTTATACTTGATGCAATTGGTAATCCATTTGCATCTGAAATTATTAATCTGTTTGGAGTTATAACTGCTTGTTCAGAAAATATGCCAGATGAATTATTAACTAATATACTATAAGGTGTTCCTGCAACTATTTTAGATTTTGCTATATTAGCTGTAGGTGAAATATCTGAATTTATTATTGAATTATCTAATTCTAATTTAGAATAAGCTATTGCTGCATTTGTAGCAATATTTGCATCTATAATTACATTATTAGCTATAGAAGCTACTCCTGTATTAGATAATACTATTGCTCCTGTAATTGTTTGAGCAGTTGCTATATTACTAGCATTTCCTATAAATATTTTTGCACTTAATAATGAAGTTTGTAGATAAGTACTAGGATCAATAGAAGGAACTTTCCGTACTTCTCCTGTAGATAAATTTTGTGTAAGCAAACTATCTCCACTACCAGAATTTAAAACTCCTAGTATTCTTTGACCTCCTCTTAATACTCTTCTTTTAGTACTCATTTATTATTCATAAACTATTGTTACTTCTATACTAGCATTATTAAAATTAGTACCATCAAAAAACCCTCCAGTAACTCTTGAAAGTTGTAATACATCTCCAACAAAATTATCTCTAAATGTATCTATTGATCCATTACCTAATCCATTAAAATAATTTATAGAACATAAATTATATCGACTAAGTACTGAACCTAAAAGACCTAAAATACTAACTGAAGTCATTAATATATTTTTTCCACTTATTCCTAAAGTAACATAAGTAATACTATATTGAGCAGTTGTATCCATATTCCACACATTAGATGCAGAATATTTTAATATTTTAAAATAACTTCCTGTAGCACTAGTTCTGAATCCACTTTGTACTTCTAATGTTCCTGCAATAGTTATTGCTGATCCAGATTGTGTAATTACACTATTAACTATAGAAGTTGCTCCATTTGCTACTGGAATATAACCAGCAGTTAATCCAGTAATTCCTCCCGGAACATTTTGCCAAGTTGGTACTCCTCCTATTACTGTAAGAACTTGATTTGTAGAACCTATTGCTAATCTAGCATTTAAATTTGAAGCATTTCTTATTAATAAATCTCCTATTGAAGTAAGAGGATCAGTAATTTTAGTTCCTAATTGAGTAGTAAGTGAAGAAGATATATCAAGATAACCTAAAGTTGTTGCTGTTACTCCTGATGATATTAATTTACCACTTCCATTTGTTATTGGTACTATATTATTATTAAGAGAAGCTAATTTACTTAAAGTTATATTTGCAGCATTATTTATAGTTGCATCTACTATTGATTGATTAGTAAATGATACTACTCCACTTGGAGATATACTTACTACTCCTGATACTACTTGTTGAGTAGCTTGATTAGAAATATTTCCAATATAAATACTTCCATAAGTTAATACATTATTTACTGCTCCACTTCCATTTCCATTTCTAGGTATAAAACTTCTTGTTCCATTTATTAACCAAGTCTCAGAGGTTATAGTTGCTACAAGTTGAATATTTCCTCCACTAAAATTAAGACTAAATTCTAATAATCCTCCTGTATCTCCTCCAATATCATCTGTTCCATCATCAAATAATTCTAAAGCTGATCCATCTGATTTCCAAGTACCTGTAATTAATGAAGCTCTTTGTTTTCCTGTATTACTTACAATTACATAATCCCATTTTGCTGATTTTGCACTTGTAATAGGAAATTGATCTATAATTACTGTAGTTGCACTTGCATTTGCAACTAAAAAATCTGTATCAAATCCAGTATCGCCTTTATCTCCTTTAATGCCTACTCCAGGATTACCTTGTAATCCTGTACTTACTATAATAGGATTAACATTTGGTATTAAAGTCGGTACTATAGGAAATTGACTTAAATTTCCTATTTCAATTAAACATCTTATAAATTTATTAACTTGTGTTTCAGTTAATCTATATAAAGTAGGTTGATTAGTTACTGGATTAAATGTTACTTGTCGTAATAATACTCGAAGTATTATTCGCATTTTAATACCTTGCTCATATAATTTCTTTTGAGAAGGTGAAGCATCCTTTCCCTTCATCATATTCAAAGCTATTGCATAGGATATATCTCCTAATTTTGCATAAGCTTTAGAAATATCTTGTTGAAGATTTGGATCTAACATAATATTTAGCAACAGAACTTTTTAGTACCTGTCCTTATAATAATTTCTGATTTTGTAGCTTTTTGTTGCCAATTTTCTGAATTTGCTCCATCAAGTACTAATTGTTGCTGTAATAAAGGAAATAAAGTTTGTATATCAGTACATAATCCACATAATATATTATCTACTGCACAATCGAGTTTTCTTACTTCACAATCTTCATATCTAAATGTAACAATATCATCTTGTACAAATGTAGTTACTTTATTTGTATTTACTTGAGTAGTAAAGTCAGGATCAGGTTGCCAATAAGCCGTTTGAGTTACAGCATGTCCAGAGAAGTTAGTTCCTATTGCTTTATAGAATTTAGCTGTACTAGCATCCCATACTATATTAGCATAAGTTGTAATTACTCCATTAACATCTTTTATTTCTGCTGTATAAGTTGCAGCATTATCATAAGCCGCTGGAACAAATAATATTAATCTATATGCTCCATCTATAGAATTAATAAAATTATATGATAAACTTATAAGTGGAGCTGAATTATCTATTCCAGTTATAAATGATAATTGCTGATTCTCATCCATCTTAGCAATTAAGATATAATGAGCTTCTTGATTTCTATTTAAATTAGGTGATCCATATACTGTATTATCAACAAATACTGCTTGAGTTACATCTTGAGTAACTTTAGTTATAGCAAAAACTCTAGTTAAAGACATATTTCTTTTTTGGGAAATTTAGTCTAAAAATAGAGTTTTTACAATAGACGATAAAAAGATGCCTAGAAACTATTTTCTAAATGTTTCTTGATTTTCTCCTTTATTTATGAAACTAGTAACTGCTGATCCAAATGGTAATATCTTTGCAGTTTTCCATAATAGTTTCTGATCTCCTGAATGTTTACCTGATTTATATTTACCATTTCCTTCTAATGTATCTATAAATGCAGTTTGAAAATCTATAAAGTCTTTAATTAAGTTAGCAACAGGTAATGCTGATCTAGTAATATTATCAAATGCTTTTGGAGAATAATAAAATTCTATATCATCTTGTAATCTAAGTACAGTATTTAAAGCTAAATTTCTACTTCTACGTTTCAACCAATCATCATCATTTGATCCTCCACTTAATATTAAATATACTCCTGCCATAGATAGTTTAAAGTAAATTTCACGAAGATTTTTCTTCATATTTTCTTTAACTATTTCTAAATCTTCTCTTCCTTCTAATCCAGAAAAAGCTGAATCTTTACCTCTAGTTATAGCAAGTCTTAATAAAGTTTGTAAAGATTTCTTTAAACCTAGATCATAATAAGTTCTATATCTACCTTTTACATTTCTTTGTAAAGCATTATTATATCTTTCTTCTTCAAAACGTTGAGCAAATCCTTCTGGTATCCATCTTCTAAATTGTATTAAAGCTCTATTAAACGCTTTTTCATTAGCTTTAATTACTGCATTAGGATCATAGTTACCATGTATAGCTTTTAATACATTATCTAACTTATATTTGAAGTCTAATGTTTTTTTTCCAAATTCTCCCCAATCTTGATCTTCTATTTCTCCTTTTTCATTAAATTTCTCATATACTCCTTCATGTTCTAACATTGCAACTAATACTTGTGCTCTTACAAAATATTCACCTTTTGCAAATACTTCATAAGGAGAAAGTTTTTTCATCCCTTTACGAGCTTTATTATAATTAGTTGTACCTTCATTTACATGTTCTCTAACTTGACCTACTACATTAAATTTAATCATTAACTTCTCCAGCTTTTTAGGGTTTTTTAAAGTTATACCTATAGCTTTATTTAATTCTTTATCTGTAAAATCTTTATTTGAAGCTGCCCAGTTATAATTAGCTAATTGACCAAATGTAACGTTGTTTACTCCACCAAATATATTCCAGCCCATTCCTTTAAGCTGAGTATATTGTAATAAAGTATCTACAAAAGCAGAGAAACTATAAACTCTTGTATATTTATTAGTAACTGCTTCTATCTTAGCTATTTTACTTGCTTCTGTTATATCTTGAGATTGTATTTCAGTTATTTCTTGATTGAGTAACTCTTTATCTTTAGGAGTTATTAATTGTTTATCTGTTCTACCTTCTTGAGTATCTTTTTTATGACCATAAAAAGCTGCATTTATATAATATTCAAGTTGATTTTTAAGATTAACTAAACCTTTTTTAGTTGTAGTTTTTCCTACTTTATCAAATTGAATATCTCCATTAGATTTAATTTGTTGTTCTAATGATTCATTAAGAACACTTTGAAGTAATCTTAATTTATCTTCTATTTCAGCTTTAAATTTATATCCAATAGCTTGTGCTGCAAATAATTTTAATACTTTAGTAAGATCATAACTCTTTTGATCTGGAGATAAATTATCTAAATATTGAAAACTAAATTCTTTCTCAAAATCTCTAGTATCTGGATTTACTAATTTACTTGGCTCATTCTTCTTTATCGATAAGCTTTCAAGTAATTTACTATATGTTAATTTTGCTACATTTAATACTCCTGTATCATGTAAATCTTCAAGTAATCCTTTAGATATAGATGGTATATCATTATAATCTAATTCTTTTTTAATATTATACGGTAAATAACTTTGAAGTTGTTCCATAGTATCTATCCACCAATCATAATATTCTTTTAAAGTTTCATTATTTTGAATAGCATTATATTTTTCATCTTCCCATTCTTTATTAGCTCTTTTTGCTAAAAACTTCCATCCATTATTTTTAATAATATCTCCACCTACTTTTCTAATAGTTAAACCATTAATAAGATTATCTAAATAAATCAATGGAGAGTTTTTTAATTTCCATATCTCAAGGTTACGATCTTTATCTTGATTATCCGTATTAATATTTTCTTGAATTTTTAACTCTTCATTATATTGTTCTATTTTATCTTTAGCTTCTTTTATTACTTTTTCAAAATCTTCTTTTAATTCAGATGCAACTGCTTTAAGATATTTTTCATTAGGTTTATATCTAAAAAATCCATTTTCATCTTCTTCAAATATTTTACTTGGATCAATTATAATATGATTTTCTTTAATCCAGTTATAATATTCATTATTTGCTTCTTTTCTAGCTTGGGGAGTAGGAGCATTATCTATATTATCTCTTAATTTTTTTCTAGTATTATAATATTTCCAATTTAAAGGTTTTACTAAATCTCCAGTAATTTCTCCTTTTTCATTAACTTGAATATAAGTATCTTCAAATTTTTCTCTTTTATTAATTCCTTCTTTATCTAATTTTTCATTAAGTTCATCTGCCTTCTGAATTATTTTATTTAAATCAGTATAAGTATAAAAATCTGCATCTCTTACTAATTTATCTACTGTATCTAATATAACGTTATTACTAGTACTAATATCTCTAAAAGTAGACCTAAATCCTCCTATATCAGAATTTAATACTAAATCTTTTCTAGTTACATCTTTATTTAATTTTTCTTTAACTAAATCTTTAGCTATTTTAATTTTAGCATCTTGAATACTTGTTCTTAATTCTCTAGCCTTAACTGCAATATTTTTAATAACTTCTGCTTTAGGAGTTTTTAATTCGTTATCAAATTCAGTTAATACTTTATAAATGTCTTGATTATCAATATTACTCCATGTACCTAATACTAAACTTGAAAATTCAAGATCATTTGCAGTTATTTCAGTTTTCTTTAAGGTTTTTTCAATATATTCTAAATCATTATTTGCATTTTTAACTAATGTCTCTAAAGTATTATCAGATATTAAATCTTTTTGTTCTTTTAATACTTCTTCTAATCTATTTTTAAGATTAGCTTCTAACTCTTTATTATTAGAATTATGAACTTTAGAAATATCATCTGATATACGTTTAAGTCTTACATCAAAATCTTTAATTATTTCTTGATAATTTTTCTCTTCTTCTTCTTTTATCTTTTTATTAGATAAATCATAAAATACTTGATCATCTTCATTATTATTTTTAACTTCTTCTATAGAGTAGATATATCTTTCTTGTTTTCCGTTTATAAAGTTGGTTGAAAATTTATTATTTTGTTTGAAATCTTTCCAATTTTTAAATCCTTCTTTTTGTGCAAATATATCTTTAGGTACTTGTTGTAAAGTTTCATCTTTAAAATATATAGTAACAAATTTATTATCAGCTACTATAGCTTTCCCATAATAACCTAATTGAATTTTAGTATTATCTGGTAAATTATAAATTCCATCTTTTAATAAAGAACTTCTATTAGTAATAGTTTTCTCACCAGATTTTATTTTTTGAATATTATCTGATTGCATCGACAACTCTCCAATAATTTTTTGATTACTATCTATACTAGTTAATTTAATTAATTGAGTAAAAGCTTCTTCTAAAGCACTCCCTTGTTTTATTCCTACTAATTCTCTAAATCCATCTAATATATTTTTAATAAGATCACTAATACGATCTAATAAAGATTTATTACCATCATAAGATACCTTATTAAGAGTTTCTCTAAAATCTTTTTCTAATAAAGCATCATGTAAGAAATCTTCTACATGTGTTAATCCATAAAATTTAGTCTTATTATCTACTAAATAATTCTTTTCACTTTCAGATAATTGTTTTTGTTCTTTCCACTTATTAAGTATCTCTTCATATTTAATAAAATCTGCTTTACTCCATTGACTTAGTTCATTATTTAATACTTTATTTCTTATAGTTTCAAATAAAGTATTTATAGAAGATTTAGCTTCAATTTGTTCAGGTGTAGGAGTAAAAGTAGAGTTAAATAATTTAGTATTTAATACATGTATTATTTCTTTAAGAATTTCTTCTTCTATCTGTTCTTTATTTAATAAATCACTATCTTTAATTTCTTTTAAATTAATAGTAATATTTTTATTATCCCATTTACCAAAATAACTATGATCTGATTCAACTGCTTTGATATTTACATCTCCTATAAGATTTTGTAACTTCTTAAATAGATTTGCTATATCTCTATGATATTTAGTAGAATTTATGTTATCTAAAGCTTCTTTTACATTTACATTTAATAAACCTTTAAATTGATCTAATACTAATGGATTATCATAAATTACTTTTTCTGATTTAGTTAATTTTTCTACCCAATTATCTTGTGATTCTTTATTAGTAGTTGCGCTGTATTCATTATAAAATTTCTTACCTAAAGTTGGAATTTTCTTATAGATATAATCTCCATTTAATTCTTTAGATTCAAATTTATATAATTGATTTTTTAGATTAAATAAAGGTTTAACTCCTAAATTATGCACTAACTCTCTAGGAATATTATCTTTATTAATAATTATAGTTTCTTTTTTTTGAATAAAGTTTTTACTTATTAATTTAGTAGATAAATAAGGTTTATGTTGAAACATCTGAAACAATACTTCACTAATTCCTTCTTTAGTTCCATAAGTTTCTTCATTATTAAAATTAACACCTTTTACAAAATCAGTAAGACCTATATCATCTAACATTTCTGCTGATATAAATCTTCCCCAATCTCTAGAATTAGGACTACCTCCGTTAAGATAAAAGTATTTTACTAAATCTTGACCTATTGCTCTAATTTCTGAATCATTATTAAATATTAATTCATAAAAACTCTGATAAGTATTTATTTCTTCTATATCTGCTTCTTTTGAAGAGTTATAAAATATATAACTTGGATTTTTACCAGATAAATCTACTTGAGATAAATCTAATCTTAAAATAAACTGATTATTTCTTAATTTATTTTTAATAAGATCATTTATTCTAGTATTTAATGATTTATTTTCTTTACTATCAAAGAAAATATTTTTTCTTTCTTCTTCTACAAAGAATTTAGCAAATTGATATGCTTTAGTTGCTTTCCAGATTTCATATTTTTGATCTGTAGTTGCATCTCTACCTGTTAAATTTTCATATTGTTCTATAATATTATTAAAAGTTTGTAATCCATAAGGCATTAAATTACTATTTTTAGTAGTATCATCTGCTGCATATATAGAATTAGTAAGTGCATATCCAGATATAGTATTAGGAGTTAATTCTCCTTGATTATATTCTCCTAATAGTTTATCTAAATTACTAAAAGAAGTTAAGTTAAATATTTTATCTATACTTCTTCTTCTATCTGATAATTCTAATAATGATTTTCCAACTCCTTTAGATTCTATATTTAATAAATTAGCAACTCTTTGAAGTTTATCTCCATATTGTTTTATTTTATTAAACTTTAATAGACTTAAAGCTTGAATTTCTTCATTAGTTAAATTGGTTTTTGATGTATTAAACAATACTTGATTTAAATGTTCTTTAGATAAAGGAAAATCTTCTAATCTAGATTCTTGAAGTTTACCTATTAAAGTTTTTTCTAAATCTTTTTGTTCGTCTAATAAACTAGATAAAATATCTTCTTCTCTAATAGTATCTGTTAAATCACTTTTACTTGCTTTTACTTTTTCTACATACTCTTTTATAATAGGTTGTGCAAGTAATCCATATATTTCTTCTTCTTCTAATCCTAAATCTATCATTAATGAAAGAACAGATGCAGTTTGAGGATTAGCATTTATATATGAAAGTAAGGGATTATTTCCATTATCTACAGATGTAGATTGTATTGCTTGATGTAATTCATTCTTTCTTCGACCGCTTATAGAAAAAGCAGAAGATAAATTTGAAAGTTTTACCTCTTTATTATTTATAGAAAATGTAATATAATCAGGAACTAACTCTTTTTGATTTTCTATTATAACTACTTTTTGTAATGATATATTTTTATCTTGCAATAAAGTATTGAATGTATTAGCTACAGAAGTAATACCTACCATAGCTTTACCATCTACTGATTGTAGATATTTATTCTTAGAATAATCTGGATTTAAATAGTTTCTTTTTTTAGTTTCTTCTTGTTTTTTTAAATCTTCTGCAATTCCTTTTAGTTTTTTATCGGATGTTTCATAAGATATTCTACCTAAATCAAGAGGTTTAGTTACTTGATTAAAAATATCTTTATTAAATAATACTGATTTATGAATATCTACTAATTTATTTTTAAGATCATCTTGTTTATGAATATTTCCTTCTTTATCTACTTCTAGATAGTAATTATAAACATAAAGTTTATCTATATCAAAATCACTCCCCATTTGAGTAACAAAATTTCTAGAAGCTATTACTATTCCTTGATATACTTCTGGTAAAAATCCAACTACTTCTATTATAGACATAGAATTATGTCCTTGATTTGGTATTCTAAATCCAAATTGATTTAAAATATCTTTAGGTATTTTATTAGTATCTAAAAATTTATTACCTTCTTCATCTATAGTAATATAATCTTCTCTGTTAAGAAGTTTTCCATTCTTATCACGAAGATTCCAAGTAATTAATATTTGTGCAGGTTTTACTATTTCTCTATAACCTTCTCTTTCTTTACTTGATAAATCAAAATATTCTTTTTCTTCTAATTGAACTTTATCTTTTTTATAAACTATTCTCATAGGTTTTAAACCTTGAGACGGATCATAAGTTTTAGTATAGATAGTATCTATACTTTTACCTTGCATACCTTCTTCTGATACAAGAACATAACTACCTCCTGGCATCTTCTGCTTTAAGACTTTATTAGTCCATATAGAAGTAAGCATACTTTGTTCTTTATCATTGTTAGTATGTGCCCAGAAAGGTAATAGAAAATCTGTATCTTCTAGATTATTTTGTAAGAAACTTAATTGAGCAGGTGAATAACCTCTTTTGATACCTTCATTTCTAAGAATTGTAGTTAATTCTTTCTTATCTAGTTGACCATTCTTAACTAATCTTTTTTCTATAGATGCTAAACCTTTCTCATATAACTCTTTTTGAAGATTATTATATATCTGTTTTAACTCTTCTCCATTATATATTTTCTGATCTAATCTAAATCCTTTTATATTCTCATCTATAGAATCAAATAATAATTTTAATACTTGAGTAGATCGAACTGTTTCATCTTTAGTTTCATCATAAGGTACTTCTTGTTGAATACCAAAATTACTTCTATCAAGAGTTACTGAATATTTTTCTAAGTCTAAATTATCTTTGATAGTTCCATTATCATTCCAAATATTAACTGATTCTTTACCTCCCAACTTAGTTGCTGTATTAAAAGCAACTCTTACTGATTTACCAGATTTTTTCTCTAAAGTTTCCATAGATTTTCTTAACTTATCTATTTCTAACCCTTTAGTAAATTGAGGAAGTAAAACTAATGATGAAGATTTAATATATTCTCTATAAACTGTATCATCTTCTTTACTTACTATTCGTGAGGAGTAAACTGGTTTATCAGCTATAAATACTAATTTTTCTAATTCTTCTGGTTTTAATATAAGATTATCTCCTTGAGATTCTATTTTTTGAAGTAAATCATTATATAGTTTTGTAGATATTTCTCCAAATGAATATAATACTTTTAATTTTTCAGTTAAAGTAGTATATTCTTGTGCATCTGTTCCTTTTATTTCTTCATAAGGAAGATTAATATTTTGATCCTCATAATATTTTGATAATCTACTTTTAAGTTGAGAATGATTTAATGCAGTTGCAACTCTATCATCTAATTTAACTGATAGAAAATATTTATTAGTATTATCTATTAATCCTTCTTTAAATGGAGCAATTAAGTTAGTTAATCTTTTTCCAACATTATCCCAAGTAGTTTCTACATTTTTCTTAAAATATACTGCTGGATCATCTATAAAAGTTTGAGTAGTATTAAATTTAGCTAAAATACTGTTTATAATATAATCTGCTGCTGCTAAATTTATTTTTTCATCATCATTTTGAGGTTGTTGTTGATTCAAAATTAAATTATCATAATTATTATCAACTAATAATAATTTATCATTTTTAATTATTCCTAAATCTTTCCATTCTTTAATTTTATCTTGTATATCTTGTTGAATAGTTTTATCTATTTCATCTTTAATAATCTGTTCTACAGTTTTATCATTAATTTTATCTGTAGGTAATTTAACTGTAGTTTTATTTCCATTAATATCTTTATTAAATATCAAATCATTTAAAGCAGGAAAAAAGAAAAATTTATTACTTCCAGAATCATAAGCTTTATTTAAACTTTTTCTAGCTTGTTGAGAAAGTATGCGATTATGTTCAGAAGCTACTATAGAATATAATGCTTTTTTAGTTTCGTTATCTATTCTAAAAGTTTTATCTTCATTGAAAAATAATTTAACATCTATTCCAGTTCCTTGAATTACATAAGATGTAGTTTTATCAGGAACAGTTAATAGATAATTAATTATTCTAGTTCCTTGTTTATGTTCTCCTCCTAATCCTTTTTTCCTTCTACCTGAATTTTGCATTAAAGCTACTTGAGTTATCTCTAAATCAAGATTACTCATAGAAGTTAACTTAGTTCCAGTTCTTCCTACTTTTAAAGTATCTAAAGGAGAGATATTAAATACAGACTTAAAGATAGGATTAGTATTAAGCAGATTAAGCCAGCTATTATATATCGGATTACCATCTTCATCTATAATAGGTTTATTGAAAGTTATATCTAATAAGTCTTTTACATAATTTTCATCTTCTAATAGTTTATTAAATTCTTTAGTTAAAAACTTATTAAATGTATAAGAATAAACTGTATTACCTTCTCCATCTTTGAAAGTATTACTATAATAATTTTCAGTATTATAAGATTCTAATTTTGCTAATCCTTTAATTGCTGAATTGTTAGTATTAGGATCATTTGATACTTCTTGATCTAATTCATTTTCACTATCTTCTTGTTGATTATTTTCTTTAGAATTTAATCTCAAACTTATAAGACTAAATAACCCTGAATTAGAAGTAAATTGTTGTTTAATATCTAATTTGTTAACTACTCCATTCACTAATTTATCTAAAGAATTTTCAGATAAATCTATACCTATATCTTGTAGTAAGGAGTTAATATTCTCTTTAGTAGGAGCTTTTTTAGCTTCTTGAATTTTTTCTTGATATTCTTTAACTTTATCATTATCTATTATTCCTTTTTCTCTATTAAATAAAGAACTTCTTTTAAAATTACCTTGCCATTTATTTATAATACTTTTTTCAATAGAACTACGATCTGTATCTATAATATTAAAATATTGTCCAGTAACTAATCCTGATTGTGCATCTATTTTATCTTTTATAATTACAGTTTTAAATCCACCATAAGAAGAACTCATAGTAGATACGAATTGTCTTTTTAATTGTTCTTTATCTTCTTTATAATTTTCTATTCTTTTTAAAACATTATGAATAAAAGGTTTTCCTTTTTCATTAAGAAGTAATTCTTCTTTCATTGCTTCCCAAGTATTATCTACTCCTGCTAAAACTGCTTTAAGTTGTTCATATACCTCATCATAACTCATGAAACTAGGTTGATTTGGTATAATAGATTGTACAAGTTTAAATTCACCTGTATCTTCTCTATATATAGTTTTAGGAGTAAAAGCTAAGAATTTTTTTACTAAAGATTGAGCATTATCTTTAGAATCATATTTGAATGTCCATTCGTTATCTATACTTGAACCTATTTCTTCACTTCCTTCTATAGTTTGATCTTCATCTTCTACTATATCTACTGATCTTTCTAGACTAGTTCCTTCAAGTCTTGGTTTAGAAATAAGATTTAAAGATTGAAGTTTTCCTCTAACTTGAATAGATAACGATTCTATATTATTTAATATAGTCTGATATATTTCTCTAGGAGAAGTTTTATTTAATTCTTCTAATTGAGTTTTAAAATTCTCTACTGCCTGTTTATAATTAGGTTTATTTTCTTTATTATCTCTATAATAAGCTAAAATATTACTAGATATAACATCTACTGCTTCTTTTTGTTGAAAAAAAGATTTGAATCCATCTAATAATAAATTATTTTTTCTAGTAGGTAAGTCAAATAAAGGTTGTTGTCCTTTATTTATATCTACTCTCCATCCATTTGTAGCTTTAGATACTTTACTAAATCTAATTAAACCAGGAACTTTTCTATTAATAGCTGCAATAGCACCTACTGCTTGAGGATATACATTTTTATTTTTTAAAAATATATTTCCATCCTTAGTTAATCTAAAATAAGGTAAAGAAGATAATTGTTTTTTAATATCTTCTGTATTAATTACTTCTTTATCTTTATATAAAGAATTTATATCTTCTATAGAAGGAACTTCAAATTTGTTATCAATAAAAACGTCAAAAGCAGCTTCATAAGAACCTGCTTTTTCTACTAATAACTTCCACTCTGGAGAGTTATAATTTGGACAAGCTTCCATTATATATTATACTTGATTAAATTTATAATCTTTTCATTTAGGTATTCCGCCTATTATAGTTAATATTTGTCCAGATTTTCCAGTATGTAACATAGTTTGTCTAATAAAACCCATTTGATTTTTATACATAAAAGGTTTTACAATATTATCTGGAGTTTGTTTATTAACTATATTAGGTAATAAAGGAATTAAACTTATACCTACTAAACTTTTTAAGAATGTTCCTCTTTTCATATTAACTTTTACATTTCCTTTTATATTCTTCTTTTTGTTCTTCTGTCATTGTTTCTTCTGATTGCTCAAATTCATCTTGATTATATTCATCAAGAGTTGCTAAAGAAACTTTTTCAGTCTTGCCTAAAGATATGAATTTTAATTGATCTTTTGATTCAAAGTCAAGATTTTCTTTTGTAGGATTATTCATAAAGTCAAAAGATAGATTTATTGTAGGTTGTACAAATACAGTTTGTTGATTATTACCTATATTGACTGAAACTATATTAGTTCTAGTTATAGATGCTAAATGTTCATTATAATTTTTCTTACTATAAGTATTAAAATTATTATTTTCTTGATTTAATACTGGAATTTTAAATTCTTTATTAGAATTTATTTTAGTTAAATCAGCTCTATAGTAAGTATGAGATAATAACTTAGCTATAAAATCTCTCTTATCTTTATTATTAATATCATTACGACCATAAATAATAGGAAGTCCACCTGTACCTACTTCTACTCCCGGATTAGAAATAATTTTCAATCCAGCAGGTATAATTTCTATATAATTATTTTTAGTTCTTTGATCTTTTGATATTTTATCTATATTGTCTCGACCTTTATCTTCTGATGACAAATCTGTTGAAGTAAATACTTGATTAAACCACCAATTTAATCCTTGTACTGTAGATATATCTTGAGAATATTCTTCTTGAATATTTTTTATTAAAGTCTTTTCTTCATCATTTAATGTCGATTCGTTAGTTTTATTTCCTTTTTTAAAATATAAATCTAATACTTTCATTAAAGAATCTACTAATTCTCTATCTACTCTATCTATATCTACTGGTAAAGCTATTTGTTTATTATTAGGTGTAGGATTTAATGTATATAAATAACCAGACTTACTTGATTGATTATTAAGTAATTGATCTTTATCATATACATTATCGAGATTCAATTCAAAACTTCCATTACGACCTATTAAAAATTTAGGAGTAAAAGCATAATTTTCAGATACTAAAGCTTTATCTCCTTTATTTAATACTCCTGCTGTTTTACGAGATACTTTAGTTTCTACTTGTTTATTCTTTACTATATAATTTCTAGCTAATAAAAGAGATTTCTCCTGTCCTTTGTAAATAGGAAGAAACCCAACCAACTGATCTTTGTAATAAACTCCAATTGGAATTGATTCAGTTTTATTTTTATTTTCTTCATAGAATTTAGATTCTGTATTAACTTTTAATACTAAATCAGTTCCTTCGTGGATTGTATTACCATGAAGCATTTTGTAACGGCTACTAATAGTAAATATATCAATAGTTTTACCTGATTGATCTTGTTCTTGTGCTTTGTAAGCAATTTTATTATGATCTCCATAAGTAGGTGTATTTAAGTTATTAGTTTGGTTTAATTCTTCGTCTATTAATTTATCTTGTTCTTCTCTTTCTTTTATAGTAGGAGGAGTATAAGTTTCTGATATAGGAGTTAAATTAGAAAGTTGATCTATTCCAAGAGTAGTATCTTTTTGCTTTTGTGATTCTTCATCAGATAATTGATTTTTATCTATACTTTCTTTATAAGCAGCCTTCTCTTTTTGTATGTCTTTAATTAACTCTTGTTGGTATTCTTGAAATTCTTTTATTTGTTTAACCAGAGCAGCTAATTCTTCTTCATCTTTTCTCGATTGCTCTCTATCTTCTTTAGTAAGTACTGATTCTTCTGTTGAAGTGTCATTCCTTTCATTTGTTGCTGATTCTGTGGATTCAGTTCCTTTTCCATTTGTGTTGCTTTCATTATTATAAGTGCTTAAAAGTATATTATATGCAATTTCCTCTGCAAATTTTTTAAAACTTCTAGGTTTTCTATCTCTAGTATGTAATCTTACAGATATTATTTCTCCGTTGGAACTTCTTTCAATAGCTTGAAGAGGATCACTATAATGATTTATATATTCTTTTCCATTAATTATAAAGACCAGTTTTCCACCTAAAGTAATTTCAACATCTATATTTTCAAATATAATTTGTTGTTCTATTTCAATCGGAAAAACATTAACTTCATAAGCTGGAACCGACTCTTTATTCAAATCTACAAATCTATTGGTTCCTTCTTCATTAAATTGATAAACTCCTTCTACTTCATCTTGAACTATATACCCTTTTTTTCCATGATAAGTAACTAAAGTAGTTGGAGATATTTCATCTAAATTTTTAGTTTTTGCAAATGCTTCATTTAATTCTAATTCTTTAGCTTTCTTTCTTTTTTTATTTTCAATTTCTTGTCTTTTTTCCGCTAACTGTTGATTTAAAGTTTGTTGTTTGGCTTCTATTTTACTGTATTCATTATCCTGTATTATTCTTTTTTCTTCTTCTTTTTTAATTTGTGCCTCTTTATAATCTGCTTCTTGTTTAATTTTAGCTTCTTTAGCTATTTGATCTTTTTCTTCTTTATCTTTTCTTTTTTGATATTCTTGTACTCTTGGATCAATTTCTTCTTTTTTATATTTTTCAGGATTATTTAATATTTCACTATAATTATCTTTTAGTTTATTAACTGAATTTTGAATAACTAATTTATTACTATAGTCTGAAATTAAAGGTTGAAGTAAATTAAGTTTATTATTTATTTTATTTACTATTTCTGGAGTATTTTGTACTGCATCTTTATATAAAGCATCTACTTGAAGTCTTTCTGACTTTAAAAGTTTAACTGCTTCATCATCTTTTCTTTCTTCTTGATAAAGCATAGCATTATCAAATGCAATTTGTTCAGCTTTATATTTAGCTATTTGTAATTCTTCTAATGGTAAAGTTACTGATAGAGCACCTTCATTTTCTAATGCTGATCTATTTAAATCTTCTAATATACTCTCATATGAATATAAATCTAATCTTTTTCTAAATACTTCTTGTGCTGTAAATTGATCTGGTATTCTAGTTAATAAATCTCTATATTCTCTATTAAGCTTTAAAATATCTGCTGATTTTCTAGCTGCTGTTTCTTTATATTTATTATCGTCTATATTATCGCTTAATCCTTGTCTTTGTGCATCTGTTACTCCATCTTTACCTATAATAGTATTATCTACACTTCCATATTGAGAAATTTCACTTGCTAATTCTTTTACAGTTTCATTACGAATACTACGTAATGTTGTAATATTAAACATATTATTACGAGCTAAATTTATTGCAGTTTTATCATTAGAAGTTACTGCATCATTTAAATCTTGTTGATTTTTCTGAATAGTTCCTAAATCCTCTTTTAAAGTTGATATAAGTTGAGCTTTATATTCTTGTTGTTCTAATTGTTCTTTTTTAGTAGACGATAATAGTTTAGATTGTCCTGTTTCTGGATTAGTATATGTATGAGTTGGAAGATGTTCCATTCCTACATGTTGTAATACGCCTCCTGCAAATCCTCCTAAAGCATTTACTGCTCCTTCTTCTGAAAATAATATATCTGCAAATCTTTCTATTCCATTATCTAAATCCGATCTTACTAATTTATTATCTTTAACTTTACCTCTATATCCTTCACTTTCTGCAAATAAGTTAATTCCTCCTTCTTCAAATGCTTCTTGTGAACCTTCACGTAATGTAGATAATGCAATATCTTTAATCCCTACTGCTGCTGGAATAGTTTTTTCTAATTCTGTAAGTCTTGCAATATATTTAGGAAGTGATTCTCCTACTACTCTTGGAAGTTGTGCTCTAACTACTGCTGATAATTTACCATAAGATTTAAATACAGAACCTAATCCAGTTATATTTAAAGGAGTTGCTAATATTGTATTTAATCTAACTGCTTTAGATGCTCCTTCTGATGCTTCTTTTCTAGCTTTATCTTCTGATAAACCTCTTTTTAAAGCATCTTGTTTTATATTTTTATATACATCTGTTCCTATTTGAACTCCTTCTGTATATGATAAAGCTGTTGCTGTAGTTAATTGTGCTACACCCTGTCCTATTCTTGTAGCTATTTCTCCAGTTTTTAATGCTCCAGTTATAGCTTTTGCACCTAACGATAATGATGATCCTAATCCTGCACCTACTGCATAAAATCCTCCTAAACTTTGCGCTATTCCATCTCCCCAATTGAACCACCATCCAGAATCATGAGGACTAGGAAATTTAGTAGGATCACCTTCTTGATATGTAGTATTTACTTCATTTAGTTGCTTTTTTCCTTCTCTAGCAAATTCAGTAAATATATTATCATAATCTTTATTCTTTTGATTGTCAAATAATTCTCCTAAATCTCCTACAGATTCAACTACTGCAAGTGCAGAACCAGGAAGTATTTTAGCTAAACTATTTCCAAATTGATCTAACTTTGGTTGATTTCTAGCTTTATAAGTATTTATATCTCCTGCTGTAGTTAAATATCCTTCATCATACTTAGTATCTTCGTATTGAGTATTTAAATTTCCAGTCTTAGTCTTTAATAAAGAATTATCAGTTGGAGTTTTAGGTTTAGTTAACTCCTGAATTTTATCTAATTCATTTTGATCTCTTAACTGTTTACCCATTATTTAAATATTAATGGAATATCTTCTAAATTATTAAGTATAATAGGTTTTCTATCTTTTGTAGTTAATTCTATTGTACCATTTTCTAATTCTTTAATTTTAAAATTTACTCCATGAAGTTCTACTTCTCCTTCAACTCCAGGTAATTCAGTTAATGCTCTATGAGCTTTATTTACAAGATAATTATCTTCATGATTTTTAGTTTGTAAATAACTAATTGGTCTAGTTACTGCTAAATCTTTATTATTAATTTGAACAGTTAATGGATCAGCAAAGTTTTTATTATTAAATACATCTACAAATCTATTTTTAGGAGAAAATTCTCCTCTTACCAAAAAAGCATCTTTAGCTTGCTGTACATTATCAAAATTTGATCCTGTAGCTTTATTAATTTTATCTAAGAATTTAGGATCGCTTCCAGTAAATGTTTCTCCTGTTTGAGGATCACCAAATGTTCTACTTGTAAATTCTGATTGTAAATCTTTAGTAGAATCTTCTCTTTTACTTCTACCTTCTTCATCTG
>Ga0302321_100001561_pt1 | contig 19648 bp, 20 predicted proteins | sample Fen_T0_1_FD_202505 | JGI IMG/M metagenome (GOLD analysis project Ga0302321, IMG submission 202505) | Peat permafrost microbial communities from Stordalen Mire near Abisko, Sweden - Fen_T0_1 | ecosystem: Environmental > Terrestrial > Soil > Wetlands > Permafrost | place: Sweden: Abisko...
AGGACCATGTTGGCTTGGGCCCCGACGAGTGACTGCCGGGCGCCGGGCAGCGCGACTTCGCCGATCTGCCGAATCCTCGCTTCGGCCTGGGCGACGGCGGCCCGCGCCTGTGCGACGGCCGCGCGTTCGTCGGCATCGTCCAGCTCGATCAGAACGCCGCCGCGCTTGACGTCCTGGCCCTCTTCCACGGGAATGCGCACGACACGGTCGGTGGACACGGCGCTCACGGATATCCGCTGCGGCGACATCACGCGACCGCTTGCGACGACCGTCTGGACGATGTCGCCGCGCATCACGACGGACGTCGCGACGGGCGTACCCAGCAGCGCGTCGCGAAAGAAATAGCCCGCGACCCCGAGGACGACTGCTGCCAGCAGGATTCGCGATGCCCACGGGCCGCGCAGCGCATCGAATCGCTTCGGCAGGGACGGAAAACCAGAAGGCATCGGTGACGATTGTCGTGCGGAGGAAGACCATTATCGCGGCGCCACGCCTGCATCCACTTGACCGGGCACAAGAAAGGCCCTTCCGCGAGATCCGGTGCGTCGCCGGGCGTCAGGTCACGGCTGCGCGCAGGCCGAAGCGGGATTCGCGCCATTCGCCGCTCTGGAACACCCGCCGCAGGTGCTCCACGGCATCCCACACGTCGACATAGCGCGTGTAGAGCGGCGCGAATCCGAAGCGCAGGACATCGGGCGCGCGGAAGTCGCCGATCACGCCGCGGCTGATCAGCGCCTGCATCATCGCGTACGCGCCCTCCTCGCGCGAGTAACTGACCTGGCTGCCGCGCAGCGCCGGATCGCGCGGCGTGCGCAGCGCAAGCCCGATGTCGCCGCAGCGCACGTCGACCAGTTCGATGCAGAGATTGGTCAGCGCCAGCGACTTCTCCCGCAGCGCCGGCATGCCACCCAGCGCCTGCGCCGCTAGGACCGTGTCGACGCCGCATTCCAGCGTGGCGAGGGACACGATCGGCGGCGTGCCGCAGGCAAAGCGCGCAATGCCCGGCGCGGGGCGGTAGTCAGAGGCAAAGTCGAACGGCGCGGCGTGCCCCAGCCAGCCGGACAGCGGCTGCCGGAGGGACAGCGCATCCATCCGGGCGGCGCGCGCGGGATGGGCCCAGACGAACGCGGGCGCACCGGGACCGCCGTTCAGGTACTTGTAGCCGCAGCCCACGGCAAAATCGGCGGCAGCGTCTGGATGTCCGCCACCCGAAAGGTCGACCGGTACCGCGCCCGCGGAATGCGCGAGGTCCCAGATGGTGAGTACGCCTGCCGCATGCGCCGCGCGATTGAGTTCCGACATCGAATGCATGCTGCCGTCGCGATAGTTGACGTGCGTGAGGAGCAATACCGCCACACGACCGTCCAAATGCGCGGCAAGTGTCGCTGCATCCACGAGCCGCAATTCGAGGCCCCGCTCGCGCGCGACACTTTCGGCGATGTAGAGGTCGGTCGGGAAATTGTGGCGCTCGGACAGGATGACGTTGCGCCCCGGCGCATCCGTTCGCGCCAGTTCAAGCGCGGCGCACAGCACCTTGTACAGATTGACCGACGTGGAATCGGCCACCAGCAATTCGCCGGCGCCGGCGCCGACCAGTCGCGCGATCTTGTCGCCGACCCGCTGCGGCAGGTCGATCCAGCCGGCGGTGTTCCAGCTGCCGATAAGGCCCGCACCCCACTCCTCGCGGACCAGCTGTTGGACGCGCGCGGCGGCCGTTCCCGGCAAGGGTCCGAGCGAGTTGCCATCGAGATAGATCACGCCGTCGGGCATGACGAACTGTTTGCGCAATGCGGCAAGCGGGTCGCCGCGATCCCTGCGCGCGCAGTCTTCGCGTGTCGTCATCGGCAGCTCGCGACCTCAGCCGTTGTCGGGCACGCGGCCCAGGCCGGGCAGCTTGAGCGCGGGCCGGCGCAGGTCGATCCCGGTGACCAGGCCCAGCACGTTTAATTCGACGCCCTCGTCGGGACCCGCGAGAACGCCGAGCAGTCCCAGCAGCGACAACTGGACGCCGCCGCCGCTCGGCGTGGCCGCGATCACCCTGTCGATCGGCAGGTAGTCCTTGCCGATCGCGGTGGACGGCAGCGTCATTCGCAGCTCGGTGATTTCCCGCCCGAGATGCGCGAGAAACGTGTTGCTGTTGGGGCCGGGCCACGCGCTGTAGGACGTCGCATAGGGATAATCGGCGACGGCTTGCGGCAGCTTGCGAATGATCGCCTCGGCCACCGCGCCACGGACATCGGTGACGAGGTGGGGTGCTGCGCCGAACCATTCGGCATCCGGCGCGCGTTGACCGGAGATCGACACTACCGACCGGCCGCCGCCGCCGTTCCAGCCGATCACTTCGTAGCGCGTGAAATGGTCGGCATCCGGCGCCTTGGCCGAGAGCCAGGTGTGCACGGCGAACGCGCCGCGCCAGCCGAATGCCCGGCTCGCATAGACCTGAACGACCGCTTCGCGATGCGCGGAAGGGTCCGGCGCCTGGCCCGTCGACCGCTGCGTCGCGTGGCGCCAGTCGCCCTGGACCGATGCCCGCCCGAAGGCCAGCGTCAACAGCGGACCGGCCAGCAGCAACGCGAGAACGGCGAGCGGCCATGACAACATGCGAGGAATCTTCCTTCTGGGCGGGGTCGTGGTTACCACAGAGGTTCAGTGGGTCGATTGCACAAGGTGGTTCGGCCAATCATCGTAAGAATTTGTAACACGCACGGCGCCAGCGGCACAGCGGCGACTAAAGGCAAGGTGCCCGGGACGCGCCGGTCAATCGCCACGTGTATATTCTCATGAGCTTCCGCCTTCCATGGCGTTCCGACAGACCTTCTTGCCGATGACCGCCCTTGCCGCCTCCTTTGCCTTCATTCCGGGTGCCGGCGTCCGCGTTGAGTAGCCGATGAGACTTTGGCGCAGCCCGCCAGCCGCACGACACGACGACATCAGAATATCCGCGATCCGCGTGGCCTTCGCGGTGTCGCTGCTCGTGCACGCGCTGGCGTTGTGGTCGTTCCTGCCGCACATGATGCACATCGTGACGCCGTCGGATTCCGACAAGGGCGAATCGGGCAGTCCCCTCGCCGTCCAGCTCGTACCCAAGGCGGCGCCGCCGGGGGCACTGCCGGCGTCACCCCCGCCACCCGAACCACTTGTCGCACTACGGCCGCCCGCGAAGAGTGCCCCTCCGCCCAAGCCCGCTGCGCGTCCGCCCACGCCGCCGCCGGTGATGAGTGCGCCGCGGCGGGCACCCGACGCTCCCGCACTGCCCCCGGCGCCACCGCAACCGGCGCCCGCAACCGATCTGGCGGCCTACATCGAGGCGAAAAGGCGCGAGCGCGGCGAAGCGCCGACATCGTCCCCGCAGAACTCCTCGACGTCGAAGGCGGCCGAGGAGGAAAACGAAAGGCAGAACCGCATCATCGCCGCCAACATCGGGTTGAACGGGCGGCCCACGTTCGGCAAGGATCCGAAGAACGGCGGCGGCATATTCCAGATCAAGACGATGGAATACAGCTACGCGGAGTTCTATTTCTTCGGATGGAACAAGGACATCAGCCGCAACAGCAAGCAGGTGATCGAGGTGCGCAAGGGCAACAATCCAGACATCCAGATCGCCATTGTCCGCCGGATGATCGAGATCATCCGCGAGCACGAAACCGAGGACTTCCTCTGGGAATCGCACCGGCTGGGCCGGCAGATCACGCTTTCGGCGCGCGCGCGCGACACCGCCGGGCTGGAATCCTTCATGCTGCAGGAATTCTTCTACGATACGCGGAACCCGCCCTGATTCTGACCAGGATCAAGGGTTTGCGCGGGCATCCGCTTCACGAAGCCTCTGTCCTGCCGTAGCATCTGTCGCTAGGACGTGCGCCGGCTTTACGGCGCGTGATGCTCACGCAAACGAAGGCACCCATGCCCAATACCCTGGCCCTGTGGCACGCGGAACACGTGAACTTCTCGCGGCTGCTCACGCTGCTCGACATTCAGCTCGCGCTGTTTCACGGCGGCAAGCGCCCCGACTACGAGCTGATGCTGAACATCATGTTCTACATGACGCATTACTCCGACGTGTTGCACCACCCGAAGGAAGACCTGGTCTTTGCCAAGATACGGGAGCGCGATCAGACAGTCGCCGGGACGGTCGACGAACTGGCGGCGCAGCACGAGTTGCTCCAGAAGAACGGCAAGGATCTTGTGCGCCACCTGGAGGAGATCGTCAACGATACGATCTCCTCGCGCGAAACCGTCGAGGCGGTCGCCCGCGCCTATGTCGACACCTTGCGCAAGCACATGCGTGTCGAGGAGTCCGAGATCCTGCCGCTGGCCCACTCGCTGCTCACGTTCCAGGACTGGAAGGCCATCCATGCCGCGGTCGAGCACATCGAGGACCCGCTCTTCGGGAAGCACCCTGAATCGCGCTATGTCGCGCTGCACCGGCAGATCGCGCGACAGGCGCAGCCCTCGGGCGACGACTAGGCAACGCTGGGCGCTCTACACGCTCAAAAACGCGTCGACCTGCTCGGCCATGCCCTGCCCTGCCTTGATGCGATCGCCCACCGCCACGCCGCCGCGATAATTCGCGCAGAACCAGAGCCCCGGCACCGCGGACTCCGCCTCCTCGATCCGGCGCAGCCGGTCTAAATGCCCGATGTCGTATTGCGGGATCGCCTGCTTCCAGCGGACGACCTCCTGCCAGAGCGGCGCGCCGCGCGTGCCCAAGCGTTCCGCCAGCTCCCCGCGCACCGCGGCGGCGATGTCGGCTTCGGAGCTCGCTGCAATCGCAGGATTGCGGCGACCTCCGGCAAACGTCGTCAGCAGCACGCTGCCTTCGGGCGCCCGCCCTTCGAACATGCTGCTCGAGAACAGGCACCCCAGCAGGAAGCGATGCTCGCGCTTGGGCACCAGGAAGCCAAAGCCCGCGAGCGAATGCGCAATATCGCTACGGCGGTAGGCATTGGCGGCGATCGCGATGGGCGAATATTCGATGGCGGCCAGCGCCTTTGCTGCGTCGGGTGCCATACCTTCGACCATTGCCGCCGCAGCGAACGCGGGCGCCGCAACGACGACGGAGCGGGCACGCCAAGTCATCGGCGTGCCGGAACGCGTGCCTTCGACCGTGAACGTGCCGTCGGGCTCGCGCGCCACGCGTTGCACGACCGCGCCCTCCTCCAGCGACGGCACGGCCTTGGCAAGCGCATCGGTCAGCGTCTGCATGCCACCGCGGAACGAGAAGCTGCCGGCGACGTTCTTCGCCACCTCCTTGTTCTTCCTGCGCGCGCGGGCGCCGACGATCTGGCCGCGTATCAGGCTGCCGTGCGCCTGCTCGAGCGCAAGCAGACGCGGAAACGCGGCCGCCACGGAAATGCGCTCGGGGTCGCCCGCATAAATGCCGGCGACGAAGGGGTCGATTGCATAGTCGAGGAATTCCTTGCCGAGTCGGCGGCGCACGAAACCGGCGATGGATTCGTCGACGCCGGCCGGCGCCCGGGCAATGAACGGCTCGCCGAAGAGGCGCAGCTTCGCGCCCAGCGTGAACGCGCGCGTTGAAAAAAACGCGCCGGGAGACCCCGGCAAGGCGATCAGCTTGCCGCCGCGGACCACGTAGCGCGTTGCGGCCACGGCACTGGCATCCAATCTTTCCTTCGCGATGCCCAGCTCCCCCAGCAGCGCGTTGATCAACGGCGTCGTGTCGAGCGTGCTGTTGGGGCCGGCTTCATACAGGAATCCGTCGCGGCGCCGGGTGCCGATGACGCCGCCTGCCAGGGTGCCCGCGTCGAGGACGGCGACGCGTCGGGAAAGCCTGACGAGCCGGTGGGCCGCGGTCAGCCCGGAAATGCCGGCGCCGATCACGATGGTGTCGAATGGTTCCATTCACTGCCTTGTTCTTGGTGAAGGCTCGTCAGGCGACATTCAAGCATGATGACGCATGGAAATGGCGTCTTCCTGCTCCAATTCTTCCAGCCGGGTCTCGATTCGATACACCGACTGGTCCAATTCGGGCAACAGGACGTCCTGCAGCGCGCGGGCGCGACGCACCGATCGGCGGTATTCGAACGACAACCGCTCCAGGTTGCCACTGACGGCGGCCAGCTCGGCAGCCGCTGCCACCAGCACGACGAACGCGCGCCGGCAGGCTTCCGCTTCGGGCGATGGCGCCACCGGACGCGGTGCCGTTTTCTCCGCCGGGCGCCAGCGGGCGTCCAGCAAGCGGACACCCATGATCGATCGCGCTGCGCGTTCCAGCGTGGATGGCGTCTGGTCGAGCGGCGGATAGACCTGCAGTTCGTCGAGGCCGTGCCGGGCGACGGCGGCCTGCAGGGCGGCGATCGCGGTCACGTTCGCCGCGAGCAGCACGCTGTCGAGTTCGGCGTAATGCGCAAGCTCGCGCAGGATTTCGCCGGCGAGCAGCAGGCACTTCTCGTCGAGGAACACGTACCCCTCGTGCATCGCACGCTGCTCGTCCTTCAGCTCCAGCACGACGGCGCGGGTGGGACTGGCTTCGCTCATATGTGCGCCCCCACGCTTGCGGCCTCATGAATCAATTCGGCCGCGGCGCTGCCCCCCGAGGGGGAGCAATTCGCAACTTGGGACGGCCCTGCGGTGCTCATGGCTTCCCCTGCAGATGCGCGGCGATCTGGGCGTCCGACAGGCGCGTCAATTCGGTCAGCGGCAGGCCGGCCAGCAGCCGCCAGCCCACTTCCATGCTCTGCTCGAGCGTGCGCGGCTCGGATTGGCTGACGAGGCCCTCTTCGAACGCGGTGCCGAACGCCAGGTATTGCCGGTCCGTCGCCGCGAGGCCCTCTTCGCCGACGACGCTGGCCAGCACGCGCGCCTGCACGGCACGCGCGTAGGCCGCATAGAGTTGGGAAGACAGCGCCGGATGGTCCGGGTGCGTGTACTTGCCGCCGGTGCCGTCCTTCATGAGCCGCGACAACGATGGCAGCACGTCGATCGGCGGATAGATCGCGCGCCGGTCGAGATCGCGCGAGAGGACAATCTGGCCCTCGGTGATGTAGCCCGTCAGGTCGGGAATCGGGTGGCCGATGTCGTCGGCGGGCATGGTCAATATCGATAACTGCGTCAGCGTGCCCTTCACGCCGTGGATGCAGCCGGCGCGCTCGAAGAGGCTCGCTAGGTCCGAGTACATGTAGCCCGGAAAGCCTTTCCGGCTCGGGATCTCGCCCTTCGACGACGACACCTCGCGCAGCGCCTCCGCGTAGTTGGTCATGTCGGTCAGGATCGCGAGGACGTGCTTGCCCTCGACGAACGCCAGGTACTCCGCGGCGGTGAGCGCGAAGCGCGGCGTCAGCAGCCGCTGCGTCGACGAGTCGCTGGCCAGGTTCAGAAACAGCGCCGTGCGTTCGAGCGCGCCGCTTTGCTCCAGGCTCTTGCGGAAGAATTCGGCGCTGTCATAGGGAACGCCGATCCCGGCGAACACGATGGCGAAATCGTCGCCGGCGGCGCTATCGGAATCCCTTCGCAACCGCGCATGGCGGGCGATCTCGACGGCGAGCCGGTCGTGCGGCAGCCCGCCGCCCGAGAAGATCGGCAGCTTCTGGCCGCGCACCAGACTGTTCATCAGGTCCAGCGTCGTGACGCCGGTTTCGATGAAGTCGCGCGGTCCGGCGCGCGCGACGGGATTGATTGGCAGGCCCTCGATGCGATTCGTCTGCCTCGCCGCGATCGGCGGACCACCGTCGATCACCTGCCCGACGCCGTTGAACACGCGACCCAGGATCGACGGCGAAAGGCCGAACGTCAGCGGCTCGCCGAAGAACCGCACAACGGTGTCGGGCAGCGCCAGCCCCGACGTCGATTCGAGCACCTCGATGGTCATGAAGCTCTCGTCGATCGCCGCGACGCGCCCTAACCGCGTGCGGCCATCGCCGCCGCGCACCTCGACGGCATCGTGCAGCCCCACGTCCAGCGTGCGCCGCAGGAACAGGAGCGGACCCTCGAGCCGCGTCGCCGCGCGCTCAACCGTGAGTCGCATTGCCAGCCTCGCTTGCATGGATCAGTTCAGCGAACTCGCGATCGAGGTCCGCTTCGAGCGCCGCGAAGCGCGCCAGCTCAGCGTCGCTGATTTCTTCGCCCATCCGCTGCAGCGGACGCAACGATGAAAGATGTGCGAGGCGCTCGGGATGGACACCGGCGGCTACGGCGCTTTCGGCCAGGTCGACGAACTTGCCGATTAACCGCATCATCAGCGACTGCCGGCGCGGACTGCAGACGCGGTCGATTTCCGAGAACGCGGACTGGCGCAGGAACGCATCGTTGATGAGGTCGGCGCAGAACAGCGTCAATTGCTGGCGCACCGGCAGCGCATCCTTGCCGATGATCCGCGCCATACGCTCCAGGTGGGCCTGTTCGTCGAGCAGCGTGAGGAAGCGGCGGCGCAGCTTCCACCAGTCGCCATTGCCGTTCGCGGCCCACCAGGGAGCGAACTCGCGAGCATCCTCCGCATACGACTGCAACGGATGAATCGCAGGATAGAACCGCGCCTGCGCGCGCTTGACGTCCAGCGCCCAGAACGCCTTGACGTAGCGCTTGGTGTGGCTCGTCACCGGCTCGGAAAAATCGCCCGACGGCGGACTGATCGCTCCGATCACCGTGACCGAGCCGCGGTCGCCACCCAGCGTGTCGACGATCGCCGCGCGCTCGTAGAAATCGGCGAGCCGAGACGACAGGTACGCGGGATAGCCGCCTTCGCCGGGAAGCTCGCCGAAACGCCCGGACACCTCGCGCAGCGCCTCGGCCCAGCGGCTGGTCGAATCGGCCATCAGCGCGACGTCCAGGCCCTGGTCTCGGAAGTACTCCGCGACCGTGACCGCGCTGTAGATCGACGCCTCGCGCGCCGCGACCGGCATGTTCGACGTGTTGGCGATGATGACGGTGCGCTCCATCAGCGGACGCCCGGTCTTGGGGTCGGTCAGCAGCGGAAATTCCTCGAGCACACCGGCCAGCTCGTTGCCACGCTCGCCGCAGCCCAAGTAGACGATGACATCGGCGTTGCAGCCCTTGGCCAGCGCTTCCAGCAGGACCGTCTTGCCCGTGCCGAATCCGCCCGGCACCGCGGCCTTGCCGCCCTGCGCGACGGGAAAGAGGCAATCGATGATGCGCTGGCCCGTGACCAGCGGCGCGGTGGAAGGCAACCTCCGCAGCACCGGCCGCGGCATCCGCACCGGCCAGTCATGGCCCATTGCGAGTTCGACGGCGCGCCCATCGTCCGTGCGCAGCGCGCACACCGTCGCGGTTTCCGAATATTCGCCGGCCGGGGCGATTCGCGTCACCTCGCCCGTCAGGTCCGGCGGACAGATGCAGCGCTGCGCCCGCCCGGACGCACCCGTCGCTTCGCCATAAACAGCGCCAGCCATCAGCATGTCGCCCGCCGCGACCTTCGGCGCAAAGGCGAATTGGCCGGGCGCGGCGCGGCGCATGCCCGGCGCCACGAACGCCGAATCGGAGCCGGAAAGTGGCCGCAGCAGGCCGTCGAAGATGTTGCCGAGCAGCCCGGGTCCGAGACGGATGGCAAGCGGCAGCCCCGCACCCACGACTTCCAGACCCGGCCGCAATCCGGTCGTGTCTTCGTAGACCTGGACGACGATGTCGTCATCGTGCAGCCTCACGACCTCGCCCAGCAGCGCCTGCGGTCCGACCTCCACCGCTTCGCGCAACTTGAACGGGCCGCGGGCCGTGGCGTGCAACACCGGGCCGCTGATCGCGCGGATCAATGCGCGGCTCATAAGTGCTCCCGCGCGCTCCGCGCGGTCCCTTCGAGAGGCACGGAGCGTTCGTTGGGTCGGCCCTGTGAAACGCTCTGGTTCTCCATCTGCCGCAGCAGTTGCGCGCCAACCTGGGCACGATCCTCGACCAGGCCCGCGAGCGTACCGTCGACCACGTTGCCACCTGCGGCGATGCGCAGTCCGGCGACGATGCTGGCCTCCTCGTCGCACGACGGTGCCGTGTCGAGGTCCGGCGCGAGGCGAGCCAGTAGCGCCTCCCTCTCCTCCACCGGCCAATCGGCGCCATGCGCCACGCGCCATCGCGTGCGCGGCAGCACCTTCAGCGCCGTGGCCACGATCGCATCAATCCATTGGCGACGCAGCGCACCGTCCCGCCAGCGTACGCACAGCGCGTCGGGCAGCCGTTGCCATGCCAATGCCAGCAGCGCCGCGGTTCGATGCTGGTCGTGCAATCGTCGCCGCGTTTGCAGCTTCGCGTGCGCCGCCGCGAGGCTCTCATGCGCGCGCCGGCGTTCCTCGACAAAGACTTCCCGCATGCGCGCCAGGGCCTCGGCGTGCGCTTCGCGCAGCAGTGCTGCGGCACGTCCCTGCGCTTCGGCCAGGATGGCGTCGCATTGCGCCGCCCGGTCGCGTTCGACCAGCGTCAGCAGCGCCTCTTCGCGGCTTTCCAGCGTCATGCTTCCATGCCCAGTTGCGCACGCAGGCGCGCCGCGAGGTCGGGTCGCGGCACGTCGCCGCGCGCATCCGGAACGATCAGGATCAGCGGCTGCAGGGCCATGAGCGCCGCGTGCAGTTGCGTCGCGTCGATGCGCGCCGCCACCGCCGCGGACACAAGCACCAGCGGCGCCAGCGCGCGCGCCTCGTCGAAGGCTACGCCGGCCTCGCCCGGGGCAGGCACGCGCACCTGCACGCCCGCGAGCCGGTAACCGGCTGCCGTCACTTCGTCGCCCAGGTAGATCGGCGCGTACATCACGCGAGGCGATTGAGGATCAGGATGGACACGATGAGGCCGTAAATTGCGATGCCCTCCGCAAGCCCGACGAAGATCAGCAGGCGGCCGAACAACTCAGGTTTTTCGGCCAGCGCCCCGATCGCCGCCGTGCCGACCCGCGCCACCGCAAAACCCGCGCCCAGCGCGGCAAGTGCGGTGGAGACGGCAGCGGCGATGAGACCGAAGCTCCAGGCTTCGCTGCCCACGGCGGTAGCGGTGCCCGTCGGACCCGCGGCGAGCGCCGGTCCCACGGCGACGAGCAGCGCCGTCGCGCCTAGCCCCAAGACCAGCGCCACGGCAACCAGCACCGCGGTGAACCTGAATGTCGTTTTCATCTATTTCTCCTGCGGAAGCGAAGGGGGGGCGGGCAACGGACGGAAGACGCGGCCTTCCGCCGAGAGGAACCGCGTGAAGAATTCGAACAAAACCAGCCGGGTCGTCTGTATCGAGACAACCAGGCCTTCGAGAACGATGACGATCAGGTTGCCCACGACAAGCACCAGCATCGCGACGATAGAGTTGTCGGCGGCGCTCATTAGCGCGACGATCGCCGACGACAGGCCCGCGTGCGCGAGCGCGAAGGCGCCGACGCGCGCGAACGACAGCGTGTTGATCAGGATCTGGATCGTCCTTTCGACCAGTTCCGCCAGCGCGCTAAAGACGGCACCGAGCCTTCGTGCCTTCCACGCGTGGCCCAGGCAGAACCACACGGCGCCGCCGGCCGCGACCGCGAAACCTGCCGGCCACAGCAGGCCGCAGAGCAATCCCGCGTAGACCGCGATGAATCCCGCATCGGTCGCGAGCCATGCGCCGAACTCCCCGCGCCAGTGTGCCTCGACGGCGTAGAGCAGGAGTCCCAGCGACAACAGCGCGCCGCCGCCGATCAGCGGGACCAGCAATATCGTCAGTGGTGCGTCCAGCGGAGCGATCCAAAGCGGGTGGAACGCGTGCAGGCTGAACACGCTGCCGAACAGGACGCCGAACAGCGCCGCGCTCAAGCCGCCGGCGACGAACAGCCGTGCGAGCGGCCAGCGCTTGCGCAGCAAGAAGCCGCCGATCGCGATCACGAGTCCCTGCCCCACGTCGGCGAACATGTAGCCGAACATCAGCGGGACCGCGATGGCCAGCAGTGCGCTCGCGTCCGCCTCGTTGCGCGACGGCATGCCCATCGCGCGGCTGAAGACCTCGAACGGCCGCGCCCACCACGGATTGGCGAGCAGCAATGGCGCGGACGCGCCTGGCGGTGGCGGCGGATAGTGCAGGATCGCACGGGCGCCGGAACGGTCGAGGGCGCTGGCCAGCCGATGTCCCGCGAGTTCGCTGGTCCAGCCGGTGATCCAGCAGAATAGATCGCCCGTCTCCAGCGACCGCACGTTCTCCAGCACCCATTGCAGGCGCGCGGCGTCGCCCAGCGCCGTTCGCAGGTCGTGGCGCTCGTCCAGCGCGGAAAGCTGCGCGCGCAACGCCGTCTCCTCGCCGGCCAGCACGGCGAGCCGTGCCGCGACATAGGCTTCGTTGCGCGCCATGTCCGTATGCAGCCACGCCGGCATGTCGCGCACCTGACCCTTCAGCAGCGCAGCCTGTTGCGCGAGCGGCGCGAGTTCGGCCGCGGTACCGACGGCAAGCGCGTGAAACCAGCCGTCCGCGACGAAGTGACGCACGAGCAGTCCCGGAGGAATGGCCGGCTCGGTGTCGAGTGGGAAAAGGAACAGCCGCACCTGCACCAGCGGGCCGGCGTTGACCGTCTGCGCAAAATTGACGTTGCTGCCGGACATCGCATCGAGCACGTGGCGCCAGCGGGCGAGTTCCTCGCGCTCCGCTTCGCCGCGCTGGATTTGCTGGATGACCGGCTCGGCCTCTTCCGCCCAGTCGCGGATATGCCCTAGCGAGCGATCGAGCGTGGCTATGGGCGGTTCCGGAAATGCCGAGGCCTGGCACCGATCGTGCGGCCAGTAGGCGCGGTAGCGCAGCGAGAACTCGGCGAATTGCCGCAGCAACGGACGAATGTCGGCGAGTGCTGCCGGCAAGACGGCGGTCGGCCGCGCTTCGAGTTCGACCGCCGTCGTGCCGGCCAGCGCCTCGAGCGCGAGCGTGGCGTCGTCGCGAGCCACCAGGAGTTCGAACCAGCGCGCGGGTTTGGGCCGGATCATGACGCGAGCGGAAGGCGCGGAAAGATGACGCGGCGAAGGAGTTCGCCGCGCAGCCGCTCGCAATCGAGCGCAGAAAGCGCGAGAAAGATGAATGCGGCGGCCGGCGTGAGCATCGCGCGGCGAAAGAGCTGCGAGAGCCGCGCATGCAAAGCGCGCCGCAATGACCAGCCTTCGACCTGCAGCGGGTCGCGAAACGCCGCCGCGTGCTCTGTCAGCAAGCGGCTCACGTCGGCCAAGTACGGTGACGCCGTGACCGGCTCCGGCAGGCGGCGTTGCCATTCCGCACGCCATGCCGCCGCGATCCGGTCCGGATCCCGCTTGCCCGCGGCCAGCAGAATTGCCGGTCCCGTGTCCGTGTGCGCAGACACGCCACCGCGCAGCGCAGCGCCCAGCGCATCCTCGCGCAACCAAGGTGGGGGCGCTCCGTCCCGCGCAAGATGCTGCAGCAGCGGCAGGTCCGGCAACAGCGCGCACCACTCGATCGACGCGCGCCACTCCGGAGGCATCCACGCCGCGATCGCGTGCACGCGATCGCGCAGGTGGCCGCGCAACGCGAGTTCTATCGCATGGGAATCCGCATCCGGGCCTATCTGCCCAAGGTAGTCGGAGAGCGGCGTCGCGCGCGCTGCGTCGAGCATGCCGCCCAAGTCGCGGATCATCTCGATCCGACGCCATGCGAGCTCGTCGGGGCGCGCGCCGAAGCGTGCCCCCAGCCGTGCATGCGCGTATTCCAGGCTGCCGGCCTCGATCATGGCGCAACCTCGGTTAGTGCCCGGGCGAGTGCCCCGACCGCGGCGTCGACGCACGCGACTTCCGCCGGCGTCAGTCCGGTTGCCACGCCGAGCGCAGCCGCTTGCGCCTCCAGGCCCTCGACCTCCGCCGTCGTCGTCGCCGCGAATGCAGCACGGATGCGGTGAATGCGCCGATCCGTGTGCAATGCGAGACGGCGCGCAGTTTCGCGCGCGCGCTCGGCGATTGCCGTCGCCTCCGCGCGCGCGCCGGTGACTTTCGCACGCGCGGCCACCTCGGATTCCAGCACGCGCGCGATCGCCGCCTCGACGGCGTCGTTGCGCAACGGGTTCAGGTTGTCGGACGCCACGGGCGACTTTCAATGCTCGCTAAGGCGGCGCGAAGACGCTCGCCCGCCAACTCTCGACATGCTGCGCGGACGTGGTCGCGATCGCGTTGATCTGCATCAGGCTACGGCGACGCAGCGGCGCACGGGCGCTCCTTCCCGTCGGCATGGCACGCCTATGGCGGTGTAACGGCTCCCGTTACACGCGTGGCAGGAGCGGGTGCCGGCGAGCAGCACAGGGCGTTAGCTTGATCTTCATCAACCACCACCGGCCTCAATGCGATTCAAATGCAACCTGCACACGACGTGGCTCGATCATCAAGCAGCAGCGCGATTGTGTCGAAGCGCAATCGCATTCCCGGGAGTGGACCATGACCGAAACCTATTACGACCTGATGCGCAGGCAAGGCATTTCGCGCCGCAGCTTCCTCAAGTTCTGCAGCCTGACCGCCGCATCGCTCGGGCTCGGTGACGCCGGCGCGCAGCAGATCGCGCAGGCGATGCAGACCAAGCCGCGCACGCCGGTGATCTGGCTGCACGGCCTCGAGTGCACCTGCTGCAGCGAGTCGTTCATCCGCTCGTCGCACCCGCTCGCGAAGGACGTCGTGCTGTCGATGATCTCGCTCGACTACGACGACACGCTGATGGCGGCTGCCGGCTACCAGGCCGAGGAACAGCTCGAAAAGACGATCGAGAAGTACAAGGGCAACTACATCCTTGCCGTCGAGGGCAATCCGCCGCTCGCCGACGACGGCGTCTACTGCATCCCCGGCGGCAAGCCTTTCGTCGAGAAGCTGCGCCGCGTGGCAAAGGATGCGAAGGCCATCATCTCCTGGGGTTCCTGTGCATCGTGGGGCTGCGTGCAGGCCGCGAAGCCGAATCCGACGCAGGCGACACCCGTGCACAAGGTGATCACCGACAAGCCGATCATCAAGGTCCCGGGCTGTCCGCCGATCGCCGAGGTCATGACCGGCGTCGTGACCTACATCCTGACCTTCGACCGGCTGCCGGACATGGACGCCCAGGGCCGGCCGAAGATGTTCTACAGCCAGCGCATCCACGACAAGTGCTATCGCCGGCCGCACTTCGACGCGGGCCAGTTCGTCGAGAACTTCGATGACGCCGGCGCACGTCAGGGCTACTGCCTCTACAAGGTCGGCTGCAAGGGTCCGGTCACGTACAACGCCTGCTCGACGGTGCGCTGGAACGAGGGAACGTCGTTCCCGATCCAGTCCGGCCACGGCTGCATCGGCTGCTCGGAAGACGCATTCTGGGACAAGGGCTCGTTCTACGACCACCTGACGACGATCAGGCCGCCGGGCGGGTTGGGAATCGAAGGCACGGCGGACCGCATCGGTCTGACGGCCGTCGCGGTGGCAGGTGCGGCCGTCGCCGCCCACGCCGCGGTGAGCGCAATCAAGCAAGCACGCAGCAAGACCCGGAATGACCAGGTCAGCGAAACGGAGAAGTGATCATGGCGACCATACAAACCCAGGGCTTCACGCTTGACGACAGCGGCAAGCGCATCGTCGTCGATCCGATCACCCGCATCGAGGGCCACCTGCGCATCGAAGTCAACGTCGACAAGGACAACGTGATCCGCAATGCGGTGTCCACCGGCACGATGTGGCGCGGACTGGAGGTCATCCTCAAGGGCCGCGACCCGCGCGACGCGTGGGCGTTCGTCGAGCGTATCTGCGGCGTGTGCACGGGCGTGCATGCGCTGGCGTCGGTGCGTTCCGTCGAGGATGCGCTCGGCATCAAGATCCCGAAACAGGCGAACGTCATCCGCAACCTGATGCACGCCACGCTGTACGCGCAGGATCACCTCGTCCACTTCTATCACCTGCATGCGCTCGACTGGGTCGACGTCGTGTCGGCGCTGTCGGCCGACCCGAAGCGGACCTCGGAACTGGCGCAGAGCATCTCGCCGTGGCCGAACAGCTCGCCCGGGTATTTCCGCGAAGTGCAGAACCGGCTGAAGAAGTTCGTCGAATTCGGCCAGCTGGGCATCTTCGCCAACGGCTACTGGGGCAGCAAGGCGTACCGGCTGCCGCCTGAAGCCAACCTGATGGCCGTCACCCACTACCTCGAGGCGCTGGACTTCCAGAAGGAGATCGTCAAGATCCAGACGATCTTCGGCGGCAAGAACCCGCACCCGAATTGGCTCGTCGGCGGCATGCCCTGCTCGATCAACCTCGACAATACTGGGGCGGTCGGCGCGATCAACATGACGCAGTTGAACATGATCAGCGACATCATCAATCGCACGATCGAGTTCATCGACCAGGTCTACATTCCCGATCTTCTCGCGATCGCCGGCTTCTACAAGGACTGGTCGAAGATCGGCGGCGGGCTGTCGAGCCAGAACGTGATGGCGTACGGCGACTTCCCCGACATCGCGAACGACTACTCGGCCAAGAGCCTGCTGATCCCGTCCGGCGTCATCCTCGGCGGCGACCTGAAGAAGGTCTACGAAGTCGACCTGAAGGCCCCCGACCAGGTACAGGAATGGGTCACCCACTCGTGGTACAAGCAGGGCGACGAGAACAAGGGTCTGCACCCGTTCGACGGCGTGACCGATCCGAATTTCGTGCTCGGACCCAAGACCAAGGGCACGAAGACCAACATCGAGAACGTCGACGAAGGCGCCAAGTACTCGTGGGTGAAGTCACCGCGCTGGAAAGGCAATCCGGTCGAGGTCGGCCCGCTCGCCCGCTACATCGTGGCGTACGCACGGGGCAACAAGGAAATCACCGAGCAGGTGACGATGGTGCTGAAGACGCTCGACGTCCCGGTCACCGCGCTGTTCTCCACGCTCGGCCGTACCGCGGCGCGCGGACTCGAAGGATCATGGGCCGCGCACAAGATGAAGTACTTCTTCGACCAGCTGATGACCAACCTCAAGGCGGGAGACTTCGCGACGGCCAACGTCGAGAAGTGGGAGCCGTCGACGTGGCCCGCGGAGGCGATGGGCGTAGCACCCGTCGAAGCGCCGCGCGGCGCGCTCGCGCACTGGGTCAAGATCAAGAACACCAAGATCGACAGCTACCAGTGCGTGGTGCCCACGACGTGGAACGCCGGTCCGCGCGACGCGAAGGGACAAATCGGTGCGTACGAGGCCGCGCTGCTCAATACGCCGATGGTCAATCCCGCCCAGCCGCTCGAGATCCTGCGGACGATCCACAGCTTCGACCCTTGCCTTGCCTGCGCGACGCACGTCATGTCGCCCGAGGGCGAGGAACTCGTCTCGGTCAAGGTGCGCTGAACGGTTCAGGAGAGTGCCATGAGAGTCAACCCCGTCTCCGGACAGGTCCTGGAAGGTCCGCTCGAAGCGGTCTATGTGTACGAGGCGCCGGTTCGCCTTTGGCACTGGGTGATGATGGTCGCGATGTTCGTACTGGCCGGGACGGGCTACCTGATCGGCAGCCCGCCGCCGTCGATTGGCGGCGAGGCCACGTTTCACTACATGTTCGGCTACATCCGCACGATCCACTTCATCGCGGGCATGATCTTCGCGATCGCCTTCCTGGTGCGCGTCTACTGGGCCATCGTCGGCAACCACTCGGCGCGGGCAATCTTCATCCCGCCCGTGTGGAATTGGAGCTGGTGGAAGGGCCTGTTCGACCAGATGGCGTACTACCTGTTCCTGAAGAAGGAATCGGCGCTGTGGGTCGGGCACAACCCGCTGGCGCAGATCGCCATGTTCGCGATGTACACGCTGGGGACGATCTTCATCATCGTCACCGGCCTCGCGCTCTATGCCGAGCAGTGGGGCTGGGGCACGACGCCGATGAACCTGATGGGCTGGGTGTTCGTGCTGTTCGGCGACCCCCAGATGGTGCGCACGCTGCACCACCTGGCGATGTGGTACCTCGTGCTGTTCGCGGTCATCCACATGTACATGGTGTTCCGCGAGGACGTCATGAGCGGACAGTCGGTGATCGGCACGATGACCAACGGCATCCGCATGTGGAAGAACGAACCGAAGCGCTGACCGGCCCTGCGAATCCCATGATGCTGGCGGCGACTCGCACTCCCCGTGCCACCCCGGCCGTCCGCCGGCGGCCTTCGGCTGCGCTGGCCCTGTCTTCGCGGCGGCCGCCACTGCCGGGCGAGTTCCTGGCGACGCGGTTCTTGAAGCCGCTCGCGATCACGCAGACGGAGCTCGCGGCGGCGCTGGGCGTGTCCCGGCGGCGCGTCAACGAGCTCATCAACGGCCGCCGCGCCATCACGCCGGACACGGCGGTGCGGCTGGCCATGTTCTTCGGCAACGATGCCGCCTTCTGGATGCACCTGCAGGTGGCGTGGGACATGCATGCCGCGGTACGCCAGATGCGCACGCTGACCCGCAAGTAGCGCGCTTTTCCATCGCCTTCCCCGCTTTCCCGAACGCGTCTTGACGTAGCGCAATACGCGGCACACGGACCGCTGTAGCCTCCACCTGTAACCAACGTAGTAACAGGCGAGGCGGTGGAAATGCATTCGGAAGTGCTCGTGCTCGGCATCGGCAACCTGTTGTGGGCCGACGAGGGCTTCGGCGTGCGCGCAGTCGAAGCGCTGCACGCCGCGTTTGAATTTCCCCCGGCCGTCACGCTGCAGGACGGCGGCACGCTGGGGTTGATGCTCTATGAGCCGGTGGCGTCTGCCCGCCGCGTGCTCGTCTTCGACGCCATCGATTTCGGACTCCCCCCCGGCACGTTGCGCGTGCTGCGCAATGGCGAAGTGCCGGCGTGGGGCCGCACCAAGCTCTCGCCCCACCAGACCGGCTTCAATGACGTCCTGGCCCTGGCTCAGATGAACGGACGCACGCCGGACGAGATCGTCGCCATCGGCGTGCAGCCGGTCGAGCTGAACGACTTCGGCGGCAGCCTGCGCCCGTCCGTCCGGAACCGTCTCCCCGAGGCCGTGCGGCTTGCGGCGGACCAATTGGCGGCGTGGGGCTGTCCCGGGACGCCGCGCGCGCCTGGCGCCCCTATCGAACCGCTGAACGCGGACTCGCTGGCGTTGTCCTCCTACGAATCCGGGCGCCCCTCGGTCGCCGATGCGCGCCGCGACGGCGATCCGCGGCTCTTAGCGCCGCTTCCCCTCGAGGGCGACTGACATGTGCATCGGCGTGCCCATGCAGCTCGTCGCCGATGGCACGGTCCGCGCCACCTGCGAGGGCCGCGGCCAGCGCGAGGCGCTCGACCTCATGCTCGTCGGCCCGCAGTCGGCCGGCACCTGGGTGCTCGCGTTTCGCGGTGCGGCAATGCGCGTGATGACCACCGACGAGGCGCGCCAGACCGATGCGGCGCTCGATGCGCTTGAACGCGTGCTCGCCGGCGATAGCAACGTCGATGCGCAGTTCGCGGACCTCGTCGACCGCGAGCCCGTGCTTCCCGATCACCTCAAGGGTCCTGCCCGATGACGATTCCGATGCCTCTCGCCGCGGGCGCGGCCGCGACCGAATATCCGCTGGTCGCGCAACTCTTCTCCAAGCACCATTTCGCGGATGTCACGCCGTCCAACGTCGATGCGTGGACAAAGACGACTGGTCGCTCGCTGCTGCTCTTCCTCGAGGACCCGGGGCGTTTCAAGGAGACGCTCGATCTCGCCGTGATCGTCCCGGAATTGTGCCGCGCGTTTCCCGGCCGCTTCAGCGTCGGCGTGCTGCTGCCCGCCGCGGCGCGGGAGATTGCCGTGCGGTTTGGATTCCGCC
>Ga0302321_100001562_pt1 | contig 19645 bp, 18 predicted proteins | sample Fen_T0_1_FD_202505 | JGI IMG/M metagenome (GOLD analysis project Ga0302321, IMG submission 202505) | Peat permafrost microbial communities from Stordalen Mire near Abisko, Sweden - Fen_T0_1 | ecosystem: Environmental > Terrestrial > Soil > Wetlands > Permafrost | place: Sweden: Abisko...
GTATGAGAAGTTAGGTTTCGCCCATGGCCAATCCGACTGCAACCATGAATACGTCCCTCGGGGATATCGAACTCGAACTGTTCTTGGACAAGATGCCCAAGACGGCAGCCAATTTCATTCAGCTAGCGAAGAGCGGCTTCTACGATGGGCTGCACTTTCACCGAGTCATCAACGGCTTTATGATCCAGTTTGGCTGCCCAAACAGCAAGGATCCAAAGAGCCAGCGTGCAGGTACGGGCAATGCCCCAAACGGCTGCATCGAAGACGAGCATCCAGCTGACGCTAAGCTCTCCAATGAACCTGGCACACTGTCGATGGCGAATACTGGGCGCCCAAACAGCGGAAGCTGTCAGTTCTTCATCAACACCGTTCACAACTCGTACCTTGACTGGTTCACCCCGGGTCCCTCCAAGCACCCCGTGTTCGGAAAGATCGTCAAAGGTCTCGATGTCGTCAAAAAAATTGAGACAAGTAAGACTGACGCGGGCGATCGACCGGCGACGCCGATTCAAATGATCAAGATCACCGTCCACGACTGAAACGGCTCGTCCCAAAAGGGCTGTTAGTCGCCAGCCCCGAAGACCCAACGCCGCTAACGAGAGACCAGCGCACGCTTAGGCGTTCACTGGTTTCTCGGTCGTGCTCGGACGAGCACCTACGGCGAGCTGAGTTCGTGCCTGCATTAGCGAGCGCAATGTCGTTGCCATGTCCGCTGGCGTTGGAGCAACCTTGATGCCAGCCGCTTCAAGCGCGGCGATCTTGTCCTTCGCGCTACCCGTTCCACCAGAGACTATGGCGCCAGCGTGGCCCATCCGCTTGCCGGAAGGCGCAGTGACGCCAGCAATGAAAGCTGCCACTGGCTTCTTCACGTGGTCACGAATGAACGCGGCAGCCTTCTCCTCGGCATTGCCCCCGATCTCGCCGATCATCAAGATGGCGTCGGTGTTTGGATCATCATTCAGCAAGCGCAGGGCGGTGACGTGGTCCATGCCCGCAACCGGATCGCCTCCGATTCCGATGCATGTCGACTGTCCCATGCCGAGAGCCGTGAGTTGACCCACAGCTTCGTAGGTCAAGGTTCCTGAGCGAGATACGACACCGATGCGACCTGGTAGATGGATCTGCCCAGGCATGATGCCGATTTTGCATTCGCCAGGCGTGATGATTCCCGGGCAGTTCGGGCCGATCAGGATCGTGGAGGAACCGACGAGGGCCCGCTTGACCTTCACCATGTCGAGGACGGGGACACCTTCGGTAATGCAGACCACAAGTCGACACTTGGCATCTACGGCTTCGAGAATGGCGTCGGCTGCGCCTGGTGCGGGCACGAAGATGACCGACACATCCGCACCCGTGGTCGTCACGGCTTCGGACATCGTGTCGTAGACCGGGATCCCAACGGCTTGACCATCGGGGCGAACGGCGTCTACCAATTCGCCGCCGCGACCTGGTGTTACGCCTGCCACGATTAGCGTACCGTAGGCAACGCATTGCCGAGCGTGAAAGCAGCCGGCTGAGCCAGTGAGCCCTTGAACGATAACGCGCGTGTGTTTGTCGACGAGTACTGACATGGCAAAGCTCCTAGGCGGCGGTTGAGCGAATGGCAGCGACGATCTTTCGTGCGCCCTCACCCATGTCGTTGGCTGTTTCGATGCGTAGGCCGCTTTCGCGCAATAGCGCCTGACCCTTTTCGACGTTGGTTCCGGCGAGCCGTACCACGAGTGGCACTTTTAGATCCAACTGATGCGTGGCCTGAATGATGCCCTCTGCGATGACGTCGCAGCGCATGATTCCGCCGAAAATGTTGACGAAGATCCCCTTCACCTTCGAACTGGAAAGGATCATGCTGAACGCCTTTGTGACCGCCTCACGGCTTGCCCCACCACCGACGTCCAAGAAGTTCGCTGGTGTGCCGCCATAGTGCTTGATAATGTCCATTGTGGCCATGGCGAGCCCGGCGCCGTTGACTAGACAGCCGATATCGCCATCTAACGACACGTAGCTCAAGCCCGCATTTCGAGCCTCGAGCTCGGCTGGGTCTTCCTCAGTTCGGTCGACCAAGTCGCCCCATTCTGGATGTCTGCGCGACGCATTGTCGTCGAGGTCGAGTTTGGCGTCGAGAGCCAGAACATTGCCCATGTCCGTCACGACCAATGGGTTGATTTCGCACAACGAGCAGTCTTCGCGCTCGAATAGGACGGTAACCCGCTGCAGGAGATCTACGAAGCGCTGAGTTGTCGTTCGCGGGCTTGGGCAACCTTCGCCGACGCGTAGTTTGTAGGCAATCTTGCGCGCCTCGTACGCTGTCATCCCGATGAGCGGATCGATGGACTCGGTCAGGATCTTCTCGGGGTGTAGCCGAGCCACGTCTTCGATATTCATTCCGCCCTCGGTTGACGCCATCACTGCGATTCGCCCAACCTCACGGTCGATCACCAGACCAAGGTAAAGTTCCTTCTTGATCGCCAGGCCCTGCTCAATGTAGAGCCGGCGCACCGTCTGACCTTCTGGCCCAGTTTGATGCGTGATGAGCTGCATGCCCAACATCTTCTCGGCAACTTGAAACACTTGCCGGGGACCACCGGGAATCACCTTGACACCGCCGCCGAGGCCGCGACCACCGGCATGGATCTGCGCCTTGACGACAACCACAGGGTTGCTCGTCTCGGCGATTATCTGCTCGGCGGCGATCTGAGCCGCTTCGGCCGTGTGGCAGTGGATCCCTTTCGGGACGGATACGTTGTACCGGGCGAAGATTTGTTTTGCTTGATACTCGTGGAGCTTCATCGACCATCTCACTGTGGACGGCGGCGTAGCTCCACTGCATCGCAGACGCTTTGGAACTAGCCAGCCTGAGCTTTTACTACATCGACCACCTTCTGAACGCTTTCGGCACTTTGCTTGAGCATGGCGGTCTCTTCGGCGGTAAGTTCAATCGACACAATCTTCTCGATGCCGCCGGCACCGATGATTACAGGTACGCCCATGTAGAGATCTTGATAACCGTACTCGCCTTCAAGGTAAGCGGCGCAGGGCAATAGCCGCTTCTGGTCGAGCAAGTACGCCTCTGCCATGGTCACCGCGCTGGCGGCCGGGGCATAATAGGCGCTTGTTCCCATCAAATTCACGATTTCGCCGCCGCCCTTACGTGTCCGATCGATAATGGCGGCAAGCTTTTCATGGGGCAACAGGTGGGCGATCGGAACCCCACTAATCGTACAATTGGAGAGCACCGGCACCATGTCGTCCCCGTGGCCGCCAAGGACCATAGCCCGGACGTCCTTGATGCTGCACCCCAACTCGCGGGCCAAGAATAGCGACAAGCGCGCACTATCGAGCACTCCTGCCATTCCGGCGACCTTGGCGCTCGGTGCGCCAGTGCGCCGCCAGTACTCGTACACCATGGCGTCCAAGGGGTTGGAAACGATGATCGCAAAGGCGTTGGGACAATACTGTTTGGCATTGTCGGCAACGTTGCGAATGATTGGTAGGTTCATCATCACCAGGTCATCGCGTGACTGACCTGGTTTGCGCGGAATGCCGGCAGTGATGATCAAGACGTCCGCACCTGCAAGGTCCGCCCAATTTGACGTGCCAGTCACTTTGGCGTCGGGGTAGCTCAATGCGGTCGCCTGTTCGAGGTCGAGCGCCTTACCCTTGGCGAAATTCTCTTTGGCTGGGATGTCGTACAATACGATATCGCCCAGTTGCTTCGACACGAGCAAGTTGGCGAGTTCGCCTCCGATATTGCCCGCACCAACCAGACCAATCTTCTTTCTTGCCATACTAGTTCCCATTTTCCTCTTGAGTGATTCGCCGTACTGGTTACTTCATGTGCTCGATAATGGCCGAGCCAAATTCAGAACATTTGACCTCGCGGGCGCCATCCATCAGGCGTGCGAAATCGTAGGTTACGGTTCCAGCCCCGATGGCGCCGTCCATTCCGCGCAATACGAGCTCAGCGGCTTCGGTCCAGCCGAGGTGTCGCAACATCATCTCGCCGCTCAGAATCACGCTGCCGGGGTTGACCTTGTCGAGGTTGGCGTATTTAGGCGCAGTGCCGTGGGTGGCTTCGAAGATGGCGTGGCCAGTCGTGTAATTGATGTTGCCACCGGGGGCGATGCCGATCCCGCCCACCTGGGCCGCGAGTGCGTCGCTCAGGTAGTCCCCGTTGAGGTTCAATGTAGCAATGACGCCAAATTCCTTCGGGCGCGTGAGCACTTGCTGTAACGTAATGTCCGCGATCGAGTCGCGAATGACGAGCATCTGCTTGTATTTGCCCGCACCGTGGGTTGGCAACAATGCTAGGGCTTGCTCGACTTCGCGTCGAAATTCTGCCTGCATGTCAGCCGGCGCTACTTCGTAGCCCGGCTCGATCATTCGCGCGTTGTCTTCGACCGAAATCTGTGGGTTCTTCTCGACATTGCCGAGAATCCAACTTTCGCGCTCGGTCACAATGCGCTCGCGGAAGTCCTTCTTGGCGACGGCATAGCCCCAATCGCGGAACGCCCCTTCAGTGAACTTCATGATGTTGCCCTTGTGGACCAGAGCTACATTGTTGCGACCGTTCGCGAGTGCATAGGCGATGGCTGCGCGTACCAGGCGCTCAGTCCCTTCTCGCGAAACGCACTTGACGCCAATGCCGCTCGTCTCCGGGAAGCGGATCTTTTTGACGCCCATCTCGTTCTGCAAAAAATCGATGACCTTCTTCACCTCGGGACTGCCCTCAGCCCACTCGATGCCGGCGTAGATGTCCTCGGTATTCTCGCGAAAGATCACCATGTCGACGTCGCCGGGTCGCTTGACTGGACTCGGTACGCCGGTGAACCAACGCACCGGACGCAAGCACACGTACAAGTCGAGCAGCTGACGCAACGCGACGTTGAGCGAACGGATCCCTTTGCCGACCGGGGTGGTCAATGGACCCTTGATACCGACCAAGTACTTGCGATAGGCCTCGACCGTTTCGTCGGGCAGCCAATTGTCGACTTGGCGCTTGGCCTTCTCGCCTGCGAGCACTTCGAGCCAGGCAATCTTCTTCTTGCCCCCGTAGGCCTTTTCGACCGCAGCGTCGAACACTCGAACCGAGGCTCGCCAAATATCAGGACCCGTGCCATCACCCTCGATGAAAGGGATGATTGGCTCATCGGGTACTTGCAGACGCCCATCGGCGCCCGTTTGAATGCCTTTTCCGCGTGTTGGTGAAACTGCAGTCGTCATGTGGGCTCTTTCTTCCTCGATGCGCGCGCTTGGGCTTTGTGATGATGAAGGCCAATCGGTAGACCATCGCCCCCGATTGGGCAACGACGCATCTACGCTGTCTACGTAGTCTTATGTTTCGTCTAAGTTTATGAAGCGTTACCCGCATTCGGACGGGGGACCAAACCCCCGTGTGTTGGGCGTCTCGGCTTGGTGAGCCCTCCAGCGGTAATGGGACTTGTTGGTTCGTCGCGAGCACGGTCAGCCGCCGTGCGCATCCGCGCACTCGCAGGTGCGCACCCTCGAATTGAAGTTTCCTTCATGTCAGGCCGCGGTGCGCGAGTAGAAAAGTCACTTGGTGCCTCCGAACCGCGATTGGAAGGTGTGGCCCATTGTTGCGCAAATTTAGCGCACCGCTTGCACAGGTGCGAATGTCATGCGTGCAGAGTCTGCTGACGGGGGCGCTAGCCCGCTCGCAGTTGTGAGAACCTGTTGTGAAACGTCGGCAATTCGGGGCGCAGCCACGCGGATTCTCGTTGCGGCCTGGCGCGATTCTGCTGAACTCCGCGGCGAACCCGGTCGTATCAAGCAGCCACTGGTCGCTGCTCAAGCGACCTGATGTCGATCGAGGAGACGAATCATGGCTGTAAAGGCGGACCTGACGAAGTGCGATGGCTGCGGGGATTGTGTTGACGCTTGCCCGACAGAAGCGCTCAAGGTCGTGGAAAAGAAGATTGTTGTGAACGACGACGAGTGCTCCGATTGTGGCGCTTGTGTCGACACCTGCGAGAAGGGCGTGCTTTCGCTCGACTGATAATGACGCGCAGCTAACACGACCTCCCGTCGCGTTCTTCCCAAGAAAAGACGACAGGAGGTCGTGCTTTGTTGGGTGCGCCCACGTCAGCCAGGTCGAGGGCGGTTTGAGTTGAGCTGTTCCAGCTGAGCTGTTCCAGCCTCCCGGCGCACGTCCTGGGGTCAGCCTGATCGCATCACTTGGGGCGCGTCCACCGCAACAATGTCGCGGCGTTTGCCGCGTACATGGGGCGGGATGCAACGGGATTGGTCATTGGGCCTGCTGTCGAACATTCAGATAGACCGCTTGTGGTTTTCCCTTTGGCGTTGGGCGCGCTACTCTGGAAACGACGGACAGTTAGAATGCGTAGCACGGGGATCAAATGTCGCTGACGACCGGAGAGATCATCGAGGGCAAATACCGGATCGTCAAATTGATCGGCGAAGGGGGTATGGGAGCGGTCTATGAGGGCGAGAACTCCCGGATCCGCCGCCGAGTGGCGATCAAAGTCTTGCACCAAGGCGTCGCCGAAAACGAAGAGGCGGTTCAACGCTTCGAACGCGAAGCGCAGGCAGCTGGTCGGATCGGAAACGATCACATTCTGGAAGTCCTTGACCTTGGGTCACTGGCTAACGGCGATCACTTCATTGTCATGGAGTTTCTCGACGGCGAACCGCTGTCGGATCGAATACGTCGTGTTGGTAGGCTGCGCCCCGAGGAGATAGCGCCGCTGATGATTCAGGTCCTCGAGGGCCTCAAGGCTGCGCATGACGCCGGCATCGTGCATCGCGATCTGAAACCTGACAACGTATTTGTCCTCAAAGAAAAGGCCGGCGTCAAGGATTTCGTCAAACTCATCGATTTCGGGATCTCGAAGTTCCAGCCGCTTGGCGGCAGCGAAATGAAGATGACGCGCACTGGGACCGTGATGGGGACGCCCTATTACATGTCGCCGGAGCAGGCGAGTGGCAGTCGCGAGGCCGACCATCGCTCGGATCTCTATGCGGTCGGTGTCATGCTCTACGAGGCAGTTACAGGAAGAGTGCCTTTCGATGCTGCCACCTTCAATCAGTTGCTGTTCCAGATCGTACTGAGCGATCCTGCACCACCGCAACAGGTTGTTCCCGATTTGGATCCGGCGTTTGCGAACTTGATCGCCAAATCGATGGCACGTGACGTTGACCATCGCTTCCAAACTGCGGCGGAGCTGGCGGCTGCTCTCGCGAGTTGGATCAAGACTGGCGTCGGGGTTTCCGTTCCGCCTGCGGCTGCGGGGATGGTCAACCCGCTGCTACCGCGCGCCGCATTTGGCTCAGCGCCGATGATCGATCTGATGGCTACCGGAAACCGTCAGCCGGTAAATGGCGCCACCACACCAGACACTTGGGCGCAATCGCAGCTGAGCGCGCCCGCTGGCGTGCCGAAGTCCAAGGCGCCGCTCGCGGCGGTCGCAGCAGTCGGCGTGCTGCTTGTTGCAGGGCTGGGCTTCGGCGCCTTCAAGCTGCTTTCTTTGGACAAGGGCGGACCAAGCGTGGCGGCGGCCCCCGCATCGGCGCAAGCAGTTGTTGCCACGCCTGCGGCGGAGTTGGTCAAGTCGGCGCCTACCGTTGAAGTCGTGCCCACCGCGACTCCGTCAGCGCAGCCAAGCGTTTCACCGGCGACCAGTGCCTTAGTCGCGCCGGGCAAACCAAACACGGCTGCTGCTTTGCCGCCGAAGCCGTTAGCCGGACAAGCGTCGCTGAAACCTGCCGCTGCCGCGGCTGTGCCGGGCAAGCCAGGAAAAGACAAGCCGCCAGCTACGAAGCCTAAACCCGGTCCGGTCGATTTCGGGTACTAGCGCCCCGTTGTTGCGTCGCCAGATCTGGTGACAATCGAGCAACAAAATGGTTTAGGGGCTTGGTGTTGCCGCGCGCAGGAATAAGTTGTCTTCGCCGACCATTGGTGGGCACGAAGGAGTTACTGATATGGCGACGGTATTGTCGCGGGAAAAAGGACTGCTCATCGTTCGTGAGCAGCGTTCAAATATGCCCAGCCTGACCAAGCTTGGGAGTTTTACTCGCGAGCATGTGGTGGTGGTGGCGCAGATTGTCGGCGAGGATCCGAAAGCGTTCGCCTTGCGGGTGCTCGGTCGAGCGAGGCGCGAAATGGTCAAGGGGCATGTGCCGAGCGCTGTAGTTGTGTGTGTTGATGCCGACGTGCCGTCATCGGTACTCGAGCAACGGAAAAAACTATTGTTGGCGCTGGCAGAAATCCTGGGTATTCGGCCGGACATTGAGTTGACGATCCTTGCTCCGTCGCGGTGTGGCGCCCACGACCAACTGGCACTTTTCAGTCTGGTCGAAGCTGTGGTGCAAGCCGCCCCGAGCGTGAACGTGCGGCTTTCCTTCGGCGATTCTGCAGATCAGTCACGCCAACGGCGCCGCTCAGCGAAGGGCAATCGTCAACCCGCAGCCGCCTGAGCGGGCTAGGTGGTTGGGTTCGAACCACATCATGGTGCATACTGTCGACTCACCGCTGCTTGATCGAGGGAAGTCGGCAAGCTCTCGCCGGGTATAACCCGGAGCCGACCGGGCCTTGTTCCGGTGTTAGCCACGGGAGTCGATACTATGAGCAAGCAAATCCTTACGAGTCTCTGTGCCCTAGGCCTTTTCATTTGTGTCTCGGAAGGAACGGCTTCCGCAGCGAGTTTGGCCGATTGCGGGAACATCGACGTCAACGCGAATGCCACTTGCAACGTGATGGCCGAAGGCGGTTGCACCGCGGCCGATTGCCAACCGCTTGCCTGTTCGGCCACTCTCTATGCCGACTGCAAAGGAAACTGCCAGGTACCGGATGTGACCTGTGAAGGATCGTGCCAGGGTACGTGTGAAACGAACTGCACAGCCAAGGGTTCAATTGACTGCCGTGCAGACTGTCAGGGCCGCTGTGGTGTGGATTGCTCGGGAAAATGCACGACGCAATGTGCGTCGGATGCAAATAAGTCCACTTGCGAAGCCAATTGCAAAGGGACATGCAAGGCCAGTTGCCAAGGTGAGTGCAACGCAAAATGCGAGGTCGTGCCGCCATCGGCGACTTGCCAGGCCCAATGTCAGGGCTCCTGTAAGGGCAGCTGCACTGCTACGGGAAATCTAGGATGCCAAATGACTTGTCGTACGAAGGGCGAGGCGAGTTGCACTGGCGGCTGTGAAGTGGCTTGCACTCAGCCGCGCGGCGCCATCTTTTGCGACGGTCAGTTCATCGATGCCGGGAACAACGCTCAAAGCTGCATCACTGCGCTGACCGACGTCATTAAGGCCACAGTAAATCTCGACGCAACGGCTTCCGGATCGGCTAGTTGCAGCAATGGTTCGTGTGAAGCGCAAGGTGAAGCCAAGGCCTCCGCCAGCTGCGCGATGGCACCGGCCTATTCCGATCGAGGTAGTTGGTTTGGATTTGGCCTGCTCGGCGTGGTTACCGCTGGGCTCGTTCGTCGTCGGCTGGTGAAGAGCGCCTGACAACTGTCAGGGGCTATCTCGACCTCGAGGCGCGGTGAACCTAGAATCGCTGGGTGACCACGCCTCGAGCAGTTCTGTCAGACAACCAGCCGCTACCGGGAAAAACCGCTGGCGCGAGGCCACGGGGTTTAGCGCCCAAAGAGCATGGCGCCTGGGGCCAGTTATTTGCGCCGTTAGCTGTCGCTCTTGGCCTTGGCCGACCTGGGTTCGTTGCCTGGGGTCTCGCAATTGCAGTTGTGGCTGTCTTCATGGCGCACGAGCCACTGTTGGTCGTGCTTGGGCAAAGGGGCACCCGCGCAGCACGCGAAACGTCTGTGCCGGCCAAGCGACGACTCGCGATGATGCTCGGAGCTGCCTTGGTGTTTGGCTGTGTCGCGCTAGCGGGCGGCAGTTGGGTGGTGAGGAGCGCCGCTGGTGTGAGCGTTGCGTTACTGCTCGTGGCTGTGTTCGGGTTTCTCGTCCGGGGTCAGGAGCGTTCGACTTTTGGCGAACTGTGGATTGCTTCGACGCTCCCAGCCGCCTCAGTGCCTGTGTGTTTAGCTGCCGGCGTTTCGTTGCAAGGGGCACTGAGTGTTTGGCTCAGTTTTTCGCTCGCGTTTGGCGCTGGGATCTTCGGCGTCCGTGGAATCATCAAGGACTTTCGCGAGAACAATGCGCGAGCTGGTTGGGTGGGCCTCTTGCTGCTGCTGACTCCAACCGTGGTACTCGGCTACTACCGGTTGCACGCAGGCGCAGCCGCGTTGTTCTTCTGGATCATAGTAGCAACTTGCCGAGCATGGCGGCCGTCGCCCAAATCGCTGAAACGATTGGGGTGGACCTTGGTTGGGGCGAGCGTGGTGCAAGCGCTGTGGCTGATTGTTGCGTTTCGATGGGGTGGATGAACGAGCATTGGACGCCTTGGCCTCTGCGGCGCGTTCGAGACATTCTGTGACGGCACGCCCGCCTTCTCACGCAGTCACAGTGCCGGTGTGCGACGGTACTGTCGGACTCGGACCACATTTGGCACGTAGTAGTTCGCGCTCTTCCCGAGTCAAGATAGTTACAGGGTGCCTAGGTCCCTTCGCGGCGCGGTCGAAAAAAGGGTGCGGCCAGGTCCTACCATGGATTTTCCAACCGACCATCAGCTGCAGTGCGCGCGCGAAATGTCCGAGCCCCACCTGAGGCAGTCCCTTCGGAATGCCGCCAATGGCAAACTTACTGAACACGCCGCCGCGAAGTTGGCCGAAAATTTCATCGCGACGTTGGGGATCGGGCGCACCACGAAAAATCTCGAGTGGCATCCCAATGAAGGGTAGCGTCGGCGAAAGCGTATTGCCGAGGGGTGTCTTGCAGCAGTGAGCATACCAACGATACAGCCCCTTTGGGGCAAGGCGAAGCCCGACGACATGGGCTGCTCCCTTGTCGAAGGCAACACTGCTCGGAGCCACTTGGACGATCTCCGTGCCACCATGGGCATCGAACAGATCGGCGCGACCGAGCTGGTGCAAGTACGCCTGGCAGTCATCACAGTAGCAAATGACGCGATTGACGTCGCTGGGCGCGACGCCGCACAGTAGGCCGTGAATTTCACCGCATCGACACCCCAATTCCACCTCGCCGCTCATGTCGCCGAGTGTAGCACACTTCGACGAGAATCTTGGGTGCTGACGACGGCAATTTGCTCAAGTCGGGCGATGCGGAGTTTCTAATCCTTCGCGAGCGTCTTCAAATCCAGCATTTCACTGACGTCGGGTTGCAAGACCAGCTCAACACGACGATTGCGCCGTTTACCTTCCGGTGCCGCATTGGATGCAATAGGATCCGTCTCGGCATATCCACCGGCACTCCACCGCTTCGTGTTCAAGCTGGGCCCCGACTCTTGTTGGGTGAGGAAGAGAAGCACCTCGCGGGCTCGCATTAACGACAGCCCCCAATTGTCTCTGAATTCATCGGCTGTGCGAACCAATTGCTGATTGTCCGTGTGCCCAGCAACCTGATAATAGCGCTCTGAAAGACCCGGATCCGATGCCAGTACCTTCCTTACTTTGGTTAGGGCTTTCTCTCCGGGCTTGCTCAACTTGTCACTTCCCGCTGCAAAAAGGATATCGCCCGGAAGGGATATCACCATTTTGTTGTGACGAATCGCAACTTCGAGGCCAATATCCGTAAGCTCCTTAAGTTTTTCTCGCAATACCGCGAACCGAGCTTTCATGCGTTCGAGGGCGGCGGCTTGTTCCTTGGCTGTCTCCAGCATCTTCTCCAAATCGCCAGAACGCGACTGTTCCGTTTTGAGGGCGGCCCCCGCATTCTCGAGTTCCGACTTCAATCGAGCAACTTCTGCCTTGGCGCGCTCTAGTTCCGCCTGCTTGTCCTGATTCTGCTTGCCAAGCTCCGCGTTCTTGTCGAGTTGAGTCCTCCACTCTCGCTGGGTGGCCCCGCAGTTCACAAGAAACATCAACCCCAATAAGGCACCAACTGCCCGCAGGGATTGGCGCGTTACGTTCACGGTCTTTGGCTCTTTGCAACTCAGCATGGTACATGCATCGCACATTGGCGGACTGGTTTGCAATCCCCCTAGGCAAACGGGACGTTGACGAATGCATGTCTTTCATCAACGATTTCAGCGGGATCAACGCCAGCTAATTTCTCGCACATAGTGGCGCGCCCCGATACGGGGTGCGTCCCGTTACACGGCGCACGTCTACCCGATTGGCCGCGAACTGGCCGCATCTCACCACAGTTTTTGGAACAATCGCGTAGCCGCCATATTGCGGGTCGGGTCCGCCTATCGCCCGACCCCTTTCACCGTTGGACTTCAGGGAAAGTCGATTTTCACCGGTATCAAACTATCGCTTGTCGTACCGTTGCCGAGCTGGCCGTACGAGTTGCCGCCCCAGCACTGCAGGCCACCGTTGACGACCGCGCACGTCTTGCCACTACTGGCGGCCACTGCAGTGACCCCCGAGGTGAGACCGAGGACTTGCACAGGAACGAAGCTGTGGGTCGAGGTGTTGTTGCCAAGCTCGCCGGTGAAATTGTAGCCCCAGCATTGCAGGCCACCGCTGGCGACAGCGCAGGCGTGATTGGAACCTGCAGAGAATATGCTGATCCCGGAAGTGAGGCCGCTAACTTGTACCGGAGAAGAGCTGCTGGTCGTGGTGTTGTTGCCGAGCTGGCCGAATGCGTTGTAGCCCCAGCATTGCATTGCACCGTTGATGCTCGTGCAAGTGTGACTGCCACCCCCAGCCACTGCTGTTGCTCCCGAAGTAAGACCATTACCCTGCAGCGGAATTGCGCTGTCGATCGTATTGCCGACACCGAGCTGGCCGTTGGCGTTGTAGCCCCAACATCGCAGGCCACCGCTGACGACCGCGCAGGCGTGAGCACCACCAGCCCCCACAGCGGTAGCCCCCGTGGAGATGCCGGAAACTTGTACCGGGACAGAGCTGCTGGTCGTGCTGTTGTTGCCGAGCCGGCCTAATGCGTTGAAGCCCCAACATAGCACTCCGCCGCTGGCGACCGCGCAAACGTGATATGTACCGGCAGCTACAGCGGTGACCCCCGAGGTGAGGCCGCTAACTTGTACCGGAGAAGGGCTGGCGACCGCGCTGTTGTTGCCGAGTGCGCCGTCGCTGTTCGAGCCCCAGCATTTTAGGGCACCGCTGACCACCGCGCAGGTGAAACTACCACCCGCAGCCACCGCGGTGCATCCAGAGGTAATGCCAACGACTTGCGCCGGAGTATGCCTTTCGGTCGTAGTGCCGTCACCGAGCTGTCCGTCGCTGTTCGAGCCCCAGCATTTTAGAGCACCGCCGACGATCGCGCAGGAGTGACTATCGCCACCCGCCACAGCGGTAACGCATCGACTCGTCGGCACTTCCGACCAATCCGTCGTTAACTGCGCCGGCTGGCAACTCCTGCAGGGGTTGTCCAGACTCGCCGTACCAGCACTGTAGTATATCCCAGCGATGCCACAACCGGCCAGACATGAACCCGAGCTGCAGACCTTGCCGCTGGCACAGCTCGAACCATTCGAAATAGAGGTCCAGCTGGTGGTGGCGGTTCCCGGTTGGCAACTCTGGCATGCATTGTTTGGATTGGGCGTCCCACTCGCATACAGGGTGCTGCCAATCCAGCACATGGCCTGACATGAGCCGGTGTTGCAGACTTTGCCGCTGCCACAACTTGTGCCATTCCCGACGGGTGTCCAGCCAGACGTTGAAATGGTTGGTTGGCATGAAAGGCACGAATTGTCAGGGTTAGATGTAGTGCCTGGGTAAGCGATCGAACCTATGGTACACGAGGTGGGCGGGTTTGAAGTTCCGCCCGTTGCCGGCGTGCCACCGGTCGTCAAGGCGCCGCCATTGGATGCGCCACCAGTTGGCTTGGAGCCGCCGCTGGCTGCGGTTCCGCCGAGCGAGAGGCTGCCGCCACTGGCGGCTGCACCGCCCATTGCCGTGGCTCCACCACCCGTGCCCAAAGTAGTGTTGCTCCCACCCGTCGCAGTGGTGCCGCCGATACCTTGCCCGCCGCTCACGGTCGTACTCACTCCACCCACCGCCGCGCCGCCCATGTTCGACGTGGCCACACCTCCGGTGGCCGTTCCACCCAAGGTGGTTGCCGCTGAACCGCCGATGGCTCTCGTTCCTCCAGTTGAGGATCGTCCAGCGGTGCTTGACGAACCGCCAACGTTTTCACCCACGTCAGGATTGACCACGCTCTGCGTTGTAGTGCTCGATGAGCAAGCAGTGACCAGGATGAGCCAAGGTGTTGCACCAATCGTTCGCATAGTCATAGTAGAGTCTTTTCGTCCAGCGCACACGATAGCCTAAGGGGAGGCGAGCGCAAAGCGGAAACTGGCTACCGCTACCGGCCACTTTCCGTGCTGCAAGTCAAGATATAGGGCGGTTTCTTGCACGGCAATTTGACGTGGTTGGAATCACAGAAGAAATCGACCGATGTAGCCGACTATTCATTGGTGGTGCAAGGTCGCTGTGGATTCGGGCTCGCGATGAGCGACCTTCACCACGTGTCTTGTCGCAGAGTGTACGACACTCGAGTGCAGACCTGTTCGAGTCCAGCGAAGCGAGTGGTCACACGTCATTATCGACCGCTCTCGACGAGGACGCGTCAGTCCGAAAGAGCCAGCAGAAATGGAGCCCAAATCAGGCGAAACGAATTTGCGCGGCGAGACTGGAGGATGACGTGGCGCTCGAGTTAGTTTTTCGCGGTCGCCCTGAACGCGGAAAGCGGTGGAAGCCTTGCTGCATTGCAGCCCTTTGAGAAGCCGGCTGCGTTGTATTGGGACTCGAGCGCACCCGTCGCTGTCTCTAGCTCGTCGTTCACAATGTCGACCTTCACGCGAACATTGGGTTTGCCTGACCGCGCAAGCGAGCAGTAGGAGAGAACGTAGTGGCTGTTCATGTTGGCAACGACGAGGGACGTAACATCTGCGAATGCTTCGGGCAGGTGTGACAAGTCCGCAGAAAGCGCTTTGCCGTTTCGGGCAAGCGTTTGAGCAACAGCACCATTTGCCTCGCTTTGAATGCCAACGAAATAGATGTTGTCTTTGGTCTTGCTCAAGCGCTCGTCTAGAACCGATTCAGATGTACGGTTGGCCATGTCGGGTCCGAGGGAGAATACGACCAGGGTGCCAACGCGGATCGGTCGGGCGGACTGCTTGAGCCTCCCGTCAAGCCGGCTAAGTGCTTCAAGTACGGCACCGCGCAGATCGCGAGATGGATCTGAAGCCGGCGTAAATCGACTTTCTGCGATGACGGGTGTTTCGCCCTTTGCGTTTCGCGCAAATTCGCCGACGAAACGCAGGTGCGTGGTGCCGTCGAAGCCGAGGACCGTAACCGACTGACGAGTGCGCAGCGCCTGCACGAATCGATTCGCCGATAGGGCGAGCGTGCTGAGCCCTTCCTGAGTCATGCTTGCACTGAGGTCCACGAGCAGAATCGTGTGAAACCCGATCACGTCGTCGAGCGGAAGTAGACGGAGATCAATCGCTTGATTGTCAATGGGCTGTCCGTTCTCTTCCAAGTGAAATGCGTTAGGACGCAATGCCGCAACGGGTTTGCCCTGTTGCGAGACAGTAACGACTTTGGTGACCAGGGCAGGGAGCGCAGTACTAGCCGCAAGCTCATTGACTTGGACGGTTGAGGCCGGAACTTGCGGGGCTGGTGCTGTGATTGCGGCAGCTTGCGGGGCTTGAACGTTTTTGTTCCGGGTGCAACCCACAGCCATGGTGAAAAAGAAGGTGCAGGCAATCCAGCTATGGCGCATGACACCACCTACATACTCCCCTATGGGTCGATTTCAAATTGACACTGTCGATCCTCGGGCACCCGGAACCCAATGGTTCAGAGTTGATTGGCTTGCCGCACAAATGCGACTGACTTATTGCTAACGCAGGGCTCCGGCTCCGGCTGAGAGAGTCCGAAGCTCGAATTTGATAAGGATCTTCCGACGGCTTTGGCCAAAACCGAAGTCATCTTTACGGACCACAGTCAGAAATGACAAGTCACCCTTCGCCGCAACTCGCAACTTTGGCCTTGCCGAGGTCTGGAGTTCGAGCGACGCGGCGAGGGGCGAAAAGTAGCTCCCAGGAGTTCGAGCGAAGCGGCGAGGGGCGAAAAGTAGCTCCCAGGAGTTCGAGCGAAGCGGCGAGAGTGACTTGGTGCCGCAAGCCGGTGACCAGTTTGAGAAGGGTTTCTCCGAGCAGAATCTCAACAAGTACAGAAAGTTCTACTTGGTCATCGTGGATACTGAGCCGATTTTCCGACCCGATTGGTGGAAGATTGGCCATTGTGCGTCGGGACTCACCTGGTCCCATTAGCGCGCGCTTTGACGCGTGTCCGACACATGGTCGACGGGATCAGTAGTTTCCAAAAATAGTGAACCTTGTGCCTTAACGCTACTCAGGTGCCATGCAAGTTGTCATTGCGGCATCGCACTGCGCGTCAGGATACTTGAAGGCGTTGATCGGATTCCCTCCCGTTGATATCGAGCTTTTCGACTGAAGTGTTGCTTGCTGGGAGGCTTTGGAGAAGAGCCCGTAGCCTGATGCTGGCCCAACGGACTTGATAACAAACACGAAGGTGGCGTCTTGTCCGCACGCAGTGGGCAGCCGCAGCTCGATGGTTTGGGGCATGGCGGTGAGGTACCAGCGTCCGGTTCCCTCGCAGGGGAAGAACGGGTCCCATGCGCCGCTATCGGGGCTATCCAATAGTTCGAGGCGTCCGCCCGAGGTTACATCGTAGGGGGAGAAGCGAACCCATGAGTAGTGCTCCAACCCACCAGACCAACCCATGATCCAGAGCCCTGAAAGGTAGTCCGGAAAGGAAGAAGGACTCGAGCTAGAAGCACCGCTCGCACCCCCGAGGGGCGCCCCGGCATCTAGTGGTTCTTGGCTGCTCGTACCGCCGAGTGCTGAGCCCCCTCCAATAGTTACACCGGTGCCACCCGTCGCAATGGGCTGACCGCCCTTCGTGGGATTGGTAACTGCAGCAGCCGGCGCCCCGCCGCGGCTACCTTGCTCCGAAATGCTATCGGAAGCTCCCTTTCCTCCACACCCGCCGAATGTGATGGCAATGAGCACTAGTGCATGCAACCCAGAGTGATTCGAGCGGAACATTTTGGATTCCATAACTCCTCGGCTCAACCCGCGCCAGAAGTGACTTTGACATGCGAAGAGCACAGCCGCAATATCATCGGTATGCTCGGACGTCAGCACAACGGATCGAGCGTTTGAGATTTCCCAGCAGCTCAAGCTCGAACTTGGTGCGAGGAAAACCGACATTTGCCTGTGAGCCAGCAAGCTGAGGCCATCAACCAGAAGCTCCGGGGCCACTACCGCTCGTGCAACCGGCAGTGTTGGCTCCGGTGCAAGTAGATGACGTCCTGCGTGCGGTCAAGCCGATCGCGCCGCGCACTATCCTAACGGTGGCATACGCCGAGGGTCTGAGCATCAGCGAAGCCTGTGGCCATTGCTTTTAGGATATTGACAGCAAATCGATGGTGCTTCACGTACGCCATGGCAAGGGTGCCCGCGAGCGCACGGTCATGCTTAGTCCGACGCTGCTGCGCGTACTGCGCGAAATGCATCGATGCCGCCCGCAGCAAATCCGGTCGAAACGATGAGGCGACGGCCTTGGAGGCTTGGCGCGCACTCGTATCGGGAACCTGGTCCTTGGTGGACGTTTTCGAGAAGGACGGTCGACGTCTGCTCATTGCAAGGGAGAACGAGCCCGGCGCGCCGGCAGCCGAGCCATTGACGCTGCGCGAACGCCAGGTGGTCGTCTATGCGGCGCTTGGGCATTCACAGAAGCTCATCGCCTACACCGTCGGGCTCTCGGTTTCGTCGGTTTCTGCTCAACTCACGCGCGCTTGCCGCAAATTGGGCGTAGCGACACCAATGCAACTGGCAACTGCATTGGGTTGGGGAAGTGCCGTAGGTGCCAGCCCGAGCAATGCCGAACCCGCCGAAGCCGGACTGCAGATCAGGGGTTCTTCTTGAGCATGAACCACCAATTTCCAGTAATCGCGCTGTAGCAGAGCCGCGAAGACAACATCGATCCGGCAAAGCCAGCCGAGAACGAGTCTTGCCCCGTCAGGTAAAGGTTTCTGATCTCGGTCTTCGGCCTGAGCCAATGCGTATGCCTTACGAATCTATCGCCACTCGGCTCGAGACCGAGCGAGCAGTTGTTCCAAGCAAACGGATTGCATCCCATCGAAACGCCTGCCTGTCTGACGGTAGCGGTCTTTCCCCGGAGTTGGGGCATGTGTTGGTGGGCGATTCGCTCGAGATTGTCGGCAAGGCGGGACAAGAATTGCTCTTTGAACACGGGATCGGTCTTGCACCGTTCAGCCCACGCGTACGGTGCCTCGGCCAATACGACGACGGTGGCCTGATTTGGGTAGCGCTGCTGGTGGATTGGGTCGCGTGCTGAAGGGCTCAACAAGTAACCGCCCATGCCCTCCAATGCCATGTTCTGCTTGTAGTGATGGTCAGCCGCGTCCAAATCATACGCCGGGATCCCTTCGTAGTTCGGCATCTGCCAGAAGATCTGCTTGGGCAGCTCGATGGGTTCCCCATATCCGAGCAATAGGTACACATGCCCGGGACTTGGGCCGATTTCTCCGAATCTCTTGGGATACCCATGCCGCTCGGAAACCTCGGGATCGAGTAGCTTCATGAAGGTCGTATATGCCGAAGCGTCGCTGATCAGAAGCGGTGCGCGAATCGTCTGCCCGTCCTCGAGCTCCACGCCGACTGCGGTATTCTCTTCAACCAAGATCCGCTTGACCACCGAACTTACTGCCAGCTGTCCACCCACAGCTTCGATGATTGGAATGATACAGTTGGCGATCTGTGCAGGGCCACCGACAGGGTAGTACGCGCCATCACGATAGTGGATGAGGTTCACTGCGTGGAATGCAAATGGCGCATGCAGCGGCGTCCTGCCATGGTTGCCGTACATGTACGAGAATACCGACGCCAGCTTGGCCGAGAACCCGAGAACTTTCGTGAACACGTCGGTGGTATTGCGCAGCATGAATGCTCGCCAATGCCCGCCAAACAGTCGATAGAAAGCCGAGCGAACAACGAGCGGAATCCAGGTTGGCAGTAGTTTCGTCGCGGCCCAGGCCCACGCCGACCACTCGACGGACGCTTCCAGGTGGTAGTACCGGCGAACGTCGCCCTGGTTTGGAAAGTCTCGCTCGACCCACTCGATGTTCTTGTCGGGTGAGGAATACCAAGCGTAATCTGTTTCACCGAAGCGACAGATCTCGTGCACGTCGGGCATTTTTGCCCACTTCAACTGACCCTTCGTCAAATAGTCGATTGTCGGACGGTAGAGCCCGCGACCAACGGTCGGATCCATATCGCCGATCGAATCAATCCCGGACGGGAATTCGAACCCATCCACCTCGTGGCAACGCGTGGCACCCCCTGGCACCGCGCAAGCCTCGAGCAGGAGCACCTTCCAACCCTTCTTCTGTGCAAGAATCGACGCGATGCCCAAGCCGCCAATCCCCGATCCGATGACAATCGCGTCAGGATTTTGGAGTAGCTGCTGCGGTTTGGCGTAACGTGTTCGCGCCGGGTTGTCGCGTGTTAAACACGCCGGACCATTCGGCATGCCATCCTCGGGAGAAAATACGTAGTCTCTCG
>Ga0302321_100001566_pt1 | contig 19617 bp, 3 predicted proteins | sample Fen_T0_1_FD_202505 | JGI IMG/M metagenome (GOLD analysis project Ga0302321, IMG submission 202505) | Peat permafrost microbial communities from Stordalen Mire near Abisko, Sweden - Fen_T0_1 | ecosystem: Environmental > Terrestrial > Soil > Wetlands > Permafrost | place: Sweden: Abisko...
CTCTTCAAGAGCGGAATATCGACCGGGGATACCGATGCCGTGATGCTGCTCAATCACAAGGCCGCCATCGAATTTCTGGTGGATGCCGTGCCGACACAGGGCATGACGATGAGCCTGGTCCGCAACCTGCACGCTGTGCTAATGCAGGATCTCCTCGCCAGCACCGAGGGGCTGGGTGCCATCCGCAAGAAAGTGGTCAACATCAGCGACACGACCTATGTGCCGATGCAAGTGCCTGCGTTTCTGGAGGAGATGCTCGACAACGTGATCGGCAAGGCGCGGCTTGTCAAGAATCCGATCGAGGCGGCTTTTTTCGTGTGGGTGAACCTCGCTTATTTGCAACCTTTCGAGGATGGCAACAAGCGAACAAGCCGGCTGGCCGCGAACATACCGCTCATGTTGTACAACTGCGCGCCCTTGTCGTTCATTGATGTCGACACCAACGACTACGCGCTTGCGATGCTGGGTGTCTACGAGTTTCTGGATGTCTCCATGGCAGTCGATCTGTTCGCTTAGACATATCGACGCTCGATGAAAAAATACGTGGTGGTCATGGAGTCGATGGACTCGCCTGATCCGCTGCGTTTGCGCTATCGGGAGTCTTTGAACGACGCCATCGGGCTCGTTGTCAGAGAGCGCAAACCGCTTCTGGCGGCGACGGAAGAAGTCGGGCTGATGGCAGACAGTGCGCCTGGCTTCCAAGAACTCTTGACCTATGAGTTGAGCAAACTCGAAGTCTTCAACTGCGCCAGGTACCGGTTGACCCTGTCGGTGACCGAATCCTGGATTGCAGCAGGCCGACCGCAATAGCGGCCTTCCATCGTCCCGTGCGGACGTTGCGACTCTCAGCAATACCGATTGGTAAGAGAGAGCTTCATTTTTGTGTTGAGGCGCTTGCTCCGGAGTGCCTGAATCACTGGCTGCGTGTCTGCTTGATGACCGGCGATCACGAGCTGCTTATTGGGTCGAACCTTCTTTGGGTTCATGGCAGCAGTCAGACGAGGTATTTGGCAAGTTGTGCTTTGCAAAACCGATTGAAGGAACGGGAACTTACCAAACGGAGTGTTGAAGCATGGTTGCAGTGGTGTCGGGCAATGGTCTGGGCTTGTTCAACACGTCGTTGAACGTTTTGGGGGGTTCAGGGGTTCTGGGGCAGGGGATGCTGGGGCAGTTCGGAGGGCGGGCGTATGTGAACGCAGTCAACGGCAACCTCGTGATGCAAGTGCAAGACGAGCAGGTGTCGGGGCGAGGGCTGGACCTGCTGCAACTGCGCACCTACAACTCCCAGGGCTTGCTCAACGACGGCGATGCCGACAACTGGCGCTGGAGCGGCGAGCGCACGCTGGTCCTCAGCGGCACCCGCAACACGAGCGGCAGCACGGTCGCCCGTACCAACGGTGACGGTTCGGTCACCACCTACAGCTGGGACGGAGCCCGTTACAGCAGCCACGACGGAGATGGTGCCGACGACAGCCTCGTGTTCGACAACGGCGCCGCCCAGCAATGGGTCTTCACCGACGGATCCAGCCAGCTCGAGGAGCGCTACAGCGGCGCGGCCACCGGTGCCAGCCCGGCACGACTTGCCTCGCAAAGAGACAGCAGTGGCAACATCATCACCTACGGGTACGATGGCAACCGCCTGCAGTTCGTGACCGACAGCGGCAGCGGCCAGCAACTCAAGCTGACCTACGCCGCGGTGGCTGCCGGCTCCAATCTGGTCCGCTTGAGCAAGGTCGAGACCTTCGAGTTGACGGTGGACGGCAACGGCCGGGCGACGGGAACGCTGGGTGCGGCGATCAAGCAAGTCGACTACGGCTACGACGCGACAGGGCGACTGACCTCGGTGACCACCGACCTGACGCCGGACAACACCACCGACAGCGGCACCCCCAACACCCTCTACAAGACCAAGTACACCTACGAGGGCACCAGCAACCGCATCGCCAGCGTGGCGCAGAGCGACGGCGCGGCCGCAGGCTTCGTCTACGCCAGCTTCACCTACGACAACACCGGTCGCGTCAAGACCGTCACCGATGCCAACGGCACCCAGACCTACACCTACGGCGCCACCAGCACCGACATCAAGCTCAGCGACGACGCGGCCGGCACCGTCAACGCCCGCACCTGGACCTACACCTACGACGCGAACCAGCGCCTGATCAAGGTCGAGTCGCCGGCACCCACCGCCGGCGCGGCGCGCCTGGTGACGCAGTACCACTACGACGACAGCGTCAGCGGCAACGTCGACCGCATCACTGATGCCCTCAACAACATCGTGAGCTACGTCTACGACGCCCAGGGCAACTGCACCCTCGAGCGCGACGCCGAAGGCAACACGATCAGCCGCACCTACGACGCCAAGAACCAACTCCTCACCGAGACCCACTACAAGACCCCTGATCCCGACGGTGCCGGCAGCGCCGTGGCCACCGACCCGCTGACCACACGCTACGTCTACGACAGTCAGTCGCGCCTGCGCTTCATCATCAGCGCCGAAGGGCGCGTCAGCGAGAGCCGCTACGGCACCAGCACCGACGGCTACGGGCTGCTCACGCGCACCCTGCGTTACACCGCCAACCGCTACGACACCAGTGCCTTGAGTGCGACCCAGGCGCCCAGCGAAGCCGACATGACGGCCTGGCTGGCATCCGGGTCAGTCGACAAGAGCCAGGTCGAACAGACCCGCTACGAATACGACCTGCGCGGCAACCTGAGCCGGCGCACCGACTACGCCAGCACCGACAGCAGCGGCAACGGACTCGTCACCGGAGCCACGGGTGTCGGAGCCACCGTCACCGACTACATCTACGACGGCCATGGCGAGCTGCGCCAGACCATCGCGGTGCGCGGCACCAACCGTGATGCGAGCGCGAGCACCCAACTCACCAGCCTGGCGTACGACGGGCTGGGGCGCCTGAGCAGTGCCACCAGCAGCGGCAGCAACACACAGACCACCGTCTACGACGACGTCAACCACAAGATCACGGTCACCGCCAGCGCCACCGGCCTGGTGACCACCAGCAACTACGACACCGTGGGGCACCTGGTCAGCGTGAGCCAGGCCGCAGGCGGCGTGACCCGGCCCGCCAGCGTCTACAAGTACGACGCCCAAGGCCGGCTGCAGATGGTGCAAGACGGGCTGGGTGCGCGGCGCTTCAGCTTCTACGACGATGCGGGGCGGCTGCTGTACCAGGTCGACAGCACCGGTGCGGTGACCGGTTATGAATACAAGTCCACCGGACAAGCCAGCAAAGAAACCCGCTACGGCTACCGGCCCGACATCAGCGCCTGGGTCGACGGCAGCGGCAACGTCACCAAGACCGCGCTCACCCTCAGCGCCAGCGGCGACGTGCGCCCCGATGCCAACCTGGACCGTGTCACCAGCTACCTCTACGACAAGGCCGGCCGGCTGACGACCCGCACCGACGCGGCCAACGTGCAGACGCAGACCTTCTACGACGGGCTGTCGCGTGTCACCAAGCAGGTCACGGGCAACCAGGTCACGCAGTACTTCTACGACGGCGATGGCCGCCAGGTCGGCGTGGTCGACCCGCTGGGCTACCTCACCGAGAGCAAATACGACGCAGCCGGAAGGCTGACGGAGACCGTGCGCTACAGCACCCGCAGTCCTGGTGCGGTCGATGCCGGCGCGCCGGTGTGGGTGGGCGTGACCAACCAGACCGCGGTCGGCGGCAAGCCCTTCGAATACCACCTGCCGGCGGCCTACGACCCCGATGGCGATGCGCTGAGCTTCAGCGTGGTGGGCACCCCCCCCGGATGGTTGAGCTTCGACGCGACGAGCCTGACGCTCAAGGGCACGCCACCGGCCGGGCTCACCGGCTACGACATCACACTGCAGGCATCGGACGGTCGAGGCCGGTCCACCAACGTCAGCGTGCACATCACGGTGGCCAACAGCGTCCCCGTCTGGGCCAACCTGCCGGACGCGATGGTGGTGGTGAACACCAGCGTCTCCCTGCCCCTGCCGGCGGCCAGCGACAACGAGACCGCGGCGGGCAGCCTGATCTACGCCATCGTGGGGAGTCTGCCGCCGGGGATCACCTTCAACGCGGCGACCCGCACGCTCAGCGGCACGCCCACGACCGCGGGTCTCTACGCGGTCACCGTTCGCGTGGCCGACGGCACAGGCGCCGCGGCCCTGTTCACCGACAAGACCTTCATGCTGCAGGTCGCCAAGAACGACGCGCCCGTGTGGCCGAGCCAGCCGGCCATCCCGACGACCTTCGTCAACCAGTCCTACAGCGTCACGCTGTTCCCGGCGGTCGACCCCGAGGGGCAAGTGCTGACCTACAGCGTGATCAGCAAGCCGACATGGCTGAGCTTCGATGCGGGCACCCTGCGGCTGAGCGGCACGCCCAACGTGATCGGCGTGCAGGGGGTGGTGCTGGAGGCGCGCGACGCGGCGGGGGCGACCTCGCAGCTGTCGTTCAACATCACGGTGCAGAACAGGGCGCCGACCTGGGGCCAGCCGGCCAACCCATCGGCGCAACTGGCGGGCTTGCCGATCGACTACACGCCGCTGGCGGCGCAAGATCCGGATGCCGGTGCGGACTCGCTCAGCTACAGCGCGACGGGTCTGCCGGCGGGGTTGAGCATCAACGCAGCCAACGGGCGCATCACCGGCACGGCCCGCACGGCCAGCGGCGCGGTCCTCTCGGGCAGCGTCACGGTGACGCTGCGCGCCACCGATGCGAGCGGTGCGTTCGTGGAGCGCAACGTCGTCATCCAGCTCAACAACGTCGCGCCTCGCTACCTCGGTGGGATCAATGACTTCGGACCGGTGGTGATTGACACCGACGTAGAGGCCACGGTCGGTATGTCGATCAACGTGGGCAGTGCCTTCATCGACGACAACACTGACGTCCTGACCTACTCGGTCAGCGGCGCCACCCACGACCGAGCGCACGACTCACCCGGCATGCTGGCCGTCTTCTTCACCGTGGGGGCGCACACGAGCGGCGATGCTCAACGTTCCATCACGATCACGGCCACAGACCCCAGCGGCTTGTCTGTGAGCCGAACGTTCATCTACAGCTACCACGCCACGTGGGTCGGACCGAAGGGTCCCATGGCGCAGGCGTCGGATGAGTCTGCGGCAGTTGTAGCAACTGCCGCGGGTGCAGCTGCAGCGGGTGCTGTGGCGGCGGTGGCGTCGGTGGATGTGCTGGCGAGTTGGCGTCCGAGCGCGAGCGGGGACGACCGGCACAGCTACCAGTACTACGACGGGCAGGGGCGGCTGGTGGGGGCGGTGGACGAGCGAGGGTACCTGAGCGAGATCGGGTACGACATGGAGAACCGGGTCGACACGACGACGAGGTACCTCAACTTCGTGACCGTGGGGGCAAGCGACACGCTCGCCACGCTCAAGACCCGGGCCAACACCGGAGCGACGAGCCTGGACAGCAGCAGCACCACGTACGACACCTTCGGCCGCGTGAGCACGAGCACCGCGGTGGACGGCACCGTGACGAGCAGCGAGTACGACAGTGTCGGGCGCCTGGTGCGCCAGGTGAGGGGCGTCGGTCTGTCCGACCAGCGTGCCAGCGACATTCGTTACAACGCCTTCGGCGAAGTCACCGGCACCCTGGGCGGTGTGGGCGACGCGGCGCTGCGCGTGGCGCACCCCACACCCACGCAGGCCGACATCGATGCGGCCCTCATCAGCAACGGCACCCGCTACGAATACGACGCGCTGGGTCGGCGCACCAAGGCCATCACGCGCGACGTGAACGGCAACGACCAGATCACGCTGTACTACTACGACAGCGAGAGCCGGCTGACCCACAGCGTCGACTCCATGGGCGAAGTCACCGAGACCGTGTACAACGCCTTCGGCCAGGTCCAGTCGACGATCCAGTACGGCACGCGCCTGCTGAGTGACGACGACATCGCGGCCTTGAAAGCAGGGACCCAGGGGCTGGCCGACCTGAAGAGTGAATTGCTCCAGCTTCCGGCGAACCGCAACCGGGTCACCAGCTACGAGTACGACCTGCGTGGTCAGGTGAAGACGACGACGGACGCAGAAGGCTTCGTCACCACCAACACCTACACCGACTTCGGGCAGCTGGCGACGCAGACCCGCACGATTGCCAAGGCGGTGGGCGGCGTGGCGGCACAGACCACCGCCACGCAGTACGGCTACGACCTGCGCGGCGAGTTGCTGGCGCAGACGGGTGATGCGGGCGGACTCAACTTCAACCAGCGCATCGAGTACGACGCCTTCGGTCGCGTGACCAAGTCGGTGGACGCGGCCGGCAAGGCCACCACGACCGCCTACAGCGACAGCGGCCGCACCCTCATCGTCACCGACCCGCTCAACCGCGCGATGCGCAGCGAGTACGACGCCTTCGGGCGCGTGCTCAAGCAGTTCGATGCGAGCGGCACCCAGACCACCTACGCCTACGACGACGTGGCGCGCAGCATCCGCATGACGGTGCCGGTGACGGCGACCGACAGCATCTCGGTCCTCACCCTGAAAACCCGCTTCGGCGAGACCCTGAGCGTGACCCGTGGGCTGAACGCGACCGAGACGGCGGGCCAGACCACGAGCTACGGGTACAACCAGGATGGCCAGCTGACCAATGTGACCGACGCGCTGGGGCACGTGGTCAGCCACAACGACTACGACAACACCGGCCTGCTGAGTCAGAGCACCGACGCCAACGGCGTCGTCACGACCTTCAAGTACACCCCGGCCAACCGCATGTTCGAGCGGATTGTGGATCCCATCACGGGCGCCAATCCCAACGGGCTCAACCAGAAATGCAGCTACCAGTTCGATGCCCTGGGACAGCAGACCCGGGTCACCGAGAGCGAAGGCGCAGGCAACCGCCAGATCCGCGCCACGGTCTACAAGTACGACCTGAACGGCCGGCTCACGTCGACGAAGCTGGAGATCATCGACGCCAACGGAGACGCCGCCTCGAGTCCCTTGACCAGCTACAGCTATGACGGCCTGGGAGAGACGATCCAGGTCTCGCAGGGGACGGTGGGCACCCCGAACCAGGTGGCGACGCAGTATGTGTTCGACAAGCTGGGACGGCGCGTCAAGGAGATCGCGGCCCCCAGTGCGGTGTTCGGGGCGGGGTCGGCCAGTGCGCGCGACCTCACCACCGAGTACCGCTACGACGCGGCCGGGCGCGTGAGCCGGCGCATCGATGCGGCCGGCCAGAGCACCTGGTACGTCTACGACGCGGCGGGCCAGCTCAACGACACCATCAACGCCGAGGGCGAGGTCAGCCAGAGCAGCTACGACCTCAACGGCCGCGTGGTGCAGACCCGAAACTACGCCACGCGTCTGAGTGCGGCCACGCTGGCCGGCTTCGGGGACGTGGTCGGCAGTGTGGCGCCTGCCGTCAGCGATGACGACCAGCGCAGCTACGCCGTGTACGACCTGGCCGGGCGCCAGCGCTACAGCCTGCAGGCAGTGCAAGCGACCAACAGCAACTGGAGCATCAGCGAGAACATCTACGACAAGAGCGGCAACGTCATCGAGACGCGCCGCTACGACCTGCCCCTCACGCAGGCACGCATCGACGCGATCGACAGCGCCGGCTCGGCGGGCATCACGGTCGACGAAGTCAAGACCGAACTTGCGACGCTCGGCTACAACGACAGCCAGCCGGCGACGCTGGCTGCGGTGCAGCGCAGCCGCTTCGCCTACGATGCCGACAACCGCCTGCGCTTCACGGTGGATGCCAGCGGCTCGGTGAGCGAGAGCGTGTACGACAACGCCGGCCAGGTGACCAAGAGCGTGCGCTATGCCGTGCGTCCCACCTTGGGGGCCTACGACCTTGCGACGATCGACGGCGCAGTCGATCGCCTCAACGTCGACAACCAGGTCAGCTACCTCGCCTACGACAAGGGCGGCCGGCTGCGCTACAGCGTGCGGGTGCTGGCCAGCAACGGCGCGGGCCAGGCCACGCAGCTGCTCGTCAGTGAGCAAGTCCACGATGCGCTGGGGCAACTGACGCAGAGCACGGCCTATGCGACGGTGGTGCAAGGCAGCTTCGCCGATGCGGACATCAGCGTGGCCAACCTGGCCACCCAGGTCACGGCCAATGCGGCGGCGGACCGGCGTTCGGTGTTCGTCTACGACAACGCAGGCCGACAGGTCTACAGCCTGCTGGTCTCGCGCGTCGACGCGCAAGGCCAGACGCAGTACCTGGTGAGCCGGCAGGTCTACGACGGTGTCGGGCACGTGATGCAGAGTACGCATTACGCCAGCGAGATCAAACTCAGCGACTTCGGCCAGGCGACGGTCGATGCCGCCCTCGTCGCGACCCCGCAAGACCGCACGACCCGCTACGCCTACGACAAGGCGGGGCGCCAGCGCTTCCTGGTCGCGGCCGACGGCAGCGTGAGCGAGACGGTGTACAACGCGCTGGGGCAGGTGAGCGAGGCGCGGCGGTTCGACCTCCTCGTCACGCCGGCCACCGTGATCACGGAAGACGGCCTGAGTGCCTACCGCGGCTCGCGCAAGGCCGGTGATGGCGTCACCCGCGTGACCCAGTACGCATACGACCGGGTGGGCCGGCAACGCTTCGTCGTCGATGCCGACGGCTCGTTCGGCGAGACGGTGTACAACGCGCTGGGGCAGGTGAGCGAGACACGAGAGTTCGACCTCTCCGTCACGGCGACGACGCCGATCACCAGCGACGGCCTGAGCACGCTGCGCGGCAGCCGCGTGGTGGGCGATGGCGTGACGCGTGGCGTCAGCTACCTCTACGACCGAAGCGGGCACCTGCTGACCAGCACCGATGCCGGCAGCGTGGACCCGACAAGCGGCGCCCTGGTGCGCCACGCCGAGACCTACACCTACGACGCGCTGGGCAACCGCAAGACCTTCACCGACAAGAACGGCGCCACCTGGGACTACGACTACGACCTGCTGGGGCGCCTCAAGACGCAGACCGCGCCGGCGGTGCTCGTCAAACTGGGCAGTGCATCGCCTGCCAGCGTGCGGCTGGTGACGGGGATCGCGTACGACGCACTGGGCAACCTCACCCAGCGCACCGAGGCCCAGGGCACGGTGGATGCGCGCACCACGGCGTACGGCTACGACCGGCTGGGCCGGCAGACCAAGGTCACCCAGCCGGGTTGGTACGACCCGGGCACCAAGCGGGTGGAGAGTGCGCAGGGGGATGCGGCACTGGGGCGCTTCCAGCGCACGGTGGAGACCGCCTACGACGCGTTGGGCAACGACGTGCGCCACAGCGTGCGCACCGGCGCCGGTTCGGGCGACGTGCTGTACGAGTACAAGACCTACGATGCGCTCGGACGTGTCGTGCACGACGTCGATGTGCAGAACCATGTGACGGCCTTCAGCTACACCGTGTTCGGTGAGCAGCGCACGGTCACGCGCTACAGCGTGGCCGTGTCTGCGCCTGCGTCGGACAGTGGCAACCTGTGGACCGCCAGCACGCTGGGCAGCGCCGTCGCGGCGCTGAGGTCCGACCCCGACGCGCGCACCATCGTCACGAGCTACGACAGCATGGGACGCAAGACCCAGGTGACGCAGCTGACGGTGAGCCTGGGACATGTGGAAGACAACTGGGCGTCGGGGCTGACCCTGTTCGAAGGCCGGCTGAACACGGTGGCGGCAGAAACGAATGCCGATGGCCGTATCGAACTCTTCGGCACCAACAGCATCGGCCAGGTCTGGCATCGCTCGCAGCTCACCCCCGGGGGGGCGTGGTCGGGGTGGGCGATCTTCGATGGAACACGGCGCACGGTCGCGCTCGCGCGCAACCAGGATGGCCGGCTGGAGCTCTTCAGCACCGACGCTGACGATCACATCTGGCATGCCTCGCAGACAACGCCCGGCGGGGACTGGTCGGGGTGGCAGCAGTTCGACGGCCAGCTGCATTCGGTGGCGGCAGAAACGAATGCCGATGGTCGCATCGAACTCTTCGGAGCCAACAGCGCGGGCCAGGTCTGGCATCGATGGCAGCTCACGCCCGGCGGCGCCTGGTCGGACTGGCACGGGCTCGACGGTTCGCTGAGCACGGTCGCCGTGGCCCGGAACCAGGATGGGCGACTGGAGCTCTTTGGCACCAACAGCGCCGGGGCGATCGTCCATCGCTCGCAGCTCAGCGCGGGCAGCGAGGATTGGTCGAACTGGAGTGTGTTCGACGGCTCGCTGGCCACGGTGGCTGCCGAGACCAACGCCGATGGCCGCATCGAGCTCTTCGGCACCAACAGCTTCGGGCAATCCTTCCACACCGTACAGCTGGCGAGTGGCGGCTGGTCGGCCTGGGCCTTGCTCGACAGCGCCGGCATGAACCAGGTGGCCGTGGCCCGCGAGCAGGACGGGCGCCTGGCGTACTTCGCCACCACGACCGTGGACGAGATCGTGCATCGCCAGCAGGACGAGACGGCGCCGACGACGAGCTACGCCTACAACGCGTTCGGTGAAATCAGCCACGAGGCCGTCAAGGTCAGCGTCGGCGTTGCCAACGACGTCGACCAATGGCGAGACACATGGCATTACTTCGACACCCTGGGTCGGGAGACGCGCACGGTGGATGCGCTGGGCTACCAGACCGAGCGCAGCTACGACGCGCTGGGCAACCTGAAGGACGTCAAGGAGTACGCCACGGCCGGGCTCGCGGGCCGGGTAGGGGCGCCGCCCCCGGCGCCGCCCGCCACGAGCGGCAACGACCGCGTCACGCACTTCAACTACAACGCGCTCAACCAGCAGACCAGCATCCAGCGCATGGGGCTGCACTACAGCAGCTGGAACGGCACGGCCTACGTCGACGTGAACAACGCGAGCGGCACGGCCACCACCGTGTCGAGCACGACCTATGACGGAGTCGGCCATGTGCTGACCCAGACCGACGGCCTGGGCAACGTCACCCGCACGGCGTACAACGCGCTGGGGCAGGTGATCCAGCGGACCGAGCCGGCCCGGCTCAGCGCAGGCAGTGGCGTGGATCCGTTCCTCAACCAGGTCACCGCCTCGCCGGTGACGGCTTACACCCTCAACGCCTTCGGTCAGGTCGTGCAGCAGGCGCGCAGCGCGGGCGGAGGCACCGGCGACAGTCTCGTCATCCAGCAGGAATACGACGCCGGCGGCAACCTCGTCAAGATCACCGACGCCAACTACAACGCCGGCATCAACACGGACAACAGCGACGCCAACGTCGGCGTCAAGTTCCGCCAGTACGACTACGCGGGCCGCCTGATCAAGGAAACCCAGTCCATCAAGGTGATCCTGGATGCGGCTGTCGGGCAAAGCGAGATCCACACGCTGGAGCGGCGTTATGCCTATGACGCCTCCGGCCACCAGACCTATGTGGTGGATGTGTTCATGGATGGCAGCCAGCTCATGCAGAGCGGCCAGCGCAACGAGTACAACGCCTTCGGCGAGGTGGTCAACGAGTACAAGGTCTGGGGTCTGGCGAGCGCCTCGCTGGCCAGCCTGACCCATCCCAAGGCGGCCACCTCCACCTACAACGACGCCGGCCAGCTGATCAGCCGGGAGACGAGCGAGGGCAAGACCAACTTCTTCTACAACGCGGCCGGCCTGCTGGTCCGGCAAGAGCAGACCAGCGTGCCGCGGCCGACGCCGTCCACGGCGCCGCCGCCGGTGGCACCGCGCGTGACCGAGACCTTCTACGACGTGCTGGGTCGTGCGATCCGGCAGCGCCTGCCGGGCTTCCAGGCCCTGGTGGGCACCACCTTGACGGACATCCGACCCGTCACCGAGCAGACCTACGACCGCTGGGGCAACGTGGCGACGCAAAGCCGCGGCGGCTACCAGGTCAGCACCAGCAGCAACATCTTCAACGAGGCGCGTGCCCTCACCACCTACGAGTACAACGCCGACAACCAGGTGATTGCCGAGCACCTGCCCGTCATGCAGGCCTTGCGGACCGACGGCGTGGGCTACCTGGCCAATGTGACGCATGCCCTGAGCTACGACCTGCTGGGTCGTGCGGTGCAGGACATCAGCCAGGTCGCCGACGACACGTCGACGACGGACCGCAACGAGGCCTCCACACGCATGCGCCTCAAGGTCTACGACGCGGCCGGCCAGCTGACCCAGGAGCGCGACGGCACCAACGTCACGACCACCTATGCCTACGATGCGAACGGCAACAAGGTGGGAACGAGCAAGGGCAGCGGTGCCACCCGGGTGGTGTATGTCGACGCCTTCGACCGGAACGGCAACGTGGTGAGCCACGGCGTGCTGCGTCAGCCCAACCTGGTCGACCCCTACACCGGTGCGGCCGGCCAGACCCCCACGTTGGTCCTGCTCAACCTCTACAAGTACGACCAGGCCAACCGGCGCGTTGGCAGCGCCGACGTGAACGTGGTGCTGCAAACGGGCGGGGGCGGCGCCACCCTGTGGACCTACACGCAGTACGACGAGCGCAACCTCATCCGCAGGACCCGCTTCCAGTCCGATGCGATGAACGTGGCGCCGACGATCAACTACGACGTGCTGGGCAACAGGAGCAGCCAGTTCGACGGCAACAACACCGCCCAGAGCTGGCTCTACGACACGACGGGCGACTACACCGTGGGTCGGCTGATCAGCAGCACCGCAGGCACCCGCACCACCACCTATGGGTACGACGGCTTCGGGCAGGTCAACCTGGAAACCTACACCGACAGCAGCGGCGCGCTGACGGCGGGGCAGCCCAACAACCGCGTCTACACCTACAACGCCGGCGGCCTGATCACGCAGCTGAAAGACACCTCGGCGTTCGGCATCCTCGGTCCGAACCAGTCGTCGACCGTCCCCGATTACTGGAAATCCACCGACACCACGACCTACACCTACACCGTGCGCGGCGAGCGTGCCAGCGAGGCCTTCAAGCACGAGTACGAGCACGACGACTGGCTCAACTACGACAACGAAGGCAAACCCAGCGGCGTCACCGTCACCCCCACGCACGACCCCGACATCAACCGCCTGACGAACTACACCTACGACGTTCAGGGCAGGGTGAGTTCCATCAGCACGCCGGTGGCCAGCAACGCGGGGCGCAACACGGCCACCGTGAGCTACGCGTATGACGCGCGGGGCAACCGCCTCCAAGTTCACGGCACCTACCTGCAGGCGGGATCGACGACCTTCCACGACATCGACAAGTGGAACACGTACGACGCCGAAGGCCGCATGCTGATCGTCGACGGTCGGCTGGCCGATGCGGGCACGACGAGCGCACAGATCAAGGCCGACGTGGCGGGCGCCACGACCGTCAGCTATGACTATGCGAACCAGGGGCGTCGGTCGACGGCCGAGATGTTCTCGTTCACGACGTCGCCGGCCATCGTCAACAACGCGCTGCAAACGAGCACGACGTACAGCGTGTACCGGCAGGAGAAGTACAGCTACAACGACCTGGGCTATCTGAAGGTGGTCCAGCAGCGGATCAACTGGCGCGATCGCGCCGTTGAGCACCTGGACACCGGCACGATCGATCATCCCGCCGACACGCTGGGCACGCTCACGGCTGCAGATGCCGCGCACTCGGAGACACGCAGCTACAACGTGCGTGGCGACGAGCTGAGCCGAACGAAGTTCAGTGAGATCTCCTCGATCGGGTTCAACAACACCACCACCACCGCGAAACTGAGCACGATCAACTCGATCTACGCACCGCAGCAAGGCCGGCTGGCCTCGCAGGCCACGATCGTCGAGGGGAATGCGGCGCAGAGTTCGAGCCTGGTGAACAACTACGACGCTGCAGGCGTGCTGCGCTCCTACGTGTTCAACCAGGGCACAGGCGACGCCGCCCAGTTCCAGAACACCTACACCTACACCTACACCACGCAGTTCGGCGGCTACAAGCAAACGCGCGTCGACGTGCAATCGAGCCAGGCGGCACAGAACGGCGGCTTCACGACGAACGACTACGACTCGCGTGGCGAGTTGATGCGTCAGACGATCTTCAGCCCCGGGCAGCAGACCGAGACGCTCTCGTTCTCGTACAACAGCGACGGGCAGATCGTCACCAAGAACGCGCTGCTGAACAAGGGCAGCACCACGACCTTCGGCACCCAGGACTACATCTACTCGCAGGGTCACCAGGCCGGCGTGGTGGGCATGGGTACGCTGACCACGGCGCAGTTCAACAACGACTACACGCCGATCAGCGCGGCCTACCCCGGCACGACGCCGGGCAGCTATGTGGTCAACGCCGGCGACACGCTGGGCAGCATCGCGCAGGCGGTGTTCGGTGATGCGCAGCTGTGGTACCTGATCGCCGATGCGAACAGCGTGAGCTTCGCTGCGGGTGACACCTTGCCCATCTCGGAGGTCGGTCGGACCTACCGCATCCCGAACGTGGTGGGCAATGTGCACAACAACGCCAGCACCTTCGCGCCGTACAACCCGAGCGACATCATCGGGGCGGGCATGCCCACGTGGAGCTACGTGCCGCCGCACGAGTGCAGCCGCACGGAACAGATCCTGAGCCAGGTGCTGATCACCGCGGTGTCGGTGGCGGCGCAGATCGTGGTGACGTACGCTGCCACGCAGTTCGGTGCCGGAGCCGTCGCGCCGTTCCTGGGTGCGGCCGCCGGCAACCTGGCGGGGCAGACGACGGCCTGGAGCCTGGGGGTGCAGGACGGGGTCGACTTCAACGCGGCCTTCGAGGCCGGTGCGCAGGCGGAGCTGTTCTCTGCGATCCCCTCTGCCGGGGCGGATGCCGGTCTCGGAAAGCGAGCGTTGTACGACGGGACCAGTGCGATTGCGCAGGAGCTCTTCGCCGAGGCATCGCGCAACGACTTCTCTGCGTCGGGGCTGGGAGGCGCTGCGTTCAGCGGGGTGCTCAGTTCGTACACGCCCAAGGGCATGGCCTCACCGTGGGCGACGAACCTGCTGAGCCAGGTGGCCAATGATGTGTTCAACCCGCAGTCGGGTTGGCTCTTCAACGACAAGTCACGGGACTGGGCTCACATCGCAAGCCAGGCCGCCGGCGCCCTGACCGGCGTGGTGCTCGGGCGCGCCCTCGCCGGATGGGGCGGGGAGGAGCAAGGAATGCTGGCCGGGCCAGACCAGGACTCGAACGTGCGGATGTACCGGTACGCTGTGTTGGGCGCTCGCTGGGCCGGAAAGGTTCCGTCGGAAGATCGTTGGCCGGTGTTCGGTGATGACCCGAGGGCAGATGATGCTCTGGCACGCGCGATTCAGTATGAAGGAGACGTTCAATACAGCGCGGACCACCCGAATGGCATCGTGAATGCGGCGCCGAACGATGAGCCCATCGACACCATCGAACTTCAGCGGCAAGTGGATCAAGGAGATTACGTTCTCTTGCCAGACGGCAGGGTGGTCATCAACACGACGCTGCAGATTGATGGAGGGCGGTCGGAATCAGATGGGTCTGCAACTCTGATCGGACATCAGGAAGACAAGCTGATGCTCTCCGAGTTGAATAACTTCGAGGGCAACATTCCTTCCGTGACCGATCGGTATGCCATGTGGGAAAGGCGGGCGATGAAGGCTGCTCGCAGCAACGATGGCGTATTCAGCTATGCAGACCTGCCAACGTACTTCAAGCCTGAAGAGTTCGAGTCTGTTCTTGCCCAAATAAGACAAAACGAAAAGCTGCCCTCGCTCTCTGCGCCAGGTCATCTGGATCTGATCACACCGAACTCCCGTATGCAGATCGAGGCCCTTCAGTACTACCGTCACGTTCAAAAGACCGGTCAACGATTTGCAGCGTTGGGTTCGCAGGGAGGTGTTGCACTCCTATCTCATAAAGCAGCAGGCGACATTGCTGAGCTCTTCACTGATGATCAAGAAAAGGTCAATCAGGCCATTGATATGGCGGTGAACATCATGGGTCTATTCGATGTCGCGGCGGGTGCGCAGTTCGGTAGCCCCGGTCCTAAAAACGGAGAAAACGACGGTTTGCTTCGCTACATGAAGCGTGGTGCGTCACAGAAAAATCCCAACTACCTGGGAGAGGCCGCGGGTGAAATGGATCTGAACACCCATCCTGACGCTGAAGCAGTCATTTCCGGGGCGCCAAGCACACCGGCTTTGATGAGGGAGCTAAGACGGCTTGGCTCTCCTGAGGCCTTGGCAACGGCACAACTGGTCAAGCGTGGGATTAAAGTCAATTTCAATTCGACCGATCCCGATGGAGATGTTTCGGCGCACGGTTACATGTATCCCGGGGCGCGCGAAATACATGTCAATCTGGACAGAACAGGCGCCAGGCTATCGGATATTGCCGGTGCGGCAGCGCATGAAGTTCTTCATACAACACAAAACATCGCCCCAACCGGCTCGACAATACTTCAAGAAATAGATGCCTATAAATGGGCGCGAGCTGTCAGTCCTGAATCCATTCGATTTGTCAACCCCACTGGAACGGGAATTCCGTCGGACAATAATATATCAAACTATGTATATATGAATTATCAGCCCATGAGTGACCTGAAGATCCCCAAGTAATAAATTCCAACTAGATATCGACGCAACCAGTTGTCGCGTTGTATTGCCAATTTAGATTCACGCATCAATTACACCGTATGGCGTCGGATGGTTATGCATCGGTCCATTGTGCTGAATCAAAAGCGATGGTCCGTTCTGAGTTGACCGTCGTGGTGGCAGATGGTCACGTCCTGATCCGTCGCGGCCTCAGGGCGCTGCTTTCAGAAATCTCGGATGACGTCACGGTCATTGAAGCGAGCGACGTAGACACATTGCAACAAGCGATGGAAACGACTTCTGGCGTGAGCTTGGCGCTTGTGGACTTGAGAATTCTCGGCATGGACGGAGGACGCCAGCTCAATGAGCTGGCGTTGCGATATCCAAACGTGCCGATGATCGTTATCTCAGCGCTGAATACTCCCGAGATCGTGCGACGTGTTTTGAACATTTCAGTCGTTCATGCATTTGTCCCCAAGAGTTATGACATCGCTCACCTCCGGTTGGCCATCGAGACTGCCTTGCAAGGAAAGAAGCTCCCGTTTACTCCAGCCGATCAACTGCCTGACGAGCAGCCTAAAGGTCTCACGCCTCGACAAGCGCAAGTACGCTCATTGCTTCGTCAGGGGCTGAGCAACAAGTTGATTGCGAGTGCTTTGGGCATTAGCGAAGGAACAGTGAAAAATCACATCACCGACATCTTCAGACTTCTGAACGCGACCAATCGCACGCAGGCGGCACGCTTGGACATCGATTCCACGTGATCGCCAATCGGTGCTGGTTGCTTTGTATCCATGACGCTGGCGAGTAAGCAATCGACCTTTTGGCGATGCGCAGTGCGTAGTGCTCTCTGAGCGTGTGTTGGGTTATGCCTTCAGTAGTCGACGAACCTCTTCAGTTGCGGGCGCGGAGATGCCCATGGTTGCCTCAAGTTCGTTCAGCGCGGCGCGCCACGTGACTTGCGCGGCAGTGCTTTCGCCGCTTGCTTGCTGCACCAACCCAAGCGCGACGAGCGCGCCGCCCAGCCATTGGCTGTGCGTGAAGCCGGCCAGGGCCTCTCGGGCCTGTGCCACGGAACGCGATGCTTCCGACCGTGCAATGTCGCGGTGGCCGAGCTCCAGCTCGACTCGGGCAAGCAAGGTGCGGGCGCGAATCCCATTGCGGCTCTTGTCCTGCGCGCTGTCGAAGATCGCGATGGCATGCCTAAACTTGGCTGCTGCCGCCGCACGATCGCCGCTCGCCCAGGCTGCCTGCCCTTGGCGCATTTCCAGTGTGCCGAAAATGGACCGTCCGGGTTTCGTCGTTTGAGTGAGCTCTTGCTCAGCAGTCGTCAACAGGCCGTTGCACATTCTCAGATCACCGGTATCGCACCACGCCAACGCGCCGAGCAGAGCGACCCGTGCCAGGCCTTCACCCTTGTTGCCACGCTCCGCCAGGCTGGCCAATGCGCGCTCGACCAGCGGGATCGCATCCAGAGCGCGCCCCAACTCGATCAGCTTTCCGGCGTAGTTGGCGTCCAGTGTTGAGTTGGTGCCAAGCGTTGGCCCAGCCGCCAGCGCCTTTTCATAGGCCTGCGTTGAGCTCAAGGTCTGACCGGCACTGGAAAGCAGAATAGCGAGATTGTTGTAAAGCCCCCGGGCGGTCTCGGTATTCCCCCGGCCCATGGTCTCAAGATCCGCGATCGCGCTGCGGAACTCGCGCTCTGCGACGGTGGATGGCGCAATCCGCCCTTGAATCATTGCCAAGGTGCCGCGCAACGCAGCCGCTTGCGCTCGTTGACTTGGTCGTGGCGTTCCGAGCGTCTCCAGTGCAGATTGGTCGTCGGCCAGGGCGCCAGGAAAATCGCCAATGGCGTAGCGCAATTCACTGCGGCCGTTGAGGCAGGCGGCTACGATGCCGGGGTCCATGTCGGGCACGTTTCTGAGCCGGATGATTGCGGCATCGAACATGTCACGAGACTGATCGAATGCACCTTTGTCTACGTACTGAAGTGCCAACTGGCAATCAACTCTGAGTTGCAGTGACAGATCGGACGTCGCCTGTGCGGCGTCTCGCGCTTGCAACAAGATGGATTCCGCCTTCTTCTGTTGAAGCGCCTGCCCATACAGGTTGCCGAGCATCCATTGCAAATGGGCACGTTGTGCCGGATCGTCGGCAAACTGGCTCTGGACCAGGAGCTCTCCGCGAGTCAGCAGTTCGGGAGTGGTGAACGGCTTGTCAGAGCCTTGCTGAAGCAGAAAACTGATGAACTCGTTGCTCGATTCTGCATAGTTCAGTTGCTGCAGCGAACGTTTGGCTTCTCGGTCTGCGCGCACGGCCTCTGTGGCTGTTCCAACGATGCCTGCGCCGATGCTGACCGCCACGAGCAAGCCCGCCACGGCTGCGGCCCGGTGCCGCCGCAAGAATTTCGCGCATCGATACAACACCGAATCAGAACGAACGCTGACGGGTTCGTGCGCAAGGTGGCGCCTCAGATCGTCAGCGAAGGCGACCACGGTCTGGTAGCGGTCCTCGGGTTCCTTGCGCAACGCTCGACGGAGGATGTTCTCCAGATCACCTTGCAGTTGACGGCGCAGCCGGTCAAGCGTCACGGCGCGCTGATTGGCCATCTGCTTCAGGTTTTCGTTGGATTTTCCGCCGCGCGCCGAGAGGGCGGGGCCGATGCGGATCGGATCGACTTCGAGTGTGGATCGTATGGCCTCAGCCGAGGTCGCGCCGTCGCTGGACGTGGGATGGTGACCGGTCAGCAGCTGGAACAGCAGCACGCCGAGCGCATAGACATCGGTGGCCGTCGTGATCGCACCGCCTTTCAGTTGTTCGGGAGCTGCGTACTGAGGTGTCATCACACGGTGGCCGTCGGCCGTGATCGAGGTGGTGTCCGCTTGTTCCTGGAGCAGTTTGGCGATGCCGAAGTCGAGCAGCTTCACATGGCCACTTTGGGTGACGACGATGTTGCTTGGCTTGATATCGCGGTGAACGATCAAGTGGTTGTGAGCATGTGCGACTGCGTCGAGTACCCCTTTGAACAATTTGAGGCGCTGCTCGACGTTCAGGCGGCCATCGTCGCAGTACCGATCGATGCGACTGCCCTCCGCGAGTTCAAGGACCAAGTAAGGCTGACCTTCCGGTGTCACGCCGGCGTCGAGTATTTGTGCAATGTTCGGGTGTGTCAGGCGCGCAAGAATGGCGGCCTCACG
>Ga0302321_100001567_pt1 | contig 19617 bp, 14 predicted proteins | sample Fen_T0_1_FD_202505 | JGI IMG/M metagenome (GOLD analysis project Ga0302321, IMG submission 202505) | Peat permafrost microbial communities from Stordalen Mire near Abisko, Sweden - Fen_T0_1 | ecosystem: Environmental > Terrestrial > Soil > Wetlands > Permafrost | place: Sweden: Abisko...
AAAAAGACTTCACTCATCTTGCTCGCTCTGAGCATCGCTACATCTGCCTCCGCTGCCTTTCTTTTTGGCGGTGAAGCCTCCGCTACCGAGATTTTCTTTGGTATCTATGCTATCGCCGGTCTATTATATCTCGCCGCTGCCGACTATTCACCACGTCGCACGTTTGAACCGACACGGTTTATGCCCAAATCTCGCGCGAATTGGACACGCCGCTCCCTCAGCCGCGCCAATCGCCCTACCCGAATCTTTCGAGCGGAGAAAATTTCGGCCTAATCGTTTGTACGATCATCGCATCGCCACTTACGCCCTTGCCGACATCACGTCTTAACCGTTAAGGTTCCATCATCCCATGGCCCTCCAAGATCCCACTGCACAACGGATTCTCGTCGCAGACGACCAAGCTGACGTACTTGAGGCGATGCGGCTCCTGCTTAAGTCAGAGGGTTTTCAGATAGAGACGGCCAAGTCGCCCGCCGCCGTATTGAGGGCAATCGAAGCACATGATTTCTCGCTCGTCATCATGGATCTTAACTATGCGCGAGACACAACTTCAGGCCAAGAGGGTTTCGAATTACTTAGCCGTATCCAAACTCTCGATTCATCGTTGCCCGTCGTAGTCATGACCGCCTGGGCCACCGTCGAGCTGGCCGTGGAGGCCATGCGCCGCGGAGCCAAAGATTTCATCACTAAACCGTGGGATAACCCGCGCCTCATCGCGACTGTACGCACTCAGCTCGAGCTAGGCAGCGCTATGCGCACCTATCGTCGGCTCGAGGAAGAAAATAAGCTCTTACGTGGCTCCGCAGGAAACGGCCCGGCGTTGATCGCGCAATCGCCCGCCATGCGTCCCGTTCTTGAAGTGATCGCACGCGTAGGTCCATCAGATGCCAACATACTCGTCACCGGCGAAAACGGCACCGGCAAAGGCCTCATCGCGCAGGCACTGCACGCGACATCCTCTCGCTCTACCAAGCCGCTAATTTCGGTTAACATGGGCGGATTGCCTGAGGGTTTGTTCGAGAGCGAGTTGTTCGGTCATGTCAAAGGCGCGTTCACCGATGCCAAGACCGACCGCGCTGGCCGTTTCGAACTTGCCGATGGAGGCACGCTGTTCCTCGACGAAATCGGAAACATTCCCCTGACCCAACAAGCTAAGATCCTACGAACACTCGAGCGCGGTGAATTCGAACGCGTTGGCTCTTCTAAAACACATCGCGTCAACGTACGTCTCGTTTCCGCAACCAACGCTGATCTACCAAGCGAAGTTGCCTCCGGAAAATTCAGGCAAGACCTACTCTTTCGCCTCAACACGATTCATATCCATCTTCCGCCGTTGCGTGAACGGCGTGAAGACATCCCACTGTTGGCTCAACATTTTCTCAAGCAGCACGTCGCACGTTATCGCAAGCCTGTGACTGGCTTCGACGAAGATGCGCTCGCCCTGTTAAATCGCTATCCTTGGCCCGGCAATGTCCGCGAGCTCGATCACGCGGTCGAGCGCGGTGTCCTGATGGCCACAAACAAAGCGATCCGCGCGGTCGACCTCGGCCTCAATGCCGCTCAATCCTCACAAAGCCTCGACGACATGAGCTTGGAGGAGGTTGAGGGTTATCTTATCAAACGCACTCTGGCCCGCTGCAACGGCAACGCTCGGGAAGCAGCCGAAGAACTCGGCCTTAGCCGAAGCGCCTTCTATAGAAGGCTGGAAAAATACGGGCTTTAGCCATACCGAAGAGGCAATCAGTATTCCTCTTCAATGCGCCTATCGCACGATCGCCACGTTTTTCTCTACGCCATTCTCGGTGGCACCCCAGCAGCAGTGTTCGGATTTTGGCTGCTTTGGGCGGGTGACTACACCTTCAATTTTCAGCTTACGCTGACTCTTTTTATCGTTGGCTGTTGGTTCGGCTTCGCTGCCGCCTTGCACAACCGCGTCGTACGCCCGCTGCAGACTGCGTCTAATCTCCTTGCGGCGTTGCGTGAGGGAGATTTTTCCGTACGAGCTCACGCGGCGCGACACGACGATCCTCTCGGCGAATTATTTATGGAGGTAAATCAGTTGAGCAAAGTCCTGCACGAGCAACGTCTCAGTGCACGCGAGGCCACCGCGCTTCTCAACACCGTCATGGAGACGATCGACGTCGCGGTATTTGCCTTCGACAACACCGGCCACCTCAAACTTACAAACCGCGCTGGCGAAAAGTTACTCGCTACGCCCGCGGCCAAATTACTCAACCGAAATGCCGCCGAACTCGGGCTCGCCGAATGCCTGCGAGGAGAGCCGAACCGCCTGCTCAGTGAAACCACTTTCCCCGGCGGCAGCGGTCGCTGGGGATTGCGCCGAACGTCATTTCGCGAAAAAGGTCTGCCTCACGAGCTCATCGTCGTCGCCGATTTGAGCCAGGCGTTACGTGCCGAGGAACTCAAAGCCTGGCAGCGCCTCGTGCGCGTGATCGGTCACGAGCTTAACAACTCGCTAACACCAATCAAATCCATTGCCGGCAGCCTCGGGCAAATCTTTAAGAGCACGAACCGCGCGTCCGACTGGGAAAGCGACATGCAGGGCGGCCTCGACATTATCGCCTCCCGCGCCGAAGGCTTGACACGTTTTATGCAAGCCTATGCGCGGCTCGCCCGCTTGCCCCAGCCCGTGCGTGCGCCGTGCGCGGTCAAACAACTCGTTGAGCGCGCAATCGCGATTGAACTTCGTCAATCAGCACGATTACTCGGCGGCCCCGATCTCTCGATTTCTTGTGACGCAGCACAGATCGAACAAGTGCTCATCAACCTCTTGAAAAACGCCACTGAAGCCACGCTTGAGCAGCGCGCCGCCGGTCACATCGAGGCCAGCGTACGGATACGATGGATACAGGCAGGGCGCACAGTCGCGATCATCATCGAAGACGACGGCCCAGGCATCGCCAATCCAAGTAATTTATTCGTGCCATTTTTCACAACCAAGGCTGAGGGCACCGGCATCGGCCTCGTGCTCAGCCGCCAGATCGCCGAAAACCACGGTGGCTCGCTCGTGTTGGAAAATCGCGTGCCGGAAGGCGGCTGCGTCGCAACGTTACGCCTGCCGGTTTAGCTGAAAATCGTCCCATTCTTGGGACGTCCTAGTCCCAGCAGCGGGTTTTTGTAGATAAAGCAAAGGAGTGCATCTATTCTTTAGTCATTTACAATGAGTATGTTATGTATCATTAACTACCTTGGCATGAGGCCTGCAAATAGGCCGGCATGGATATCGCTCGCCCTGACCTCGCACGCGCAAAACGTAAACGTCGCCTCACCTACACCATCGCTGGTGCACTAACGCTGCTTGTCGTCACCGTCATCGTTGCGCGCCTGAAACCCGCAGCGCCGACTGTCGACAAAAATCTTGTTTGGATCGATACCGTTAAGCGGGGTTCGATGGTTCGGCAGGTCCGCGGCCTCGGCACGCTCGTGCCGGAAGAAATCCGCTGGATCGCCGCCCGCACCCAAGGCCGAGTCGAACGCATCGTCCTTCGCCCCGGCGCCGCCGTCACACCCGATAGCGTCATTCTGGTGCTCGCGAATCCGACCGTACAACAGACCGCGATTGACGCCGAAGCAGATCTTAAATCCGCCGAGGCCGAGTTCATCACGTTCAAAGTCCAACTTGAACGCGGCGTGCTCGACGCCGAAGTCGGCCTCGCTACGGCCAAATCCTCCTTTGAGATGACGCGCCTTCAAGCCGAAGTGAATGAAGATCTATTTAAAGACGGTCTTGTATCCGCACTCGACCTACGTCGCTCCAAAGTCGCCGCCGAGGACGCTGCTTCGCGTTACGAAATCGAAAAGAAGCGTTACGTATTTACCAAGGACTCGCTCGCGCCTCAGCTTGCAGTGCGACAAGCGGCCGTCGATCGCGCCAGCGCACAGGCCAAACTCCGTCGCGATGAAGCCGATGCTCTCAACGTTTGCGCCGGCATGAACGGCGTACTGCAGGAGCTCCCCGTCGAAGTCGGCGCCCAGGTCCAACCTGGCGCCAATGTCGCCCGCGTCGTCGATCCCAGTCGTCTCAAAGCCGAGGTTCGGATCGCTGAGACCCAGGCGCGCGACATCCAGATCGATCAATCTGCCTCCATCGACACCCGTAACGGACTCATCGAAGGCCGTGTATCACGTATAGACCCCTCTGTGCAAAATGGCACCGTCACCGTCGATATCCGCCTTACTGGCGAACTCCCCAAAGGCGCCCGCCCTGCCCTCTCGGTCGACGGCACGATCGAACTCGAACGTCTCGAAAACATCATCTACGTGGGGCGCCCCGCCTCCGGCCAAGAGCGCAGCAACATCGGTCTCTTCCGGCTCGCCGCAGACGGCGTGCACGCTCAACGGGCCACGGTTCAGCTCGGTCGCAGCTCCGTTAACACCATCGAAATCGTCGGCGGGCTCACCCCTGGCGACCGCGTTATTCTCTCCGACATGTCACAGTGGGATTCCACCGACCGTATCAAACTAAACTAATTTCAACCTCCAACGCTACATCTCATCATGGCTCAAAATAATAACCTCCCGCTCATCCAACTCAACGCCGTCACCAAGGTCTTCCTCGCCGACGAGGTTGAAACCCATGCACTTTCCGGCATTCACCTCGAAATCAACAAGGGTGAGTACCTCTCGATCGCTGGCCCTTCCGGCTGCGGCAAGTCCACGCTACTTTCCATCCTCGGCCTGCTCGACACTCCTTCCGATGGCACTTACCTGCTCAATAGTCAGCCCGTGCAGAGTCTGACGCTGGCCGAACGAGCCCGTATCCGTAATCGCGAGATTGGTTTCATTTTCCAATCATTCAATCTGATCGGCGACTTAACTGTTTTCGAAAACGTCGAACTACCACTCAGCTACCGCGGAATGGCCGTCGCCGATCGCAAACAACGCGTCCTCGGTGCCCTCGAAAAAGTGGGCATGAGCCACCGTTCGAAACACCTGCCTTCCCAGCTCTCCGGCGGCCAACAACAGCGCGTCGCCGTCGCACGCGCGCTTGCCGGTGATCCAGCCGTCCTCCTCGCCGACGAACCAACTGGCAACCTTGATTCAAAAAACGGCGAAGCTGTCATGGATCTTCTTTCGGCGCTCCACCGCGAAGGCGCCACCATCGTGATGGTCACCCACGACAACCGTTTCGCCAGCCGTGCCGATCGCACCATACATCTCTTCGACGGACGCATTGTCAAAGAGCAGACCGAGGCCGGGGAAATTCCAGTTGAGGCACAGAGCTAAACCACCGCCCTCGCATTTACGGTCAGCATCGCCATGCCACGTTTTACCTCAAGCACTCTGTTCAGGTTTTCTTTCAGCCTCGGCCTTCCGTTCTTCTTGGCCATTGGTTCTCCTGCCGAGCCACCATCCGCGCCAACACGCGAGATCAAGCTCGGTCTGGATGAAGCAATCCGTCTCGCGCTTGAAAAAAGCTTCATGGTCAAAGTCGACGCGTTCAATCCCTTGATCGCGCGGGCGAATCTTACCACGGCCTGGGGCAGTTACGACCCAAAGCTCACCGGTTCGTATCAAAGATCACGCAACGAAGCACCAGAGCTAGCCGATCCACTCACCGGGCTACGTCCATCCGCCGCGATCACAAAAACTGACAATGCCAGTCTCGCCCTCGAAGGTGCGCTACCGCTCGGCACAACCTACCAAATCGGGGCCAACACGACCAACTACCGTGGTACATTCAACAGCAACGCCGACACCTACAACACCTACGGGGGCATTACGCTCACTCAGCCGCTTCTCCGCGATTTTGGTCTCAATCCCGGACTTTACCAAATCCGCATCGCTCGCACCAACCTTGCCATCTCCGAATGGGAATACCGCGCATCCATAACCAATCTGATCACCCAAGTCATCTACTCTTACAGCGATCTGCACCTCGCCCAGGCTAACCTGAAAAGCGCAATTCGCTCCCGCGACATGGCGGTGCAGCTCTACAACGAAAACGAAGGGCGACGCCAGCGCGGCGCGATGTCCGAGTACGAAGTGCTTTCCGCCCGGGCCCGTGTCGCCAATCGCGAGGACAGCGTCATCAGAGCAGAACGCGGCGTGCGCCTCGCCGAAAACGCTCTCAAGCAGCTCGTCAGCGACGAGCATAACCCCGAATTTCTTACCTGGCATCTCGCCATCGATCCATTGCCCGCCCCTCCGGCCGTCGCGATCGACGCCGCAGCCGGTTTCCGCGAAGCACTAGCCCAACGCCCCGATTACCGCAGCTCCAAACTTGGTGTCACCAAAAACGAACTCGAGCGTCGCTATCAACGCAACCAGCTCCTGCCTCGTGTCGATCTCAACGGCAGCTACGGTTACAACGGCATCGGATCTGACTTTGCCACCAGCCGAACTGACGCGCGTCACCAAGATTTCAATGCATATTCAACTGGTGTTTCCGTCAGCGTTCCGCTGACTTCGGCGACCGAACGCGGCCGGGCCCGCGCCGCCAAGCTCCGCTTGCGTCAGGCCGAAACCGATCTCGAACGCCTTGAGCAGGATATTCTTATCGACGTCAGCAACGCCGCCCAGCAGGTCGAATCCACCCGCAGTCGCGTCATCGCCACAAAGACAGCCCGCGAGCTCAATGAAACAATGCTGCAAGCCGAGCTGAAGCGTTTACAGGCCGGAGAAGGCTCAACCTTTTACGTGCTCCAACAACAAGACCAACTCTCCTACGCCGAAGTCGCCGCCGCCCAGGCACAAGCCGACCAGCGCAAAGCGCTCGCGGAATACGACCGGCAAACCGGCCACACCCTCGCGACCTATCATATCGCCCTTCGTAACGACTAACCTAGCAAAACCATAACCATGAAAACGTCCCTAACTCTCGTCCGCGTCGGTGGCGCCATCAATGCCCTCTTCGTGCTCTTTCACCTCTTGCTCGCATGGAAATTCCACGGCCTAACTCAGGCACCCGTTGGGCTCCGAGTGATGCTGGAGATTTTTAATGGATGCGGTTCTCTTTCTATTGTTTTCCTCGCGGTGGTAGGCCTGGCTTTCCCTCGTGAAGCGATCGCGACTGCGATCGGCCGCTTCACGCTCTCGCTCGGCGCTGCAATTTATATTCTCCGCGCCGCTCTCGAGTACGCGCTTTCGCCCTCGCCCTCTCCCGTAATCGCCGCGGTCTGCCTGCTCACCGGCGCCGTGTATGTAGCCGCCTTTGTTTCGGCCCATACGAACACCCTATTACAAACCGCTAACTAATCCTGCTCCGTGATTACTCTACAACACATCGAACGCGTTTATCCACTCAAGGGCGGCCCATTTTACGCCCTTCGCGACATCAGTCTTAAAATTGCAGAAGGTGAGTTTGTCTCCATCATGGGCCCGTCTGGCTCCGGCAAATCCACTCTTCTGCACATCCTCGGCCTGCATGATGCCAACTGGACCGGTGAGTATTTATTTGGCGATGCCGCCGTGCATAAGCTCAACCGTGCTCAACGCGCCGAACTGCAAAAGAAAAATATCGGCTTCATTTTTCAACAATACCACCTGCTCGACGAGCTGACTGTTTACGAAAACCTCGAGATCCCGCTTTCCTACCGAAACTATTCAAAGAAGGAACGTGAGAGCATCGTCTGCGAGACACTCGATCGCTTCGCTATCGTTGGGAAAAAAGATCTTTATCCAAATCAACTCTCAGGTGGCCAACAGCAGCTCGTAGGCGTAGCCCGCGCGCTCGTCGCAAAGCCCGCTCTGATTCTCGCCGACGAGCCCACCGGCAATCTCCACTCCGACCAGGGCCGAGAAATCATGGCCTTGTTTAAAAAGCTAAATCAGGAGCAAGGCATAACCATCATACAGGTTACGCACTCTGCCGAAAACGCCGCGTGCGGCTCACGCATCATCCGCCTCGCCGACGGCATGTTAGTAAACCAGCCCTAATCTTTTTTCGTCATGATCACGAAAATTCGCTACGCCCTTCGCACGCTCGCGAAATCGCCAGGCTTCACCACGACCGCGATCGCTACGCTAGCACTTTGCCTCGGCGCCAATCTCGCTATCTTTGCGGTGGTGGACGCCATTCTTGTGCGCTCGCTGCCATTTCCCGAGCCCGATCGGCTCGTCACGGTTTTCAACAGTTACCCAACTGCTGGCGTCGAACGTGCCGCAGCGTCTATTCCCAATTATCTCGACCGGCGCGGAGCTATCAAAGCGTTTGCGTCGGTCGCCCTTTACCGGGACGACAGCAGCATCGTCGGTGGCGCAGGCGCGCCTAATCGCGTGCCCATGGCGCGGGTCTCGCCGGAATTTTTCCAAACGCTCAATGTGCCGCTCACAAAAGGTAAAACCTTCAACGAGGACCAATTAACTTATCAGACCGACCAGGTCGCTGTGATCACCGATGGTTTCTGGCGCAGCCATTTTAGCGCGGACCCTCAGGTGCTCGGCCGCACTTTTTTGAATGATGGACTCACCATCACTGTCGTCGGTGTGTTGCCTCAGGGTTTTCGCTTCTTATCGAGTCACGCCCAATTTTATCGGCCCGCCTCGCATGCGCCGGAGGATCGTCTGCCCAAGGCCCGGCACAACAACAACTGGAATATGATCGCCCGTCTTGCTCCGGGCGCGACGCAGTCTGAGGCGCAATCCCAGATCGACGCCTTTAATGTTCAACAAGCCAACGATGATCCTCTTATCCAAATCATCAAAGGCGCCAGCTACCACACTATCGTCAAATCGCTGCACGAAGACCACGTACGCGACGTCAAGCCCACGCTGATGATTCTGCAATGCGGCGCCCTTTTTCTTCTACTCATCGGTTCGGTCAACCTCACCAATTTGCTGCTGATCCGGGCCAGCGGTCGTACCAAGGAACTGGCCGTGCGCCAGGCACTCGGCGCCGGACGCTGGCACATCGCCTCCGAAGTCATCGTTGAAACCACGTTGCTCGCACTCGCCGGTGGACTCCTCGGCCTTCTGCTGGGTTCATTTGGCATCCAGTTGCTCGGCTCGCTCGGTGTCGAACAGCTGCCGTTGGGGACATCCATCACGCTTGATTCCCGCGTCGCAGCCTTTTCGCTGGCTGCGACCATCGTCGTCGGCCTCGCGCTCGCCGCACCGATCATCTGGTTCAACCTAAACGCGAAACTTGCGCCCAGCCTCCAGGCTGAATCACGCGGTGGCACCGCAAGCCGCGCAGCGCAACGCCTGCGCCACGGCTTCATCGTCGCCCAAGTCGCACTCGCGTTCGTGCTACTGTCCGGGGCCGGTCTGCTCGGCCTCAGCTTGAAACACGTGCTGGCCTCTCCCACCGGATTTAATACCGAACACGTCCTTACCGGCCAGATTTCACTCCCTTGGAAAAATTTCAAAGACGACGTTTCACGTCACGCTTTTATGACACGGCTGTTGCCAGCGATCCGCGCGTTACCCGGTGTTACCCAGGTCGCTGCCACAGATGGCTTGCCTTTCAGCAAGAACACCAACGACAGCGTACTCACGATCGAAGGATATAAACCGAAGTCCGATACCATCGCCCGCGCCCACTACAATTCCAACGTCTCCAGTGGCTATTGGTCACTCATGAACATTCCGCTCTTGCGCGGACGTTTGCTAGAAGAGGCGGATAACGAACCAACGGCACCGCGCGTTTGCGTGGTGGATCAGGCGCTCGCCGACTTCTACTGGCCGGGAGCCGATCCGATCGGCCGCCGCCTCGCACACGACGTTAAAGTCGACGACAGCAACGCGGTCACCGTCGTCGGCGTAGTCGCTAACGTGAAGCAAAACCAACTCTCCGAGGTCGCTGGCCACGGCGCGGCCTACTTTCCGATGACCGGCTCGATGTATTTCTCCCTGCTCGTGCGCACATCGCTCCCTCCCGGGGCGATGGCGCCCATGCTCCAAAAGGCGGTTCTGCAGCTCGACCCCGAATTGCCGATCGACGACCTGAAGCCGATGCAAGCGCGCATCGATGAAAGCCTAATCGCTCGGCGTTCGCCCGCGATCCTGGCGACTATTTTTGCGGTCGTCGCGCTGTTACTTGCGGCCATTGGCACCTACGGCGTACTGGCCTACGCCGTGAGCCAACGCCAGCGCGAGATAGGGGTCCGCATGGCGCTCGGCGCGTTGCCGCAGCAAGTTCTCGCGCAGTTCCTCGGCCTCGGGGTGAAACTACTCGCCATCGGCATAGTACTCGGTGTGCTCGGCGCCTGGGCCGCGGGCCGCGCCATGCAGAGTGTGCTCTTTGGCGTCGGCACTTTGAACCTCGGCGTTCTCGCCGCCACAGCGGGAGTGATGCTCTGCGTCGTGTTCCTCTCGATGTTTATCCCCTCTCGTCGCGCCTCTCGTATTAACCCTCTCGACGCTCTCCGCGCGGAATGACCATTTCGGCTTTTCTTTACCCATGATCGCCAATATCCGCCACGCCCTCCGCTCGCTGGCCAAATCACCGGGTTTCACGGCAACCGCCATCCTGACGCTAGCTCTATGCCTGGGCGCCAATCTCGCGATCTTCTCCGTGGTGGATGCGATCCTTGTGCGCTCGTTGCCATTTCCTGAACCAGATCGAATAGTAGCGGTTTTCAATGGTTATCCTGGAGCTGGAATCGAGCGTGTTGGCGCGTCCCTCCCCAACTACTTCGACCGGCGTCAATCGATCAAAGCTTTCTCCTCAACTTCCATCTATCAGGACACCTCCTTTATTGTTGGAGAAAAAGGTCTACCTCAACGCGTACAGGCGTGTCGCATCTCACCAGAGTTCTTTGCCACCCTTGGGATCCCCCTAGCCATAGGTTGTTCATTTACCGATGATCACCTGATTTATGGCACCGATACGGTTGCAATCCTCACCGATAGTTTTTGGCGCAGCCATTTCAATGCCGACCCTCACGTGCTTGGCCGCACGTTCATCAACGACGGAATCACGGTCACCGTCATCGGAGTACTACCCACCGGCTTCCGCTTCCTCTCGAGTCACGCCGAGTTCTACCGTCCCATCTCCCACGCCATAGAGGCCCGGGACCCAAAATATCGGCACATAAACAACTACAACATGATCGCGCGAATTTCCTCAGGCGCGACCTTAGATAACGCACAGGTACAGATAAACGCATTCAACGCCCAACAAGCCATAGACGACCCTCAGATTGAATTCGCTAAAACAGCCAGCTATCACACCACAGTTCGGCGGCTGCATGAAGATCACGTAAGTACCGTCAAACCAACCATTTTGTTTCTACAATGTGGTTCGTGTTTATTGCTGCTTATTGGTTTAACCAATGTAACCAATCTATTGCTGATTCGCGCTAGCGGCCGCGCGAAAGACGTAGCCATACGACAAGCTTTAGGCGCTCGACGACGCCATATCGCTATGGAAATCGTCGTGGAAACAACATCGCTCGTGCTTGGTGGGGGTATCCTAGGTCTGTTATTCGCCTCATTAGGCGTCAAATTGCTGCGCTTGCTTGGCTCCGAGCAATTACCTCTGGGGACGGCGATCACTTTAAATGCACATTTGGCCGCACTTTCGTTGGCGTTAGCCACCATACTCGGACTCGTCCTCGCTGTGCCTATGATTTGGCATAACCTGCACACAAAGATAGTCGCTAACTTGCAGAGTGAATCGCGCAGCGGCACAACGAACCGGAAGACACAGCGTATGCGTCATGTCTTCATCATCGCACAAATCGCCCTTGCGTTCGTGATTCTTTCGAGTGCGAGCTTGCTTAGCCTAAGCTTGCGGCGAGTGATTGAAACTCCCACTGGTTTCAATCCCGATAACATTCTCACCGGTCAGCTGTCTCTCCCGTGGAAAGGGTTCGAAACCACAACCGCTCTGCTTACTTTCGCTGATCAACTGTTGCGCGGAACCCGAGCTCTGCCCGGTGTTACCGATGCCGCCATCGCAGATAGTCTTCCTTACACAAATGGCACAAGCAACCTCTCTATAAAAGTCGAGGGGTATACACCCAAACCCGGCGAATCCGACCGGGCTCATTACATGTATTGGGTCAGCAGCGATTACTGGCATGTGATGAATATTCCGCTGATTCGAGGACGTCTTCTCGAAGAATCAGAAAGCCACAGCTCAACGCGCGTTTGCGTCGTGGATCAAGCTCTCGCCGATCAGTATTGGCCCGGATCAGATCCGATCGGCCATAACCTGAGCGCAAGTACAAAAATAACTGATGAGAATAAGTTTACTGTGGTTGGAGTGGTCGCCGCCATAAGACAGAACGAACACGACAAGAATCCGAACCACGGCGCCATTTACTTCCCCAATTACGGCACCGATTCCTTCTATCTCCTCGTGCGCTCAGCACTGCCGGCCGCCTCCCTAGCTCCCGCTGTACGCCAAGCTATCCTCCATCTCAACCCTGCGGTGCCAATCGACGACCTGCGCCTAATGCAAACACGACTCAACGATAGTCTCATCACACGGCGCTCGTCTGCAATACTCACCAGCCTCTTCGCCGGAATGGCCCTACTGCTCACCGCCATCGGCACCTACGGCGTGCTGGCCTACGCCGTGAGCCAGCGCCAGCGCGAGATAGGGGTCCGCATGGCACTCGGTGCGTTGCCCCAGCAAGTTCTCGCGCAGTTCCTCGGCCTCGGGGTGAAACTACTCGCCATCGGCATAATACTCGGTGTGCTCGGCGCCTGGGCCGCGGGCCGCGCCATGCAGAGCGTGCTCTTTGGCGTCGGCACTTTGAACCTCGGCGTTCTCTCCGCCACGGCCGGAGTGATGCTCTGCGTCGTGTTTCTCTCGATGTTTATCCCCTCCCGTCGCGCCGCTCGCGTGAACCCCCTCGACGCTCTCCGTGCGGAATAAACGTATCCAATTTGCGGATGAATCCGTGCCCTGACTTCAAACGACCTAAAACGCACCTCTTGCTCCCATGAAAACGTATATTGCTTTGCTGCTCCTGTCTGCTTGCGCGGTCTCCGCCGCTACCGAAGAAAAATTTACGAAGACTTTCCTCGCGCCATCTGGCGGCACAATCGTAGTCGATGTCGACTTTGGCTCGATCGAAGTCGTCGGCGACTCCGGACGCTCTGATATGAATGTGGACGTCTGGCGCAAAATCACCCGCTGGGAAACCTCCGACGAAGAAGCTTACCTCAAGGACCACCCCGTCGAGTTTATCCAAGAAGGCAACACCGTGACGATACGAGCTCGCGGCAATACGCGTTTCTCCTGGTCGTGGTTCAGTGCCTGGCGTAATCGAAACGAAGCACACTATACCGTGCACGTGCCAGCCGAATTCAGTACGAAGCTCAAAACGGCAGGTGGTTCAATAGCGGTAGACAATGTTTCGGGTTCAGTCGACGCCAACACAAGCGGTGGAGGGTTACGCTTCACAAATATCCATGGCCCTATCAACGGTCACACTTCAGGCGGTGGCATCAAGGTCGCTGATTGCGATGGCGACGTCCGCATTAATACGAGCGGTGGTGGCATCGATGTCGCAGGCGGTGGCGGCACCCTTCACGGCAACACCTCCGGCGGAGGGATCAGCGTCAAGACCTTCAAAGGTCCGATCGACATCTCGACCAGCGGCGGCGGTATAACCGTCGAAAACATCCACGGCCAAATCAAGGGCCACACGTCAGGTGGACCCGTCCACGCAATCCTTCTCACGCCGATCACAGCCGACATCGATCTCTCGACCTCAGGCGGCGGCATTCACGTAAAAGTTTCGGCCAACGCTGCCTTTACGCTCGACGCCGAAACCTCCGGTGGGGGCGTTAGCTCCGACTTGCCGGTGACTGTGCAGGGTGACATCGGGCGCAATCACCTCAAAGGCACCGTTAACTCCGGCGGCCCCAGCGTCCGCCTTCACATCAGTGGCGGCGGCATCCACCTAGAGAAGATCTAGGTTTCCGCCTCAACTTTCCGAAATTTCCGCCATGCACGCCAACCCGATATTCGCGCTGATCCAGGTCGCCGTGTTTCCGGGCGCGACTGTCGTGGCCCTCGCCTTTACCGCCGCCATCTTAATTCCCGCTGGTTTCTGGTTATGGTTCCTTTGGGAAAAGATGGCGGCGAAAATTTCAAAGAAAAATTCCTGACCCACCTACGCCATGCTCACCGACTTACGCTACGCCTTCCGCCAACTTCTCAAGTCGCCCGGCTTCACCGCCGTCGCGGTGCTCACGCTCGCATTGGGGCTGACCATCAACGCCACGGTTTTCACGTTCGTAAACGATTTCTTCCTCCGGCCACTACCTGCCCATAATCCGGACGAACTGGTCACCATCGCCCAGAAGAGCGCAAAGATCCCGGTGCCCCTATCGTTTTCGTATCTCGATTTCGTGGATTTTCGTCATTCGGTCGAGGGCACCGATTCTGAACACAAGGAGATGGCCCAGACGTTTACCGGCTTGATGGCGTATATGAATATGCCGGTCAACCTGAGCCGGATGGGCGAGACCACCGCACGCACGTGGGTGGATGCCGTCAGCAATAACTACTTCTCCATCCTGGGAGTGCAGCCTCTCCACGGACGGCTGTTTCTCCCGACCGAGGGCCTGCAACCCGGTGCTGATCCCATCATCGTGCTGACGCACGAAAGCTGGCGCACCCGGTTTGCCGCCGATCCAGGCATTATCGGCCAGCCAGTCAAACTCAATGGCGTGTCGTTCACGGTCGTGGGCATCACTCCGCCTGGCTTTGTCGGCGCATCGTGGGGCACACTGAGCGGATTCGTACCAGCCACCATGCTACGAGAAATAGCTCCAGAACGGGGCGGGTTGCTGACCGGACGCGGCGATCTCGGTTTTTTCATGATGGGGCGCCTGCAACCCAACGCGAGCCTCGCGCAAGCCCGCGCGGCGGCCAATGTCGTGATGGCGCGACTGCTTAAGGACTACGCCGATTATCACGCGCCGCAGACCAACGCCGTGGTCAGGCGCGAAAGTCGGAGCCGCCCCTCGCCCATGGTGGCCAGTTTCGCGCCGTACATTATCGGAGCGCTGGCGGCCATGAGCCTGCTGGTGCTTGCCGTCGCGATGGCCAACGTGACCAATCTGCTCTTTACGCGGGCCGCCGATCGCGAACGGGAACTGGCCATTCGCGGCGCGTTGGGCGCCTCGCGCCGACAACTGCTTCGGCAGTTGTCGGTCGAGAGTCTGCTCCTCGCCCTCGGCGCCGGCGTGGTCGGCACGATCGCCGCGATCTGGATCAATGCATATCTGAGCACGCTCGGGTTTCCCGGGGATTATCCGCCGCCCGCCGCCACCGGCACGGACTGGCGCCTGTTCGTCTTTACCTTTGGCGCGTCGCTGGTCACCGGCCTGCTCACCGGCCTGCTCCCCGCGCTGAAGGCCACGCGCCTCGATCTTCTGCCGCGGTTGAACGAAGGCACGCGCACGATGGCGAACACGCGTCATCCCTTGCGCAGTCTGCTGGTGATCGGTCAGATCGCCATCTCCTGCGTAGTGTTGATCGTCGCCGGGCTCGCACTCCGCAGCCTGCAAAAACTTTCCCACGTGAATCCGGGATTTAAACCCGAGAAACTGCTGTTGGCCTCCTTCGATCTCAGCGTCCGGCGTTATACCAAGGAACAGGGTCGGCAGTTTCAGGCGCAGTTGCTGGAGCAGGTGCGCGCTCTGCCGGGCGTGCGTGAAGCCAGTCTGGGCGAAAGCGTGCCTTTCGATGCAACCATCAACAGGCAGGGTGGCGTCGAAGCAGTGGGCAGCCCCAAACAAAAGGAGGCGGATTTCGATATGATTCCCTGCCCACGGGTGGACCACCGGTATATGCGAACCATGGGCATCCCGATTCTGGAAGGTCGGCATTTTTCCGACCACGACGATAGAACCACGCCCGGCGTTGTCATCATCAACCGTGCTCTCGCCACTCGTTTTTGGCCGGGCGAAAGTCCGCTGGGGAAGCGGATCACCATAGGGGGAGGCTCCGCTTTAGAAGTGATCGGCGTCGTGGGTGAAGTCCGTTTCGAGTCCATCACGAATCAAGCGCGCCCCATACTCTTCCTCTCGCTCGATCAAACCTATCGACACAAGGCCACCATGATCGTTCGCACAGATGGCAACCCGATGCAGTTGGCTCCCGCCATCGAACGGATCGTGCGGCAACTCGATCCCGATCTCCCCTTCCAAGACATGCGGACCATGGACCAACAAATGATATCGAGCCCGCTGGGTCTCATGCCACTGCGGATGGGCTCCATGATCGCCGGCGCCCAAGGTCTCATCGCCATGCTGCTTGCGGCGATGGGTATCTTTGGATTGGTTTCGTTCGCCGTCACCCGTCGCACCAAGGAAATCGGCATCCGCATGGCGCTCGGCGCGAACGCCCTCAACACGGTCTGGCAGGTCACACGACAGAGTTTCAAACTCACGCTGATCGGCCTGGCCTGCGGCCTCCTCATGGCGTTCGGCCTCACCCGCGCCCTCGCCAAGTTTCTCTACGAGGTCAGTCCCACCGACATCATCGTCTTCGGCGGCGTGGTGCTGCTCATCGCTTCGATCACCCTGCTCGCCTGCTGGTTGCCCGCCCGCCGCGCCACACAGATCAATCCCAACGAGGCCCTCCGCGCCGAATAAGCCATAAGCGACAAGTTTTAACCAATAAGCTACGAACCACTGACCAAGCCTAATTCCAATGCCTTTCCTTATCACTAAAAACTCACCCATTAAACCATTCCACCCAACCACCCATGAACTCCAACCTCCGCTACGCCATCCGCTCGCTCACCAAACTTCCCGGCTTCACCACCGTCGCCGTGATCACGCTAGCCCTCGGCCTGATGACCGAACCTCTCATTACGCTCACTCACGCCGCTGAAACAGGCGGAACGCCACCCGCCGCCGCCGCATCGCCAACCGCCGCCGCGATCGGTTTGTTTCAAGCCAACAAATTTCCCGAGGCAAAAGCCGCACTCACCGCCATCGTCGCCGCTGAACCAAAAAACGCCGAAGCCCTGTTCTATCTCGGCTGGACGGCCTTCCGCCAAAACGAAAACGAGGAAGCCATCAAACTCCTCGAACAGGCCACCACGCTCGATGGTACCAAGTCGCGCTATTTCCAGGTGCTGGGCGACGCCTACAGCATCGCCGTGCAACGCGGCTCGTTCTTTTCCAAAATGGGCTGGGCGAAGAAATGTATCGCGGCCTACGACCGCGGGGTCGCGATCGACCCCGACAACCTCGACGTCCGCACCGCCCGAATGGGTTTTTACTGGCATGCGCCGGCCATCGCCGGCGGCGGCATGGACAAGGCGTACGCCGAAGCCGAGGAGATCCTCCGCCGCGACCCGGTGCGCGGAACGCAGGCGCGGGTGGACCTCTGCCTAAGTCAGAAAAACCCCGCCGAGGCCTTCGTGGCGGTCGATGCGCTCCTTGCCCAGAATCCCGGCAGCCAGCCTGCGCAGTATCAGCTGGGCCGGCTGGCCGTCCTCAGCGGCCAGCAACTCGACCGCGGCGAAGCGGCGCTCAAGGGCTACGTCGAGCACACACCCGCCGCTGGTGAGCCGCCCGTGTGTGCCGCCCGCTGGCGCCTGGGCATGCTTTACGAGCTCAAGGGCGACCCCACCGCCGCCCGCCGCGAATACGAAGCGGCGCTCGTGTTGAATCCCGGCTATCCCGTCGTCCAGGACGCCCTCAAGAAACTCAAGTGACAAGAAGCCGCCCCTCGCTACCCATCCATGAACCCCAAGTGCCATTCGCTCGTCCTGTGCGCAACCTTCGCGGCATTCTCGCTCCTGTCCGCGCCGCCGCTCGTCTCCGCCGAGTCCCAACCCATTGCGCCCGATCTGGCCGGCGCTCCGTCCGAGCATGGCTGGAAGCTCGTCAATCGCTCCGCCTCCCTCATCGCCAATGACGGCGGCCCGGTCCTCCGCCTCGAAGGGCAAGGTGGCACCGGCTTCGTGCGGCTGGAGAATTTCACGTTCGCCGACGGCGTCATCGAGTTCGACGCCCGTGGCCGGAACGTCGTCCAGCAAAGTTTTCTCGGCATAGCCTTCCACGGCTCCGACGAGAAAACCTATGACGCGATCTATTTCCGGCCGTTTAACTTCAAGTCTGCAGACGCGGCCCGGCGCTTGAGAGCGGTGCAATATATCTCCCACCCCGTTTATACCTGGCAAAAACTCCGTTCCGAGCATCCCGGGCAATACGAAAAGCCGGTTTCACCCGTACCCGATCCCGACGGTTGGTTCCATGTACGTATCGTAGTAGCGGCTCCAAAGGTTTCTGTATTCGTCAACGAGGCTACTAGCCCATGTCTCGTCGTAGATCAGCTAAGCGACCGTAAACGCGGCTGGCTGGGTCTGTGGGTCGACGTCGCCGGCGGTGATTTCGCCAACCTCCAACTCACACCTGCTCCCTGAAACGCAGCCAGCAGCACGACGACCCATTCGCTAACCATCCGCCACACGCCCATGCTCTTCGACCTCCGCTACGCCTTCCGCCAACTTCTCAAGTCGCCCGGCTTCACCGCTGTCGCCGTCCTCACCCTCGCTCTCGGCATCGGCGCCAACACCGCCATCTTCAGCCTCGTCAACGCCCTGTTGCTGCAGCCCCTGCCTTACTCTGAACCAGATCAATTGGTACAAGTCGGCGAAACCAATACCGGCGGATTCGCCGGTGCCGATGGAGGCGTCTTTCTGGACTGGGAGGCGCAAACCACCCGGCTCGAATCGATCGCCGCCTTGCATCCGATCCAGAAAAACTTAACCACCGGCGGCGAACCAACGAGGATCAACGGAGCCGAAGTGACGGCAAAATACCTGCACGTTTTGAGAGTCAATCCGCTCCTTGGCCGCAACTTCACCGCCGAGGAGGACGCTCCCGGTGGTGACCAACATGTGGTCATCCTCACTCACGAGTTCTGGCAATCGCGTTTCCAAGGCGACTCGGCAATTATTGGGAAGGCGCTCCAAATCGACACTGAAAATTACACCGTCGTCGGCGTCCTGCCACCTGCCGCTCTCATCGCCAGTAACGCCTGTTTTCTCGCCCCGGCAGCGATCCGGGCCGCAGCCTACAAACAGGTCCGTAACTATAATTACGTCTGCAATGTGATCGGTCGCTTGAAACCAGGCGTCACCGCGGAACTAGCCGCCGCCGAACTCGTCGCAGCCCGTCCAAGCGTCATTTCGCAGTATCCCTCCTTCCGCCAGAATTGGTCTGTCGGTGTCCGTTCACTGCACGATGCGTATTACGGAGGCTCCCAAACTTACGCGTTCACCTTGCTGGCCGCCGTCGGCGCAGTGCTGTTGATCGCCTGCGCCAACGTTGCCAATCTTCTGCTCGCAAAAGCCTCTTCCCGCCAGGGCGAGATTACCGTTCGCGTCGCATTGGGAGCCAGTACCGGACGGATCATCCGTCAATTGATGACCGAAAGCATGCTCCTGGCGTTTGTCGGCGGTCTAGTAGGAGTCTTCGTAGCAGCTCAGGCCATAGATCCGCTGATACAGTTCACCGGCCTAAACAACACCCCCGGTCTCTCCGTGAAGATCGATACCACAGTGCTTCTTTTCACTTTGGGCGCCACAGCCATCACCGGTATGCTCTTCGGCCTTTTCCCTGCTCTCGCGGTATCGCGCCCAGACTTAACCATCGGCCTGAAGGAAGGCGCCCGTGGATCGACGAGCGGAAGCCGGCGCAAATTGCAGTCCATCCTGATCGTTTCCG
>Ga0302321_100001568_pt1 | contig 19615 bp, 14 predicted proteins | sample Fen_T0_1_FD_202505 | JGI IMG/M metagenome (GOLD analysis project Ga0302321, IMG submission 202505) | Peat permafrost microbial communities from Stordalen Mire near Abisko, Sweden - Fen_T0_1 | ecosystem: Environmental > Terrestrial > Soil > Wetlands > Permafrost | place: Sweden: Abisko...
CGCGCCAGCGGCTCGTCGCTTCGAGCGGTCTGTCCGCGCAAGGCGTCGACTTGGCACTGCTGCGCTGCCTCGAAACCGCGCCAGACGAGGCGCAAATCGCAGCGCTGATTCGCTCGACTCCCCGCGCTCAAGTCGCGCACGTGCTGCTTTCGGCCAACGTGTTCGTGGCCGCACACCGCGCAATCGCCATCGGGCTCGCAGCTTCGGCCCAGGTTCGCGTTCGCACCTCGCGTCGCGAGCCAGAGATGGCCGAGCTGCTCCTGACCGGTGCTCCGGGTTCGTTCGAACTCGTGACTGAGTTGTCACCCCACGCCGGCGATCGTTTGTGGGCCTACGGTAGCGACGAAACCATGGACGAGGTGGCGGTGACTTTGCCGGCCGGGGTGGCATTTCACGCGCACGGATCGGGTTTCGGCGTGGCTGTGCTGGAGGGTGGGCACTCCGAGTCGGAGCTCAGCACCTTGCTGAGCGCGCTTGCCGGAGATATCGCGCTGTTCGATCAGCGCGGCTGCCTCAGCCCGCGGGTCCTCTTGGTAGCCGCGGAGCCGGCATTTGCCAACGAGCTGGCAAGCGAGCTCGCGCGCGCACTCGCCGTGCTCGAAGAGCACGTCCCGCGCGGGCAGTTCAGCGCAGCGGAGCTGAGTGCGATCGCCCAATATCGCGATACCGCGCACTTCACCGGAGAAATCTTCGAGGCCGGCCTGGGCTTCGTGAGCGTGGGCCAGACGAACACCTGGCTCTTACCGCCAACCGGCAGAAACATCCACGTCCTAGCCGTTTCGGACGCGCTCGCAGCTTTGACCCCGTATCGTCCGCTGCTTACTAGTTGCGCCTTTGCCGGCGGGCCGGCGTTGGGCGAAGAGCTGCGACGAGCGTTGCCCGGCGCGCGCGTGTGCCGCTTCGGTGAGATGCAGCGTCCACCATTCGACGGGCCGGTGGATCGTCGAGACCTCTAGCCAATCAGGCTTGGCGACACGCGCGCTGGGTTAGCCCCATCTGCTTGCCCCAACACGCCGGTCATCAATCGGCACGGCGACTACGAGACCAGACGCAGGCGCTTTCGGCCGTCACTGAAGGGCGATCCTTCGCTCTGACGCACGACCACAGTCAGCGGTGCCTCGGGCAACGGCAAGTGCTGGTTCTTGGCGTATACCGCGTGCCGACCGCGGGTTTTGTACCACTCGGCAACGGTTGCGGTCTTCTTCATCTTCTCGATGATTTGCCGGAAGCCGACGCCGGTGTTGTAGGCGCAAAAGGAGATCTCGCCCATCTGCGTGCCGTACGGAATGATGCACATCTCGGTGCGCCGGAAATCGTAGTTGAACAGATCCTGGAACCACATGCCGGCGACGAACAGGAAGCGCCACTCGAACTTGTGCGCGTCCCCTTCACTTTCGCCGACCTTCGAGCCGTTCGCGCCGATCTGGCTCAAGAACTGGCGGGCGAACTCGGTGAAGCTGTAGCCGGGCGGCGCCTTCTCGGGATTGAAGTTGCGCAGCAGCGAGAGGGCAATGCCGGTGACGGTTTGAGCCTTGGTTTGGCCAGCGTCGGCGATGCCTTGCAGATCGAGCAACACCTGGTCCAGGTTCAAGAATTGAGACACGGGTACCATCTGTTTCGTGCGCTTGTTCACGAGCAGAGCCGTGCCGATTCCGCAGTTCGGGTGGCAGCCGCACTTGAGTGCGCCAAATTCGGCGCTTTGACCGAGCAGCAAGTCGACCACGTCGCTGAACGGATTCATGGCTGAAAGTGGGAACCAATCCCGCATCGGTTCGGTCACACCCAGCTGATCGTGCAGATCGTGCACTAGGTGGCTGAGGGTGTAGCGTTCGCGCTGACGACGCGCGTCGTCCACCTCTTCATCGCGCCCAGTGAAGCTGACCGGCTGGAACGAGACGACCGTGACCTTGTCCGCATTGTCAATCGCGAACTGAACGATCGGACCGACTTGCTCGTTGTTGATGCCGTTCACGACCGTGACCACCAGCACGACGTCGATGCCCGCCGCTGCCAGATTCTCGATCGCCCGCAGCTTCACGTCGAACAGGTTGCCCACCTTACGATGGCTGTTGGCTTCGTTCGTAACGCCGTCGAATTGCAGGTAGCAAAGCCTGAGGCCCGCGCGCTTGGCGGCGTGGCAAAGGTCCAGATCCTGCGCGAACATCACGCCGTTACTGGCGCACTGCACGCAGAAGTAGCCAACATCGCGAGCGTACTTGATCGATTCTAGAAAGAACGGGCTGAGCGTCGGTTCGCCGCCGGAAAATTGCACGCTCAGCTGGCGGCGCGGCTTGATGTTCAAGCTGTCGTCCAAGATCTGCTTGATGTCTGACCATTCCAGCTCGTGCACGAAGCCGACTTGATTGGCGTCCATGAAGCAGGGGTCGCACATCATGTTGCAGCGGTTGGTCAGATCGACCGTGAGCACCGAGCCGCGGCCGTACTTGATGGTCGAGCTGCCGTGATTGCGCAGCTTGCTCTTCGGCGCTTCGAAATCACGACCCGGGAAAAGGCCCTCGATACGAGCCATGAAAGCTGGGTCGACGCTCATGACGTCGGCGAAGTCACCGTGCTTGGGGCAGGTCTTGAGCATGACGATTTGGCCGTCGCGCTCGACGATGTCTGCCTTGATCTCGCCGGGATTGCCCTCCACGAATTCGCGCAGATCTTCCGCGCCGGAGAGCACCGCGTCACGCACCTCTTTCACGCAACGGGGGCAGAGCGAATCAGTGCGACGTGGCCAGCCGAGTTGAGGAGCCGTCCGTTCCTTCTTCCGCAAGAGCGGCGCCGGCGCCCACTTGGGCTGCAAGCGACCACCGGGAAAGCGCTCGTTGTACTTCTGGTACAACGGCCAGACACGATTGACGGCTTTGCCGACGAGCTTCTCGGTCTCGAGGGTAATGCGTTCCAAAGCCTTCTGCATGATAGCCTGAGCATACACGTACCGAGGCCTCGACCAAGAGCCTTTTGAGTTCAGAGCACGCCATGATTGCCGTATTTCAGGGCAAATTGTCACGCACGCGCGCTATGCGCGTGCGCGGACCAGCCAACGCAAGGCGCTCGCAGTGTGTAGGACGATGCTAGGCTGGGCGCGGTTGCGTCTGCCCCCGGCGCTCCGACAATGAAGCCCATCATCGTTACTAGTGACTTGCACTTGTCGGCTGACGCGTCGACCGGCACGGTGCGTGATCTCTCGCGGTTGATGCGTGACAATCTGGGACACGAGTTCATTCTGGCGGGTGACGTGTTCAACCTGTCTTGGGAAGCGCCTGGCCGCTCGGCAGTGGACGCAGTGCTGGATCTACTGTCTGCGCATCCCGAACTGACGAACGCTTGGCGCGGGCACTTGGCGGCCGGCACACCGCTCACGCTATTGGCCGGGAATCACGACGCAGGCCTACTTTCGGCAGAGATTCGTGACGCACTGCTTCAAAAGCTGGAGCTGGCTCCCAGTGCCGCGCTGGAGATCGCGCCCTGGTTCGTGCGCCGAGGCGGCGTGCACGTCGAGCATGGCCACTTTTACGATCCCGACAATGCGCCGGCCCATCCGCTCGCCGAGTGGAGCCCCGAGACGGAGCCGCTCGGTATCGCTATCACACGCCGCTTCGTCCGCCCCAGCGGCGCGCATCATTTTTCTCATGCGCACGACACGACGCCCCTGGCCGGCATCGCCAAGGCCTTCCGCGTGTACGGCGCGCGCACACCCTTGATCATCGCGGAATGGTTCCGCGTGGCCGGCAGGCTGTGCCTGGAGACTCGCCGCGCCGATCGCTTCGACGCCGAGCGCAGCGCGGGCGAAGCCGCACTCTCGAATTTCGCGCGCTTGGTCCAGTTAGACCCGGAAATATTGCGCACGCTGCTAGATGGCGGTGCCCCGCCGACACACCGCGACTTCCGAAAGACGTTCATGCGGCTCTACTTCGACCGGGTCTTCGCCAGCGCGGGCCTACTCTTGAGCGGCGCTGCATCCCTGGCGTGGAAAAGCCGAGCCGGGGGCATCGCCGGCCTACTTGCGGGACTGTATTTGATTCAATCGGTGCAACGGACTGGCAACCGCTACGAAGATCTGCCGGTGGAACGGCTGCGCGCCGCCGCGGCGCGCGTACGCGAGCTGACCTTTGCCGAGACCGTGATCTTCGGCCACACCCATCAGGTCGACGAAGGGAACGGCTACGCCAATTCAGGCTCGTTCGGCTACTCGCAGCACGGCCGCCCGTACGTCCGCGTGGACGAAAGCGGCATCGCGGGCGTCGAACGCTTGTAACCGCGGCCGCACCCGATCCCGATCGCGGCCCCGCACTGGCGCACTCGTGGCCAGCACGAGGCGACCCCTGATGCTAACCCTCCGCTCAGCCCCGACCGGGCCTGCGCAAACAAAAGTCTCCAACCGCGCTCCGAAGGCGCCGCGCGTCCCTCTCGCGGCGGGCGCGCGGAAAGCAGCCTAGCCGCACCTGCTCTCTCTCTCTCTCTCTCTCTCTCTCTCTCTCTCTCTCTCTCTCTCTCTCTCTCTCTCTCTCTCTCTCTCTCTCTCTCGGTGCGCGCGCAGCGCCGCACGCCTCGCGCCGAACGCGCGGAAAGCAGCTCAGCCGCATGCCCGGCTCTGCTCTCTCTGCCCTCTCTGCTCTCTCTCTCTCGGTGCGCGCGCAGCGCCGCACGCCTCGCGCCGGGCGCGCGGAAGGCAGCTCAGCCGCATGCCCGGAAATACGTCGAGGTCAGCCGACTTTGGCAGGATAAGATCACGATCAGCCAATAAGGCGCAGACCTACAAAGGCTGACCGCACAGGCGCCTGCTTTCCGTCAGCGCAGCGCGGGCGGCCCAGCGCCCCCATCCGAGCGTGCGCAAACGAAAGTCTCCCACCGCGCGCCGAAGGCGCCGCGCGTCCCCCTCCCGCGCCGCGCGCGCGCAAAATGCGACGCAACCGCGAGCATCGTGCCACCCGTCTAGGGGCGAATGACTTGCGTGCCCGGTGGGGGCGTGAAGTTGAATTCGCCGCCGGCAGTCTTGGTGTTGATTTCGGGATTGAGGAAATCGAAGCGATTACGATTGCCTTGCGAATCGAGCAAGAGCACGCGGCGCACTTGGTAGGTGTTGGCGTCGACGTACAAGATAATCGACTGATACGAGGGCGATGCTTCCAGTGGATCGCCGACAATCACATAACCGCCTTCGAAGCCCATTTGCTTGGCATCGCGCTTGCTGAATTTGAACGAGGTCTTCAAGTTCCCGCCGCCGACCAAGAACGACAGCGCCGCTGGATATTGGCTCTTGTCGAGCGGCTGCTCGTACATTTGCTTGTTCTCTTTTTCGTAGACCTTGACCAGCTTGCCGTCGGAAACGACGCGGTTGCCGTTGTTCGTGTAGCGCCAGCTCATCTTGCCGGGCTTTTCGAAGACGACCGAGCCTTGGCTGTTGATGGTCTTGTCGTAGGCGCGTACGCGGTACTGCTGCTTGAACCCGGCACGAAAAGTGTGCGAGCGATCGTAGAAGCCTTGTACGCGTTCGGCGATCTGCTCGGCCGTCAACGCTGCGGCGGCGGGCTTGCCTGCGGCCGGGGCCTTGTCGCTCGGGGGGTCGGCAAACGCGGAAGCAACTGGCAGCGTAGTCGCCAAAAGACCGAAAAAACCAAGCAGAAGTGAGCGGCGAATCATAACCCATGCACCATGCTTTCGAACTGCGAGGCTTGCAATCCTTCAGACGTGCATACGCTCTCGGCCCTACGAATCTTTCTGCCTTAGCTCGGGTTTGCGCTCCGCTTGGGTTCGCGATATTTCCACGAACACTGTAAGCACGAGCGCCTCGCTGCCCATCGCCTCTCTCGGGCGAGGCCCGCCGCTAGCGGATCTTTGAGAGCTTGGGCAGCTTGGGACCGGTAGCGCGCACGCGGCGCTTTTTGCCTAGCAGCGCGCGCAGGCCGCTCGCGCTGATTTTGCTCTCGCCCAGGCCCGCTTTTGGGCGAAGAGCCTGGATCAAGCTGCCGATGCGCAAATGCGTGATAGCCAGCGCCAACGCATCCGCAGCATCGGCGGGCGGCAGCCGGTCGAGCGCGAGCAACGCGCGCACCATCATCGCCACCTGGGATTTGTCGGCCTGGCCCGAGCCGGCGATCGTTTTCTTCACTCGCGCGGGCGGATACTCGGCGATCTCGACGCCTGCGCGGGCCAACAAGAGCAGCACGACACCACGCGCGTGGCCGAGCTTTGAGGCCGCTTGGGCGTCCTTGTGGAAGAACAAATTCTCGACTGAACCAACTTCGGGCCGATGCCGTTCGATCACCGCGCCCAGCTCGATCTCGATTCGCGCCAAGCGATCGGCGATGGCGGTCTTGCCGTCCAGGTGGATCACGCCGTGCGCGATGTGGCACAGGCGGTTGCCCTCACGCGACACCACACCCCACCCGAGGTGAAGCGTACCGGGATCGACGCCGAGTGCGAGCACAAGATTTACATAGCGCGTCTACGCGCGAATGGAAAGCAGCACGGACAGCGATCGGTGTAGGCTGAGCTTCGTGCGTGACCCGGACGTGATTGTGGTGGGCTCGGGCCCCAATGGGCTCGTGGCAGCCAACGTCATGTCGCGCCGCGGGTTTCGGGTGCTGGTGCTGGAGGCGAACCAACGCCGCCCCGGAGGCGCGCTGGGCTCGGAAGAGCTGACTTTGCCCGGCTTCGTGCACGACGTGGGGGCGGCCTTTTTCCCATTTGCTCTCAGCAGCCCAGCGTTTCGTGAACTCGATCTGACTCGGGCGGGTGTCAAATGGCTGCATTTGCCGTTCGAGAGTTGCCACCCGGCGTTGGACGGCAGCTACGCTTGCATCGCGCGCGACTCCGAACTCAGCGCCGCCCACTTCGGCACTGCGCGCGACGGTCAGGCTTGGCGGAAGCTCGCCCTGTCACACGCACGCATGGAACCCGAGCTGCTGAAGCTCTTGCTCGGTCCGTTCCCAGCGCTCGCCCCCGCGCTGAAGCTAGGCCTCGGCAATCTGAGCAAGGTCTTGTGGCGTTTCGCACGAAGTGGTGGAAACCTCTCACGCTCGCTGTTCCAGAGTGAGGCCGCCCGGCGCGTGCTGCCGAGCTTGGGGCTGCACGTGGATGTCGGACCAGAGGATTGGTTTGGATCCGGGCTCAGCTACCTACTCGGCATGACCGCCTCGACTGGCGGCTATGCAGTGCCCGCGGGCGGCGCTCAAAGCGTCACCAATGCCCTGCTCACTTTGCTCGAGAGTTGCGGCGGCCGCTTGCGCCTGGGCGCGCGCGTCACGAAAATCGTCGTCGCCGACGGGCGCGCTGCCGCCGTGCGGCTCGACAACGGTGAAGAGCTCCGCGCGCGCCTGGCGGTGATCGCCGACACCGCAGCCCCCACGCTGTATCTAAAACTGCTCGACGGAGCGCACTTGCCGAAGTGGCTGGTTCGCCGAATGCGGCGTTTTCGACAAGGTTTTGGCACTTTCAAGCTGGATTTTGCGTTGTCTTCCGCGGTGCCTTGGTCGAACGAGCAAGCCCGCCAGAGCGCGGTCGTGCACATCAACGAGAGCCTGGCCGACCTGGCTCGGTTCACACGGGAGATCCGCAATGGCAATCTCCCGGAAGCGCCGTACTTGGTGGTCGGGCAACAGAGTTTGGCCGACCCGTTTCGCGCTCCGCCCGGCCGGCACACGCTGTATTGCTACACGCACGTGCCCTCTTACATCGAAGGCGGCTGGGCGAGTCAAAGTGAAGGCTTCGCTGACCGCATCAGCGACCGGATCGAAGGGCTCGCGCCCGGCTTCTCCGAGTTGGTGCTCGGCCGGCGCCTCTCGGCGCCCCCGGATTTGGAGGCGGAAAACGCCAACTTGATCGGCGGCGACTTGGGCGGCGGCGGCAACGCCTGGCACCAACAGCTGCTGTTTCGTCCTATCTTCCCGTACTATCGCTACCGAACGCCGGTCAACGGTCTGTACTTGTGCTCGAGCTACACCCACCCGGGCGGCGGCGTACATGGCATGTGCGGCTACAACGCGGCTCAGGCAGCAGCACGCGATCTCAGTTGAGCTGACGCTCAGTCGTCAGCCGAGTATTTCCCCGGCGCTTCGGCGTCCAAGACCACGGGCCGCGATTCACCATTTGCGACGCGCTGCACCAGCTCGTCGACACACGCGAACAAGATCGAATTGTCCCGCGACGGGTAGCCTTGCAGCGTCTCTTGATAGACGTCGACTTGATCCAAGAAGTGCAGCAAGGGTTCGAGCTCGAGCTTCCGAGCCCAGGCGCCGTAGCCGAGCTTTTCCAAGTAGCGCGCATTCAATTCTTGTTCGTACTGGTGCGCGACGGGGACCGACAAAAGCGGCACTTTCAAGCTCACGGCCTCGCTCAAGAGACTAAAACCACCGCCCGCAACCGCGGCTCGAGCGGTGCGTAGATCGTCGAGAAAGCCGGGCTCGGAGAAGCCGCACAAGGTGACGTTGCCCTCCTGCCCTTCGCGACCCATGCCGTACACACGGAAGCGATACGGCAACTTCTTGAGCGTCGGGATCAGGCTCTGATTGGTGGGGGAGGTCTGGTACACGAGTACGTGCGCGCCGGGTTCACGCTTGGCCGCGATCACCTCGGGCCGCAAGATCGGCGGCACCAGGGTGGTGTACTTCTTCCGCACTTCGGGAAAGAAGAAGCTGGTGGCCAGGTAGTGGTAGGCGCCCGGCATCTTGATCTTCACGGCGAGTCGGGCGAGGTCGAAATCGAAGCCCTTGCCGCGAGTCACGCTGGAGTCGTGCCGGCAACGATTGATCACCTGCATGTTGTCGATGCTGACCACCGGCACTCGGTGGTTGAGGCCGTAGAGCGCTGCCCACGACTCGAAATCGCTGATCACCAGCTCGGGCACGAAGCCGCTTTCGGCGACGTCGCGGTAAACGGCGAGGTTCTTCTTGATGCCCTTGGGTGCTTTCCGTAAGTTCTCGAACAGGCTCTTCGAGCGATCTAGGGAATTGCCGAAGTAACTCAGGCTGAGGCCATGAATCTCTTGGATGTTGAGCTTCTGATAGCCGGCGAGCCGCTCGGTGAGGAAGCGATGCGCGCGCCCCGACACGACTACGCGCAGCTCATGCCCGGCACGCAACAAATGCTCCAATACGACGCGGCTCCGCGTGGCATGCCCCATCCCTTCGCCGACCACTCCGTACAGAATTCGCACTGCTGGGTACTCCAAAACGGAGCATGCCACAGCTCACCCCACGCCGTGCACCCCTGAAAATTCACGGTTCACGCAGGATCCTCTGCCTTGGGGTAGGATGCGCCGGTGATTCAGAAAGTGACGGGCGCCCCGGCCCCTCTGACGGGCAAACAACGAAGCTTCTTGCGCGCACTCGCGCACCCACTCAAGCCGGTGGTGCAGATCGGCCACGGCGGGTTGACTGACTCGGTGCTGGCCGCAATCGACGGCGCGCTTTCGACCCACGAGCTTATCAAAGTGCGCATCACCGGCAAGGAAGACGCCTCCGCGGCGGAGCTCGCACTCGAGGTCGAGACGGGCACGCGCTCGACCGTGGCGCAGGTCATCGGCAAGACGCTAGTCGTGTACCGGGCGCGCAAGAAGGACCCGGTGATCGTGCTGCCCAAGGCCGGCGCGAAACCAAGCAAGACCGCGAAAGCGAGCAAGTAGAACAATATGGCCGAGCGCATCCTACGCACACAGAAAGACGGAAACCTAGCCTGGCTCGACCTCGAGATGACGGGCCTCGACGCGCAGAACGATGTCATCTTGCAGGCGGCGCTGATCATCACCAATTCCGAGCTGACGCCACTCGAGGAGTTCGTGTGTGACATCTGGCAGCCCGATGAAACCTTGGCCAAAATGGTACCGTTCGTGCGCGACATGCACGAAACCACGGGGCTGACTCGGCGCGTCCGCGCTTCCAAGCTCGACCTCGCTGCTGCGGAACGCAAGCTCATGGAGCGCGTGACCGGCTGGTGCGCGTTCGGCGCCATTTTATGCGGGAACAGCATTGGTCAAGACAAGCGCTTCGTCGACCGTTGGCTGCCCGGCTTGAGCGGTTATCTGAGCTATCGCACGGTGGACGTCACTTCGATCAAAATTCTTGCCAAGCTCTGGTACGGCGACGCGGGAGTTTTTTCGAAGCCCACGCAAGGCGAGCACGACGCACTAGTGGACATCAAGAACTCGATCGCCGAGCTTTCGCACTATCGGAGCTTGCTCTTCAAAGCCAAGCTTTGAGGGTCACTGAGCGCCTCCAGTCGACCGAGCGCATCGAGTAGGTGGGCGCGCTCGGCTCCGCTCGTCGCGGGCAACGCCAGACGCGCGCGCCGACGATTGCCGCCACTTGCGAGAACCGTGCGACAATTCTGATTCGTGCCGTGCGCCGAGGAAGCTTTCGCCGAGCCCGGCGTAGCCCGCGCTCACTGCGTTTGGATACCGCAGCAGCCGTACTTACAGCAGCCGCCGCCGAGGGAGCAAGTAGTCGTCTTGGAAGTGCAGGTACCGCCGGCTTCGCATACGCTGTAAGTGCACTTCGTGCCGATGGGCAGAGCGAGCGTGGTGATCCCACCCTGACAGTCTGCATCCGTACAGCAGCATTTCTCGTTGCACAGTTTGGTGTTCACGCACTTGTGCTTTTCACAGACGTCGGTAGTGCAGTCGATCTTGTCGTCGCAATCAGCGGCGGTGTTGCAACCAATGCAGCCCAACTTCGGGTCGCAGATCGGATTTAGTGCCGAGCACAGTCCGCTATCCGGTTGGTACGAGCAGACCCCGCCATTGCAGGTGTCCTTGGTGCAGGCCAGCCCGTCGTTGCAATCCGTATCGACGCAACAGGCTTTGCAGCCGTCGCCCACGCAGCACTTGGTGCCCATGGCGCAAGGGTCGAAAGCGCAGCTGCCATTCACGCACGCGCCGTTCGTCTGACAGGCGTCAGCGGACTTGCAGTCTCCATCTTTGACGCATTCGGCGGCCTTGACGCAGCCAGTCTTGGCGTTGCAGGTGTACCCGGTCGGGCAGGATTGATTGTCCGTGTGACCGCAGGTGCCTTGTGTGCACGAGTCTTTCGTACACTTTACGCCGTCGTCGCAGTCCATAGCGGAGCAGCAGGTGCCGCACGTGGCAGACGCTCCGTCCGCCTTCGCGCAGCAACTCTGCCCGTCAGCACAGAACGGGGTGTGCTCACAGGAGTTGCCGGTGCAAGAGTCCTTCGTGCACGGATCCTTGTCGTTGCACTGCGAATCCTCACAACACTCGGCGCAGCCGACGCCGGCACAGCAGAGAGACTTCTTGGGGTTCGCGCATTCGGTGGCGGTGTGATCGCAGAGCGAAGTCGAACCAACGCAAGTGTCATTCGTACATGAATCACCGTCGTCGCAGCCAGCGTTATCGACGCATGTTTCCTTGTGCCGACAATCAGCGGTGGCGGAGCAGTATTCATCTGCGGCGCAGTTGTCGTTGTTCGAGGAATGCGTGCAGCCACCAGCGAAGCACTCGTCGTCCGTGCACTTCACGCCATCGTCGCAATCGGTACCGGCGCAACATTGGCCGCACGAGCCGTCACAGCACTTTTCCGTTGCGCCGCACATCGGCGCTCGCGCGCAAACACCGTCGGCGCCACATTGATCAACGGTGCAAGGATCGGAGTCATCGCAATCTTCGGGGCCCTGGCAGGCGATCTTGTGCGCGAGACCGCCAGCGGCTGCGCTCCCCGAATCGCCGCCCGTGCCGGAACCTCCGCTGCCACCGGTCGCAGTGAATTTCGCGCCACCGCACGCATAGGCGGTAAACGAACACAGCGCGAGCATCACGCTGACACGCAACCAGTGGCTGAGGCGGCTAGGTTTCAAGGCAAGACTCCGGCGGATGGTAAGCTGCAACGCTAGCAAATCGAGCCTCCGAAATCGATGTGCGCTCAGACCTACACGCGGCAAGGCCTTCGATTCAGCGTTGCAACTGCTCGACACGGGGAGCGCGTTGGACGGCCAGCAGTCGATTGACGCAGTTCGGTTACGACGATGAGGCAGCGCCGAGCCCGATGGGCAGCTCGACGATCGCGGGCGGGTCCGGAGAGGCGGCTTCGGCAGGCCGACTTTATCGCATCGACCCCACAGACGACCGCACTTGGCGCCTGGACACCTTGGAGCTGCCGAGCGACTCCACTACCGACCGAGCTGGCCGAAAAAATACCCATTGTTGTCAGTGCTGCGTGCCCTGCACCCTGACCGACCATGGCCAAGCAGCGTGCACGCAAGTCGCTCAAGTCCACGGGGCGCCTTCAGGTTCAGGCGCCTTCCATCACTCGGCCTCGCTCGGAGGTCGCGCGCAAGATCGACTGGGGTGGGGTTTACATCGTGCCACCTGACGAGACAGTGCTGCGCCTCTTACCGGGTGGAGGCAAGAGGGCACAACCAGCCCGCATGGATCTCCGCGGGTTCGTGCCATCGCGACCGTCCACGGTGATCTCGACTTGGGTATCGGCGCAGCTCGAGCAGGCAGTGACGCGGCATGAGTGGCTCGGACCGCTGGTGCACGGCATGCGTCACCCTGCGTCGTTCGACACCGTTGCCAACTTGGTGGCCGATGCGGTGTTCGATAAAATCGACTATCGCCTCCGCGGTGGCGCGGCCTGGCAGCTGCCTGAGGAGACTTTGGCGCGCGGCCACGGCGACTGCGAGGATCGCGCCACGTTGCTCGCTTCCGCGCTGGTCGCGGCGGGTGTGAGTCCGTACAACGTGCGCGTGGCTCTCGGCACAGTCCACCTGTCTCGCCACGGCAAATCGCTTGGAAGCAGGGCGCACGCCTGGGTCGTCTACCGGGGCGAAGACGGGGGCTGGATGGCGCTCGAGCCGGTGCCGAGCAACGAAAAATCGAAGCACCCGGCGCTCGGCTTCGAGTACGACCCGCGCTTCGTTTTCAATGGCGATCACAAGTGGTCGTTCACCGCGCAGGAGCGCCCGCGCCCCGGCAAGCGCTGGAACGAGCTCGATCCGACGTTCCACGGCGAGGTGCACAAGAGCATCGTTACACACGCGGCGGCCGAAGCGAACGTTCCCGCCCCGCTCCGCTCGCAGCTCGCACGCACGTTCACGACGCTCTTCGGCAACGTGATCGACAACCCGGACCTGCGCTTTCAGAGCTACCACCCGCGCGATCACTTCGACAGCGGGGTCATCGACGAGGCGTGGGCGACGGTGCTCGCCCGCCTGCAGCGCTTCTACGCGAAGCCGCTCACGGATGCAGACGGAGTGAACAACTTGTGCTGGGCACTACATGCGCTGGCCGACTTCTACGCGCATTCGACCTACGCGCATTTCCTCAAGCTCGAAAAAGGCGCGCTCATCCCGTACGACCCGATCGCGGGGACGCCCGCGCTGCGCTACGACTACGCGAGCGATCCGACCTTCTCTGGAGCCGACTTCAGCCACTACGACGCCTGGTGGAAGCCTGGCATGTTCGATCGCCTGGCACGTTGGAAGGGGCGCCCCATTTCCGGTCGCTACTCGTTCCACGGTGACTCTCAAGACGTGATCGAGCGGCTGACGAACGCGCCGCCCGACTCCGCGTTCCCGAACCCGGCCGCACGCCAGTTCGCAGGCGCCTTGCCCCACCACAACGAGCTTGCCGTCGACGAAGAGGTCGGCTCGAACAAGCTCTACGGCAGCGCAGCCTTCAAAGAGCAATTCGCTTGGCGCTACCACCTGGCTCTCAGGCACATGGTAACTGCGCTGAAGCAGCACCCACAGATCGGCTGAGGGCAGCCAGCACCCAACCCCCGATGCGACCGCTATGCTCGCGGGCTCGTGGTCGAGGCGAAGAAGCGCGAAACGGGCGGTATTGGAAAAACGAGCTGCGCAGCTGGGGCTGCTCGACCCGCTCGTCCTGGTAGCTCAAATCGGGCCTGAACTTCTGGGATGGTAGCTGCAGTAGCTTCAGCATTGGCGGAATCGGAGGTTCCAGCGCAGAATGCGCCCGCCGATGCCAGGTGCCCCCTTTTGAGCGCGATGAACGACGAATCGGTGCAGGCGGCCGCCGAGGAGCTGGCCCAGAAAGTGGCGGGCCGAGCCCTCTCCGTCGGCGAGCAGCGCGCTTGCGAGGCCGAACTTTCCGAGCTCCGATTGGCCTGGAAACGCAACCCGAGCGCGTTCTCGCCCGACCTGCTGGAGATGTTGAAAAGAATCGCCAGCTCGCTAGCGGCCGGGGCCATCGCGCACAAGCAGAGCGATCCTGCCCTCGTCTTGAAGGAATGCTTCGGCTACGACGCTTTCCGGCCGGGCCAGCGAGAGATCATCGATACTGTATTGAGCGGGCGGGATTGTATCGGCGTGATGCCGACGGGCGCCGGGAAGTCGATCACTTACCAGATCCCTGCCCGCATCTTGGGCGGCCTCACCTTGGTCATCTCGCCCCTCATCGCACTGATGAAAGATCAGGTCGACGCGATGACGGAGGTCGGCGTCCGTGCGACATACCTGAATTCATCGCTCTCCGCAGAAGAGCGAAGAGCCCGCGTCTCCGAACTCCGTGCCGGTCGCTACGAACTATTGTATTGCGCTCCAGAAGGGCTCGAGGCGTCCGTCGGGCGCACGCTCGGCGAGCTCAAACTGAGCCTGATCGCGGTCGACGAAGCGCACTGCATCAGCCACTGGGGTCATGATTTTCGCCCCGCGTACCGCAATCTCTCCGGCATGAAGGAACGCTTCCCGCAGGTACCGGTGCTGGCCTTGACCGCGACGGCGACACCGCAGGTCACAGCCGACATCGTGCAGCAGCTCGGCATGCGCTCGCCCGCTCGTTACCGTGGCTCGTTCTTCCGCAAGAACCTGCGCCTACACGCTTACGCGAAGGGGGACACGCTGGGCTGCACCGCCAAGGAGGCAGCGCTGGCCGTGGCCCGCAGCCGCCCAGGACAGAGCGGCATCGTCTATTGCCTTTCGCGCAAGACGGTCGAGAGCACGGCCGAGTTTCTGAAGAAGCACGGCGTACGCGCGGGTCACTACCATGCCGGGCTCGATGCCGACATGCGCTCCAAAGTGCAAGACGCCTTTCAGAACGACGAGATCGACGTGGTGGTCGCGACCATCGCCTTCGGCATGGGGATCGATAAGTCGAACGTGCGGTTCGTGGTGCACCACGACATGCCACGCTCGGTGGAGGGCTACTACCAAGAGCTCGGGCGCGCGGGTCGCGATGGCCTCGCCAGCGATTGCGTGCTCCTCTATTCGTGGTCCGAGGTCAAAGCTTACGATCGCTTCGCCGATGCCAGCGACGATGACGCACAGGCCGACCGCACCCGCGCGCAGGCTCGGGAAGTGTTTCGTATGGCAGAAGCACGCGTCTGCCGGCACGCGCAATTGGCCCACTATTTCGGGGAAGATCTGGCTGATTGCGGCTCTTCCTGCGACGTTTGCCAGAATTTCGAGCTGCTCGCCAAGCCTGCGCGCGCCACGCCCGAGGAGCGCGCCCAAGCGCGCGCCGCTCGCAAGCGCGATCGGCCCGATTCCTCGCCGCCGGCCACGCTCGATCCAGATCTATCGCTGTTCGACCGCCTGCGCGTGCTGCGCAAGGAAATCGCGCGTGAGCGCGGGGTCCCACCGTACGTGGTTTTCTCGGATGCGACGCTCTTGGAAATGGCGAGCACGCGCCCGAAGACCAGCGCGCAAATGTTGGGCATCTCCGGCGTCGGGCCAACCAAACTTTCGCACTATGGCGAACGCTTTTTGAAAGCGCTCGGCGAATAGCGCGTCAACCCCCGCGCAGGCGCACGCGGAACACCGCGCCGGCTTGCGTCGGCCCGAGCGTCACGGTTCCGCCCATCCGTCCAACCGCGTGATGCACCAAGACCAAGCCGAGCCCAGTTCCCCGTTCACCCTTCGTGGTGAAGAACGGCTCGAAGATCCGTTGACGGAGCTCTAGCGGCACGCCGGGTCCGTTATCGCGAATGGAGATGCGCGCTTCGAGCCCTGCGCGATAGACGCGCACCAGGATTTGAGGGTTTGGAGAGCCTTCCGTGGCGTCGATCGCGTTTTGTAACAAATTCACGATCACTTGTTCGAGCAGAGCCCCGTTGGCGAAACCGCGTACGCGTTCGTCGCCAGCGAGTTCGATGCGCGCCTGCGGCGTGCGCAGGGCGTCCACGGCCCGCTCCGCGCAGTCCCACAAGGACAGCCGCGACAGCTCCGGGGCCGTACCGCGCACCAAAGAGGTCACTGCGCTCATCACGTCGCGGATCCGACGCAAGGCGATCGCCACGTCGTCGACCGCCGCCACCCGTTCGTCCTCGCCCAGGCGGCGCGCTAGCTCCGGCTCGCGCAGGCATTCCACACTGGCCAACGCGGCCGCCAGTGGATTTTGGATCTCGTGGCCGATGGTCGCGAGCACGGACTCCAGCACCGTAGCTGGGACATGGCCACGATCTGGATCGAACACATGTCGTGGCTGGCGCGAGATCTCCTCCTGAGCCCGGAAACGCCGCACGCACAGGAGCAGCGTGACGATGTCGATTGGACCGCGCAGTGTCAGCGCTGCGCCCGCGCTCAACGCCGGTCCTTCCGCTTCCGTAGCACCGAGCAGCGCGACCACTTGCATCACGGGCTCGGGCGTGTTGATGCGCTGGAGCAAATCCAACGCGCCCGGGAGCGCCGTTTCGATCAACGCGAAGCGCGGTAAGAAGGCCAGGTCCTCGACGTGCCTCGGGTCCGAGACGACAACCACCGAAAAACCGGCACCCTCCAACTCGGAAAAAGCCGGTCGCAACTGGTCGGGCGCGCTTGCAACGACCAGGATCGCCGACTCGAACAGCTTGAAGACGCTGCTGTCGGTTTCGTCTGCGGTCAAATCTGGTTGCGCGTCGCCAAACCTGACTGGCGGGCGCGAGCGCGAGTTCGTCACATCCAGCGGGCTGTTCATCTCGTACGCTTGCGCGTAACGATCATCAACGGCTCGCGGGCCAACGGTTTAAGGGCGCTCGCGCTGGATTAGTCGAGCGAGTTCCGCCACATACAATGCAGGGTCGAGTGGGAGCTCGACGGTTTGCTTGGTAATGCCCGAGTAAATCATGGCATTGGCTAGCTCGACACTGGCAAGGCCGTCACTGGCCGGTGCGACCAATGCTTCACCCTCGAGGATTGCATTGACGAAGTTCTGGATCATACCCGTGAGCGGAGTCGGGCCGTGCGCAAGCGGGATGTTTTCGGTCTCCTGGCTGGCTGGCTGCACGCGAGCGGGGCCTGTGCGCAGCAACTCCAGGGTCGACCTAGCGTTGCGGGTGACTTTCAGCCCATCCCGCTCGACCACCACTTTGCCGAGATCTCCCACGACTTCCAGGCAGTTACTGCCGGGCGCCTCGCCCGTGGATGCCACGAACACACCGTTTTTGCCACTATCGTACTCCAGGTAGGCAGTCACCTGATCCTCGACCGCGATCTCGTGCATGCGCCCGAAGCCGCAGAACGCGTGCACCCGTGCGGGCATCCCGAACAGCCATTGCCAGAGGTCCAGGCTATGCGGGCACTGATTGAGCAATACACCGCCGCCTTCACCGCGCCAGGTCGCGCGCCAGCCACTGCTGCGATAGTAAGCGTCCGTGCGAAGGCAGTCCGTGATCACCCAGTGCATGCGCCGCAACGTGCCAAGCTCTCCGCTTGCAATTAGCGCGCGCAAGCGCAGGAAGCGCGGATCGGTCCGCAGCACCAACATTTCGGCGAAAAGCTGGCTCGACTTCGGGCGCTGCTCGTAGGCGGCAAGCATCTGCAATGCGTCGGCCTTGTGCACCGCGAGCGGCTTCTCGACGAGGACGTGTAAGCCGGCACTCAGAGCCTCGATCGCGAGCGGCGCGTGGTCGTAGTGTGGGGTCGCGATCAGCACGGCGTCGGCGATGCCAGCGGCGAGCAATGCACTTTGACTTGCGAAGGCCGGCAGCCCGGGAAAGTGTGCCAGGGCTTGGGGGTTGGTGTCACAGACAGCGGCCAGCGTTGCCCGCCGGACCTTGCCGAGCAAAAGCTCGCGTGCGTGGCAAGCACCAATGTTGCCGACGCCGACGACGGCGATCCGTAGCGAGCGAGTCATGGCTTGGCGAGCACCACGACGTAGTCGGTCTGGGGGAACTCGGCCTTGGTCAATGCCTCGACTCGTTCTTGCAGGACTTTGGAGTCACCCGTGGGCAATTGCTCCAGGCGGATGGTGACCGTGGTCGAGCCGTATGCGGAGCGCACGTTCACGCTGGCTTGGCTGCCGAGATCGTGGTGAATTCGAGCCCGCAAGCGCTCGACCGCCGCGACATCCCGGTGAAAACCGCAGCCCAACAGCAACGCGCCGAGCAGCGGCCAGAAGCAGTTTGCTGCGTCGTGGCTTTTTCGGGTGACGCGAGGCACGCCCGCATTTACTACCATCGGGCAGCGGACAACATTGGTTTGAGCGTCAGTCCTTGCAAAAACCCGCGCCCCGCCCGATGAGCATGAATCAAATGGAGAGCTTCGACTATCTGGTGATTGGCGGCGGCAGCGGCGGTCTCGCGTCGGCGCGCCGCGCGGCCGAATACGGCGCGCGGGTCGCCCTGATCGAAGCCGCCGAATTGGGCGGCACGTGCGTGAACGTCGGCTGTGTGCCCAAGAAGGTGATGTGGAACGCCGCCGAGATCGCAGACGCGCTGCACAGTGCCTCCGGCTACGGCTTCGACGTCACGCTACGCGGCCACGATTTTTCCGGTCTACGCCAGCGTCGCGAAGCCTACATCGAGCGCATGCGCGCCAACTACGCCAAGAACCTGGCAAAGGATCGGGTAGAGCTGATCCGCGGACGCGGCGCATTTTTGTCCTCGAATCAGGTGCAAGTGGGCGAGCGCTTGCTCGGCGCAAGACACGTGCTGATAGCCACCGGTGGCGCGCCGACTATCCCGGACCTGCCGGGTGCGGAGCTGGGGCTGAGTTCGGATGGCTTCTTCGCCCTCACCGCTCTGCCGCGGAGCGCGTTGATCGTCGGCGCAGGTTACATCGCGGTCGAACTCGCCGGTGTGCTACGCGGCCTGGGCTGCGAGGTGACCTTGGCCATGCGCAACGAGCGACCATTGCGCGGTTTCGACGTCATGCTCGGGGATGCGCTGCGGGAAGCGCTGGAGAACACCGGCGTTCACGTGAGGCTCAGCACCACTGTGGCCAGCGTCATCAGGAATCCGAACGGTGAGCGTGTCGCCATGCTCGAGGGTGGGCACGCACTGCCGCCAGTCGAAGCGCTGTTTTGGACCATCGGGCGGCACGCGAACACTGCCGGCCTCGGCCTGGATGCGGCTTTCGTGCAAACGGACTCAGACGGGCACGTGGTGGTGGATGAGTGGCAGAGCACCACGGCTGTCGGCGTATATGCGATTGGTGACGTCACCGGTCGCGCCACCTTGACGCCAGTGGCGATCGCCGCAGGCCGCCGCCTCTCGGATCGACTGTTCGGCGGGAAATCCCAGGCCAAGCTGGACTATCACGACATTCCAAGCGTGGTCTTCAGCCACCCCCCGATCGGTAGCGTCGGTCTGTCCGAGGCGGACGCGCGGGCACTCCACGGCGACGCCGTGAAGGTGTACAGCACGCGCTTCACCAACATGTTCTACGCAGTCACGGAGCACAAGGCGCTCACGCACATGAAGCTCGTGTGTGTCGGTGC
>Ga0302321_100001569_pt1 | contig 19614 bp, 10 predicted proteins | sample Fen_T0_1_FD_202505 | JGI IMG/M metagenome (GOLD analysis project Ga0302321, IMG submission 202505) | Peat permafrost microbial communities from Stordalen Mire near Abisko, Sweden - Fen_T0_1 | ecosystem: Environmental > Terrestrial > Soil > Wetlands > Permafrost | place: Sweden: Abisko...
TTCCACCCCCGGCTGGAATCTGAGTGGCGGCGACAAACCCGAGTTTGCCGACGGGAGGATTGCTATTGGGGTGAGCTCGTTTGGTCGAATGGACTCGTCTCTTGGAACCCGGCTGAGGCAGGCTATTTTGCGGAGAGCGCGAAGCTGTTATGGCGCTCCTCGAATCTGGCACGTGGTTGAGCCCGGCCTGCCTGTCCGCATAGGGCGCGTCCGCGCGATTGGAGACGAAGTGGAACTGATGGTCGGCAATGGTGCTGCCCGCCCCGGCGAACGCAAGCCTTCCGAAAGCAACAAAGATGAAGAGCACAAACGCACATACCCGACACTGCTTCACAGATTCTCCCCTTTGCGGCTCGTTCGGTGTGGGCCAGCAGCGTTATCGGTGCGGAACGGGGTTCATCTAACCAAGAAGAGACGCCAGGGCCTGACACGAAGGTAATTTTCAGATGCCATCGTGTAATTGATTACCAAGAGCGATGTTTCCCGTTCGTGGGCTTGAGATCCGTATTTTCACTAACTAAGGGTCGTGAGCGCGAATTCCAACCCTTAACTCCCCCGCCACAATTGCCGATAAGGCGAGTTGAGCAATCGCCCCTCCGACAGAAGCGCTGGGTCGCATGTGTGTGTTTCGTTTCGGATGGGCTAATCTTCAGATCGCTTGCGGCTGACCTCGGTTGTAGCAGTCTGTACCTCCGATGGTTAGAGGTAACCGATGAGGGGCCATGTTGAATCCGTTCATGGAAGCCCCGGGCTTGCCCAGAGCAAGTCACGGTTTCGCAACGCCGGTAGATGACAAGCGAACCTCCATCCTGCCATGGACGGGGTCGATCATGCGCCACGCGGTGCTCTCCATCTCGTTTCTGTTCGTCTTCATGCTCCTCAACGACCCCGAAGTCATCGCCATTTCTCAGTTGGGAACTGTAGCCTGGTATCCGGGCACTGGTCTTGCGCTGGCGATCATGTTGGGTGTCAATCCGCTCTACGCATTCCTGGTCTCTTTCGCAGGAGCGCTTGCCGGAATCGTGATCTACCAGCAACCGGTGCTAACGATCAGCGGCACCGTTGGCGCAATCGGCATTGCTTTTATCTACGCTTCCGCCGCCTACGTTCTGCGGCATCCGTACCGGATCGATATCGGTCTACGCCATCGCAGGGACGTGATGCGGTACATCGCGGTCACGACTGTTGCCGCATTGGCGTCAACCGTGATCGGAGTTACATGTCTCGTGGCGGATCATGCCATCTCATGGGGCGAATACAGGCGAGCTTCGTTGGGGTGGTTCTTCGGTGATGAAATCGGGATATTGGGCGTTGCTCCTTTCCTCTTGATTCACGTCGTTCCTTGGGTCCGCAAACAAATGAGCCCCGGCGAGGTCGGGATTAGACAGTGGCGTTCATCGGACACTTCGGTCACAGTCGGCGGAATCGTCGAAGCCGTTGCTCAAGCGGTCATTCTCGCACTCGTGATCTGGTGGATGTTCGGAGTTGGAAAGCGGTTCTATGTCAGTTTTATCCCCATCATCTGGATCGCAATGCGGCATGGCGTGCGACGAGTCGTAACCGGATTACTCGCTTTCAATTTCGGCACGGTGATCGCATTGCATTTCTATCCGCCGACGGCTGATCTACTGGCCAGCGTCGGCCCCATGATGTTTGTGCTCTCTGCGGCAGGCCTGATAGTTGGGTCGGAAGTAAGTGAACGGGAACGCATCGGTGCGACCCTCCTCGAACAGGCAACTTACCTGGACTCCTTGATTCAGAACAGTCCGCTCGGGATCGTTGCCCTCGACCTGGATGGCCGAATCAGATTGACGAACGAAGCTTTCCGAGAATTGTTCTTGTATGAACCCGGGGAAGTCCTCTCCAAGACTCTTAGCGAACTCTTCCCGGAAGAAGCGCAACCCGACAAGCCATCGATTCTTCCCGAGCTCACATCTTCCGGAACGGCCGCGAAACACTCGATCCGAAGGCAGCGCAAAGACGGAAAAACCCTCTCTCTCGAACTGCACACCGTCCCCTTAATTACAGACGGGCGCAGGCAAGGCTCGTACACGATCTACCGGGATATTTCTCCACAAATCAAAGCAGAGGAGGACCTGCGCCGAGAGAAGGAGGATTCCGAAATCGTATTTGACTCGGTCCCATCGGTTCTTGCCGGCGTCGATGGCGAGTCGAAAATCACGCGGTGGAACCAGGCTGCGGAGACCACCTTCGGGCTGGCGAAGTCGGACGTGGTGGGAAGGCCGTTTGCCGACATCGGCATTCAATGGTCGCGGTCGGACGTGGCGAAGATTATTGCCTCCTGTGTCGCAGAAAGAAAAGAAGGGAGGCTTGAGGAACTCACCTTTGTCCGGGGTCAACAAAATCGCATTGCTGGCCTTAGTACCAAGTGGGTGAGTTTCCCAGGGAGAGAAGACGGAGAACTCTTGATTGTCGGCGCCGACATCACGGAACGCAGAGAGTTGGAAGACCAGCTCCAGCAGTCTCAGAAACTTGAGGCGATCGGCCGTTTGGCCGCCGGAATCGCCCATGAGATCAACACCCCTGCGCAGTTTATTGGCGATAACACGCATTTCTTGAAGACCTCCTGGTCTTCGATCCAGGGAGTGCTTTCGACTTCGCAACGCTTATGTGAAGAAGCCCGTGGCGGAAACCTTTCTGGAGAAACGCTCGCGGAGTTCGAACAGCGTTCGACCGACGCGGACATTCAATATCTGACGGAAGAGATCCCGCGCGCGCTCGATCAGTCGCTGGAGGGCATCGATCGGGTCACAAAGATCGTGAGGGCGATGAAAGAGTTTTCCCATCCCGGCTCCAAGGAGAAAGAGCCCGTTAACATCAATCGGGCAATCGACACGACCGTCTCCGTGGCTCGGAATGAATGGAAGTATGTGGCCGAACTGGAGACTGATTTCGCTTCTGATTTGCCTCTCGTTCCTTGTTTCGCAGGGGAATTCAATCAGCTGGTTCTCATTCTCCTGGTGAATGCGGCGCACGCCATTGGTGATGTTGTCGGCAATACGGGCGTGAAGGGCAGAATCACAATTTCCACCAGGCAAGATGGTGACTGGGTGGAAATCGCGGTGCAAGACACCGGACCCGGGATCCCAGAGGCAATCCGAGGCAGGATTTTCGATCCCTTCTTTACTACCAAGCCCGTCGGAAAAGGGACAGGCCAGGGTTTGACGTTGGCGTATGCCACCGTCGTGAAGAAACACGGGGGGAAAATCTGGTTCGACAGCGAGGAAAAGAAGGGGACGACATTCCGTGTCCGGTTGCCGTTGTAGGAAGTTTCGCTATCGCCTCTCCGACCAAAACTGCCAGGAACTTGTGGGAATATCTGCATCGGTTGACGCCGGCGTTGCGACGTCCCGTTACAATTACGACCGGGTTCTTAGTGCGATGGCCTGATTTCGACACTCGACGTGCGGGAATGCAGAAAATGTCCGCATATCGGAGTCATTTTCCCGATCTATCAACATGAAGATAAATCCGAAGCCTATCAAATGGGGACTTGTGGTTCCCGGCGGATGGTTAGTGATTCTCGTTGCGGCAGCGATCATTCTGCCGCCCGACTCAAGACGATTTGCGCTGAAAACTGTTCCGTTCTTGGCGCTCACGGTCGCGTGGCTACTGCTGACAGTGGTGGCTCTTGGTGTCCATTTCTATCGAGCTTGGCTGCGGCTTCCGACAGTCCCGAACAAAGCGGCATATACAGTTTGGTTAAGCTTTCAGATCGCTTGCACTCTAGCAGCGGCGGTCATGGTTGTTTCGCTCTTCGTGCCCGTCCACGTGACCACTCTCCGGCAATCGCGAGAATGGAGTCTTCAACAAAACCTGCATGTGATGCGTGGCATCATCAACCAATACACCCTTGACAAGCAAAGGCGGCCTCAATCACTCAATGACCTTGTGGAAGCTGGTTATCTCAGGCAAACGCCTGTAGACCCAATGACTAGGCGTAAGGACACTTGGGTTTTGGAATGGTCGAGTGATCCGAAGATGCGCGGCATCGTCAACATCCGAAGCGGTTCTACTAGCATAAGCAGTGAGGGGAGCGCGTGTCAGGACTGGTGAGACTCTAGCTGTTGAAACATCGCCGTTTCACTGATTGACCATTGGTCAGCCAATTCTCAGTTAGCAGACACCTGTTTCCTCGCTTCACTAACTGACGGCTAGGCAGCCGCATTCCTCTTGCAAGGCTAATAACGTAGGTTCTCCAATGATGCTCGCCCCGAGCCAGCAAGCGTCCTTCCCTTCCAGAGGTTGTTCGCCATGCGCCTCGCCAGTACACTTGTTTGGCGCGAGGGCATGTATGAAAAGTCCGAATCGGTCTCTTGGTTTTAAGTTCAACAGTTTGCGAGCCGCGATTTTGCCGCGCGGCATGATCGTCTGGCTCTCCTTGTGGTTTGTCGCGATCGTCGGATCCTCCGCCGCCCAGACCGCTCCTCCGCCGGCCACGTATCCCTCCTTGCCCAGCGAGACGCCTGCCAAAATCGAGCCGGTCATCTCCAGCTTTGATTACACCAAGCGCGACGTCATGATCCCCATGCGCGACGGGGTCAAACTGCATACGGTCATCATCGTTCCCAAGGGAGCAAAGCACGCGCCCATTTTGTTAACGCGTACTCCGTACGATGCCAGCGGACTCACGAATCACGCCGAGAGTACGCATCTCGGTCCCATCCTGCAGGGGTATGACAACGCTACCGACGTGATCGTCGAAGGTGGTTACATTCGCGTCGTCCAGGACGTGCGCGGCAAGTACGGCTCCGAGGGCGACTACGTAATGAACCGGCCGCTGCATGGGCCGCAAAACCCAACGCCCGTCGATCACGCTACCGACACCTACGACACGATCGACTGGCTGGTGAAGAACATTCCCGAAACAAATGGCAAAGTCGGCATCCTCGGAGTTTCCTACGACGGCTTCTTGCCCCTGATGGCGCTCGTCAATCCGCACCCTGCGCTCAAAGTTTCCGTGCCCATGAATCCCATGGTCGATGGCTGGATGGGAGACGACTGGTTCCACAACGGTGCTTTCCGCGAACAGGGCATGTCCTACATCTACGAGCAGGAGGCAACGCGAGGTTCTTCCGCCAAATGGTGGAAGAGCTACTTTGACGATTACGACATGTTCCTGCAGGCGGGATCAGCCGGCGAACTCGGGCGTCTCCATGGTTTAGAGCAGGTCGGCTTCTGGCGGAAGATTCTGGAGCACCCAAGCTACGACGCCTTCTGGCGCGACCAGGCGGTGGACCGCGTTCTCGCCACGCAGCCGCTGACTGTTCCGGTCATGCTGGTGGACAGTCTCTGGGACCAGGAAGATATCTACGGCGCCATCGCGGTGTACAAGGCGATCAAACCCAAGGACACTGCGAACGACAAAGTGTTCCTGGTGCTGGGCCCGTGGCATCACGGTCAGGAGATCGGCGACGGCAGCACGCTCGGCGCCTTAAAATTCGGCAGCGATACTGCGCTCTATTTCCGGCGGGAGATCCTTCGACCATTTCTGGATCACTATTTGAAAGACGACGCGCCAAAAGCCGACATCACGCCCGTCTCCGCATTTGAGACTGGCACCAACAAATGGTTGCGACTGCCTGAGTGGCCAGCCGGATGCGCCACCGGTTGCGGCGTTAAGCCTACGCCTCTTTATCTGAATGCCGGCTTGAAGTTGAGTTTTACCGCGCCCAGTACGAGTGATGCTGCATTCGATGAGTATGTTTCCGATCCATCGAAGCCCGTGCCCTTCCGCGCACGTCCCATCGATGACAGTTCCTGGTCGCGGTGGCTGGTGGACGACCAGCGCGAAGCCTCGGGTCGACCTGACGTTGTGGCGTTCGTTTCTGACGCCCTAACCGCGCCGCTGAAGATCAGTGGGCAGCCGCTCGCCAATCTCATCGCTTCCACCAGCGGCACGGACTCGGACTGGGTCGTGAAGGTGATCGACGTTTATCCAGACGAGGTGGCGAGCCAACCGGCTCTTGGTGGCTATCAACTAATGATCTCGGCCGACATTTTTCGCGGCCGCTATCGCGAAAGCCTGGAGACGGCGAAGCCGATCGCTGCCGACAAGCCGCTTCTGTACCACTTCGCCCTGCCCACCGCGAATCACGTTTTCTTGCCGGGACATCGGATCATGGTCCAGATCCAGTCGAGTTGGTTCCCGCTCTACGACCGCAACCCGCAGACCTTCGTCCCCAACATCTTCCTGGCGAAGCCAGAGAATTATCGCAAGGCCGTGCAGCACATCTACCACACAGCCGATCAGGCAAGTTTCATCGAGTTGCCTGTGGTGGCGACGCCTTAAGTCTTGGCCATAACCATCGACGAATGTAGATTCCGTTTGTGAATCGCGATGACTATGAATGTGTAACAAATTTCTGGAAAACCGTTTCCCAATATGCTCGTTACTTTGCGAAAGCTCGTGCCTAACCTTCATTACGGTTGCACGATGTTACTCGCGATCCTGGCAGTTCCCGCGGCTCGACATCTCCACTTGCCCACGCATCTCGACTGGCGCGGCAACTTGATCTTTTACTGGGTGACGATCGGTTCCAGGTCTCTCTTGTATGCGATGGTTTTTTGTTTGCTGGCTTTCCCGCTCCGCGAGAATCTAGGGCTCTTTTGGGCACGTTACAGAAGAGAGAAGTCGCGAGCCCTTTTCATATTGGTTTTCCTGGCCTTGTTGCTCACCGTGCTTCCCTTCACGACCGCAATTCTGTCCGCCGGCGAAGCCTTGTTTGTGATCGAATTGGTGGAAAGACGCAAGCCGGATTCGCATTCACTTTTTAGAAAAGCGATGACAGTATTCGTCCCAGCAATCTACTTTTTTGTCGGTGTTACCCTGGTGGCCATTTACAACGACATCATTGTTGCCGACAGGTTTCCGCTCTCCTACGATACCTTCCTGAATCGGGTGGACGCCATCATTTTGGGGGGACGAAATATCTCGTCGATCTCTCAGGCGATGTGCGCGATCGTACCCGCCAGATTGCTGACACTTCTGGACTACGCTTACTTCCAAATGTTCGCCGTGGTCGGGGCGGGTCTACTAGTGATCTCCTACGGTTCGTACAGACGGGGCATGCAGTTGGCTGGCGCGTGCCTGACCGCGTACTATTGCGCGCTCCTGATTTTCTACGTCTGGCCCTCGTATGGTCCTTATGTTCTTAACGCTACCGATGCGGCACCATTCCCCGCATTTCTCACGGCGTACAGTCTTCAAACTTTTGCACTGCGAAGTCTCCAAGCCATCTCACAACACCGGATGCGATACCTTGCGAGCGGGTACTACATCAGCTTTCCCGCGTTGCACCTGCCACTGCCGGGAATCGCGATGTGGTTTATGCGGCGCTGGCGTAAGGTCTTCTGGTTGCTAGCTGTCTATAACTGCATTTTGGTCTGCGCGATTGTGATTTTGGGATGGCATTACATAATCGATTTGGTCGGAGGAGTTGGCCTGGGAGTACTCGCTCTGGGAATTACGGGTTGGGGATCGAGCACTTCGAAGGAATTCCAGCACAACGCAGATGCTCTGCCGAACCAAGGGTAAATCGAGAATTCCGCCTCGACCTCTGATACCATCTTGCCGGAGCAGTCATCCTTGGGCTGAGTGGGTGCGAACATGTTCCCCGAAAAAGATTCCGCCGTTGCCGTCCCAGCAACTTCACGCCTCCGAGTATTGGGCATCATATTGGCCGGAGGCAAAGGAACCAGGCTCTTTCCTCTGACGCGCGAACGCGCCAAGCCTGCGGTTCCGTTCGGCGGCAAGTACCGGATCATTGATTTCGTACTCAGCAATTTCATCAATTCCGGGATCAACTCCATCTACGTGCTCACGCAGTTCCGCAGCCAGTCGTTGCTCCAGCATCTCAGCGAGGGATGGCAGTTCGGCGGCATGCTGAAGAGCCATTTCATTACCAACGTTCCCGCGCAGATGCGTTCCGAGAACGAATCCTGGTATCAGGGCACAGCAGACGCGATCTTCCAGAACATCAATCTCGTCGAGCAATCGGATCCGCATCTGGTCGCCATCTTCGGCGGAGATCATATCTACCGCATGAACATTGCCAGCATGATCGATTTCCACATGGCGAAGAGCGCGGAAGTGACTGTCGCCGCGATTCCCGCGCCTCGAGCGCAAGCGGTCGAATTCGGCGTGATTGAAGCCGCCGAAGACGGACGCATCATGGGCTTCCACGAAAAGAATCCCGACGCGCCGACAATGCCTGGCGATCCCAATCGTGTCTATGCTTCGATGGGCAACTACATCTTTTCCACGCGCACTCTGGTCGAACTGCTGAAGGCCGACGCGAAAGATCCCAACAGTCATCACGATTTCGGCATGAACATCCTGCCCAAACTTGCCGGCAACGCGCCGATCTACGCGTACAACTTTGAAGCCAACCGAATTCCCGGCGAAGCCGAAGGCGCTTCTCCGTACTGGCGCGACGTGGGAACGATTGAGGCTTACTACGAAGCGAACATGGATCTCAACGACATCAAGCCGGAACTCAATCTCTACAATCGCGCATGGCCAGTGCGCAGCACGAGTTTTCCCGATCCTCCTGCCAAGTTCGCGTTCGACGAAGAGAATCGGCGCGGCCAAGCTCTGGACAGCATTATTTCAAGCGGTTGCATTCTCTCCGGTGGCGTTGTGCGAAAATCCGTTCTCGGACGCGGTGTTCGCGTTCACACTGGAGCGCTCGTCGAAGGCTGCGTTGTCATGGACAACTGCGACATTGGTCGTCATGCCAAACTGCGTCGCGCCATCTTGGATAAGAACGTTCGCATTCCGCAGGGCGCAACTGTTGGCTACGATCTCGACGCCGATCGCGCTCGCGGATGGCATGTGACCGAATCTGGCATCGTTGTCATCGGCCGCGAACATAGTCCTGTCCAACTCGCAGCGATGTTCGCCTGAGGCTTCTTCCCTGAGACTCGGGCGCAATTCTCGAGGACATTCGCGCCCGCGAATCCTGCTCGCCGTTTCGTTCATCCAATACATAATCACCGAGCAACGCTGCGCGAATGTGGCGTGCGCAGAGGAAGGGAAGAGCTATGTCGTTACGACCAGTAAAGCAAATCATCCAAACGAAACCGACGATGGAAGGCGCAGGCGTGAAACTCCAGCGCGCATTCGGTTTCGGCAAGACAAAAGACTTTGATCCGTTCCTTCTTCTCGACGATTTCCGCAACGACAATCCCGACGATTACCTGAAGGGATTTCCGTGGCATCCACATCGCGGGATCGAGACGATCACTTACGTTCTTGCAGGCTCGGTCGAACACGGTGACAGTCTCGGCAACCACGGCAAAATGGGCGCTGGCGACGTGCAATGGATGACTGCTGGAAGCGGCATTCTTCACCAGGAAATGCCGAAGGGCGACAACGACGGTCGCATGCACGGTTTTCAGCTTTGGGCGAATCTGCCTGCATCGTTGAAGATGACCGATCCTCGCTATCAGGACATTCCTTCGAACGCGATTCCAGAAGTGACCGACGATGACGGAACGCGCGTGCGCATTATCTGCGGCGAGTTCTGGGGCAAGAAAGGGCCAGTCGAAGGAGTCGCTGCCGATCCGAACTACATTGATGTTTCCGTTGCTCCAGGACAGCGCAAGCGCCTGAAAGTTGAAACCGCGCGCAACGCGTTTGCCTATGTGTTCGCAGGCTCAGGAACATTTCGCGACGCCTCGAATCCGCGCGCGGTTCTGACCGAGCAAGTCAAAGCCAGCGTCGAACAAATCGCAACTCCCGATGCGCCTCCTGTGTACGACGTCGCGAATCACTCACTGGTTCTTTTCGATCGCGGCGACGAGATTACCGTTCAGGCTGGCGATGAAGGAATCCGTTTTCTGCTCGTCTCCGGCAAGCCGATCGAGGAGCCAGTTGCGTGGTACGGTCCGATTGTCATGAACACGCAAGAACAACTCCGCGAAGCCATGTCCGAACTGCAAACGGGAGCGTTCATCAAACATCGCTGAAGCGACCATCCCGGCTTTTTGGTTGGAAGGGTACCGCTCTGGTTCATCGTGGAGAGGGACACTTCCAACATCTCCCCTCGCGCCTTAGTCGCTTCGTGTGAGTCGATCGAAGATGTCCTGCATGCCCAAACTTCGAAGTCGCTCAGCATACTGGATGGCGTCGGTTTTCTTCCCCTTCTCTGCGAGTCCGAGAAGCAGCGACTTTATGTGATCTTCGAAATCGAACGAAGGTATGCGTGTCTCAATTGCCTTGCCTAGCACGACGCTCACCCCATCCGGACTCAGCTCGACAAGGCGGACAAGTTCCTTAAAGAAACTGTCCGCGTTGTACCCGTCATGCACATATGGGGCGACCACCTCCAACAACTCTCTATTCCTTCCATCGGCTGTCGGTAGATAGCAAGTGAGTGTGCTCAAAGATGAAAACAACTGAGCGGGCGGCTTTGCTAGTACTTGACTCCAGGTAACGCATCGATCCCAAAAGGCGATCACCCTTTGTTTCTGTTGTCCACCTAAGTCGCTGTCGCGGGCGGTCCAAAGCGTCCTTGTTATTTCGTCCAGATCCTCAACACGCTTGGTGTTGAAGATGTATTTAAAACGACTTGACTCTAACTCTTCTTCTCCCCATAGATACGCCGCTGCTATCCGCTCAAGAAGCCTCTCTCGCCCGTTGCGCGCCTTTAATTCATAGCCTAGAGCGCGATCCAACACACCTTGTTCCGCGAGCATGGTGTACACAGGGCGGGTAAAAGGCGCATAGGCCAGGCCAACAATCGCACAGGTGCTGTTCGAAATAAATTTCGCCGGGAAGATACGCTCAACGTTGTTTCTTGTCCATTCCCTATCCATATAATCGAGGTTTGGCAAATAGGCCCCTGCCAACGTCGAAAACTCGTAGTTTGTGTTCTTGCACTTGTGTAGTTCGGTTTCAAATAGCGGACGAGCAACCGCCCATGCCTCGGCGTGAGAGCCGTTTGCCTGGTCAGCTGCGCGGCAAGTTCTCAAAGCTTGACCAAAGAGTGCTTCAATGGCCTTCCCCTTCGTCGAGTTGATTGCTTCGAACATGGCGTCATCGCCCGGTTGGTCAATCGGGCGAGTATTTTCCATGAGGATTTGAATCAACGACCAGGTGCGAGGAAGTAGGTGGCTCGGATAGGCGCGTTCGTCATTTCGAGTGCCAGCGTGCAAAAACTCCGAGATGGCCGAAGCAACCCAATCTCGGTTTCCAATGAAAGCCGCTGTCTCTGTAACTTGTTCTGTCCAGAAATCAGGATTCTCAACCAGCCGCTCGAAGAAGTCGACCAGCTTTTCCCAAGCCAAGTTCCAATCGACTTCGACGTTTTCACCCTCCTTAACTTGCCACGATTGTTGCAGTCCCGAAATCACACAGTGCTGAAACGGCCTCTTCGCTAGAAGAAAATTGGGAAGAACCTGAAGAAACGCCTCTGGGGCATTCCGGACGGCGTCAGTCACTGCGCGCACTAAGCCTTCTAGAGTTGGTCCCTCCCATTCATCCCCTGGCTCGAACGAGTTGAGCCGGTCGACGACGACACCTGCTTTGGCGAATGCGATGAGTTCTTGAACGGAGTATTGCGACGGACCCGGCCCAACCCTTGTTTCCATATAGGAGCCAAAATCAGGGTGATCGGAGAAGCGGCCCAGCTTACCATCCGCTTGGAGTTCAGCGGCCCACTCATCGGCAGGGCTGTAGCCATTACCGGAAATCGCCGATAACCAACGCAATTGGATCCGTTTTAGGGAGCGAACTGGATCGTCGCTCCAAGTCGGCGCCGGAATTTTCCTGATGGCCTCAACGGTCGCCGCTCTCTCCTCGTCTTTGAGGTCGACGAAATGTTGCTTGATCAAGTTGTAAAGCTCGTGGAGGTGGCCAGAGTCATGTATCAGAGGAACTACGAAAGGGACGAACAGCTCCTGCAACGTTGCCCACCGTTCTGCAACAACGTATATTCCGACGCGCCGCAGTATTTCCAACTCATCCGTCAGCAAGTTCTTCGCGAAAGACCTACCCGTAGTAGCGTCATTTGCCAACCAACCCAATACGACATCGCGTAGACCCTCGACCGACCAATTTTCCTCTGCGCGCCAGCGAAAGTTCTGTCCGTGATCCTCTATGGCGGGGCGATACGTGACGCTGGATAGCTTATGCCCTTCCGAACTGTAGATCTCTCGCACCCGCGAGAGCAGGATTTCTGCAGCCTTCTTGCCAGTCTTCGCGCCAAATTGAGTCGCGTGACGCTTCAATAATTCTTCCAACCAGTAGTACTCCAGTTCGCTAGTTGGTTTCCTTTGGGTCAGTTTGGATTCGGAACATCGTTGGATGATGGTGCACTGCCGAAGCACCTCAACCGCCTTGTCCCAGTCTTCGGCCGAGTGGCTTCCTAGAAGCCGCGAGACAGCATTAAGTAGAGCGTGCGTAACAAGCCGTGGTTCGAACTTGTCCTTAAGCCACAACCCGACTAGGGAGGTATCCTCAAGGGTGATTGTGGCTGTTGGTACCAATCCAAGTATCTCGGCGAACTTCCGAAAAGTGTGGTAATTGCTTCGAGAAGACCCTTCTGGCGTCTGCCACTTGCTAACGGAGCGCACCACCTGCAGTACTTTGTTTGCGAGAATTGAATCGTTCTTCTCACCCGAGAGTTTTGCCACCGCAGTTAGATAGTCCAAAGCAGACCAGTAGGGGATATAGAAGTAGCCTTCTTCTGTTGCCGGTGCTGGGCCCGGATTGTGACTAGGGTCGAACAGTCCAGCTGCATTCAAAGCATCGAAGAACTGCTCACAATCAGAGCGTTTGACCAGCAGATCGAACCCGCGACGCGCGAGTTCTTCGCTCCCCGTCATCATTTTGATGAAGGACTCTTGTTTAGCGGTCAGTTCAGCCATTGAGCAGATTTTCCATCTCCTGCGCCTTCTGCAGGACTAGCGGTTCAGACGCGGGCACCCGCAAAGCGAAATCCTCGAGAACTTCAAGCAATTGTTCCCAGTTCTTGTTGTCACGAAGAAATGGTATGAGATGAATGCCGCAATCGAGATAATATGACTGTAAGCCGCGTAGGAGTTCCCGTTGGTGAGAGAAAAAACCTTGAATAATATAGTGCTTTGTCTCTTTTGGCCTAGGAGGAGAAGGGCGTCGCGCTTTCAGAATGACGTATTCGAGGATTTCTAGTTCGTCCAAACCGTAGCCGATGAACAAAACGGCTTTGTTAGTGAAGAGATAGTCTAAGAATGTAAGAACACGATTTTCCTTTGTGCGATCATCAACCGCCCGATCATTCGCATAGTGTCGAACGTAATCTTGAGTTGTAAGAATCATCCCTGCTGGATCGCGAAGGGAACCATGCAAATGAATGACAGTGTTCGGGTCACTGAGCAGTGCAGGCAACAAGTCCTCAACTTTGTAGACAACTCTCATTGAAGCAACTACGGAGACATCCTTGGGTTCGGCGGCTGGAACTGCAGAAAGTGAGGCCTGTGGGACTCGTTCGTCAAGCCATTCGTCGTAGTTCGTGGTGACAAATGTCTTTCCTAATTTGAATAGACTGTTGTATAGGCGAATGCCCATGGCGTTTTCTCCCCGACTCGTGGGATGCAGCAGCTTTTGGAAGTCTATGGAGACGCCGTTATCTCTTTCGAGACCGCGGGCCAGTGATAACTTAACCCGAGGATTGAGATGCCCTATTTGATCAAGCTGAGCATAGCTAAACTTGCCGTTGTTAATTAGCCACTTCAATGCGCCATCTGCAAACTGAGCCCAATCGGGACATCCCGCCAGGCGAGAGACACCAGCTCCAATGAACGGAATCAGAATGCCACGTTGCGCAGCTTCCCGGAGACCCTCTGGGACCTGCGGAATTGGAAGCAGTGTGTCGGCCATATGGCGTCTAGATTGCCTATTCTAAGTCACAGGGCTACCTGGGCACATTTCCAGCGTGCGCCCCATTCCGCTCATCCCCTTTTCATCACATTTTTCCCGTAACCGCCATCACAGACCTGTACCAGATTAAGTGCGAAGATAACTCGACATGGCACCATGGAAAACCGTGCCCGTCTCAACAGGCGAGGCCGAATCCAGTGTCCCGGTTTCTTGAAAACCAAATGAAAGCTCAGCCGTCAGCGCGGTCTTTTCAATTCTGCAATCTGACTTCTGACTTCTACAATCGACCTAAGTCCAATGGTTTGAATATTTTGCGAGTAACTAATTTGTTATCATCAACTTAACTGTTTTTAGGTAGGGGGGCACCCCCCCACTTTTCCAAATTTCACTCCGCCAGGAATCAATCATCCATCGTAGAATCAAAGACTTAGGAGAAATCCGCAACTCAGGAAAGAAGGCGTGGAAAGCTGACGTTTTCCATTTTGTTCATGGTCACGTAAACTTCCTGCGAGCGGATTTCATCAGAGGCCTTTCGTCTTCATGTCTCGTTGCGGAAAGTGTGGTTCTCAGGTTCCAGCACTCGCGCGGTTTTGTTCTTCTTGCGGCGCGTTGCAGGCTAGCGATGATGTTGCCACGATGGTTTCCGATGCGACATTGGCTTCGGATGCACCAACTTTGGCAGCTCATCCGCGAATCGGTTCCGATGCTCCAACTGCGCTCAGTCCTGACGACACTCCGACGATCACGTCGTTCGATCCTGCAACTCCGCGAACGCCTGTTGCGCCTCCGACTCATCGTTCGTCGCGTCCTCCTTCGAAATCCAGTGTGACGAGTTCGTCTGCAACTGGACTGAGTTATGGCCGATTTCTTCCAGGCGCATTTCTCGCCGAACGGTATCGCATCATTGCGCTGCTTGGTCGCGGTGGAATGGGAGAAGTTTATCGCGCTGACGACCTGACGCTTGGACAAGCTGTGGCAATCAAGTTCCTGCCAGAAGAAGCCAGTCACGATTCTGCTCTACTGGAACGCTTTCGCGGAGAAGTCCGCATTGCGCGCAAGGTTTCGCATCCGAACGTTTGCCGTGTGTATGACGTTGGCGAAGTCGAAGGTCTGACCTATCTCACGATGGAGTATGTGGATGGCGAAGATCTGGCGTCGCTGTTGCGCCGCATTGGACGTTTGCCGAACGACAAGGCTATCGACATTGCACGCCAGCTTTGTGCGGGACTTGCCGCTGCTCACGCGAAAGGCGTTCTGCATCGCGATCTAAAGCCAGCGAACATTATGCTCGATGGTCGAGGACAGGCGATCATCACGGACTTCGGACTTGCCGCGTTCACCGACCAAGCACATGGAGCGGAAATCCGCAGCGGCACTCCAGCGTTCATGGCGCCTGAGCAATTGTCAGGCAAGGAAGTCACGGAGAAGAGCGACATCTACGCGCTTGGGCTTGTGCTGTATGAACTGTTCACAGGCAAGCGCGCGTTCACGGCTGAGACTCTTGCGGATCTGGTTCGTTCGCGTGCTGCTGGTGATGTGAGTCGCCCGTCGTCGCACGTCAAAGATCTCGATCCGCTGGTTGAGCGCGTGATCCTGCGTTGCCTGGAACCAGAGCCTTCGAACCGACCTGCGAACGCGCTGGCTGTAGCTGCTGCTTTGCCGGGTGGAGATCCGCTCGCGGCTGCGCTGGCAGCGGGCGAGACGCCTTCGCCGCAGATGGTTGCGGCTGCTGGAACTGTCGAAGGCATGAAGCCGAAGCTGGCGCTGGCGTGTCTTGCTGCCTGCATCCTAGGCATGATTGCTTGCGCCATTCTTATTACGCGCAGCGATGGTTTGGCCAAAGTTCCTCTGGATCTATCGCCCGATGTGCTCACGCACAAGGCGCACGATATCGTCACGCAGCTCGGCTACGATCCCAAAGCAACCGATAGCGCCGTTAACTTTGACTACGACATGGATCTTCAGCGCTGGATTGAGACGAATGACAAGCCACGTCCGGACTGGAGTAAGGCTCTTGGAGAGCAGCCGCCGATTCTGCATTTTCTGTATCGCCAAAGTCCGCGTTACATGATTCCGCTGGAACTGCAGCGCCAGAACATACCAGGGATCGTGACGTTCTTTGATCCTCCTGCTACGCAGTCGGGCATGATCAACGTCGGGCTGGATGCCACCGGTCGCCTTGTTTATTTTCAAGAGCTGCCTCCGGAACTGGAGGAGAACCCACCGGCGGCAAAGCCCGTGGATTGGGCGCCGATGTTCGCTGCTGCAGGACTCGATGTGTCACAACTGCAGTCTGCGACACCGCAATGGAATTCGCTCGTGAATTCGGACACGCGTGCCGCATGGACGGGCAAGTGGCCAGAAAGCGGACGTCCATTGCGCGTGGAGGCGGCGGCGTGGCGCGGCAAGCCAGTTTTCTTTCGCATGATCGGTCCGTGGACGCGGCCTGAACGGATGCGGCCTTTCCAGCAAACTACAGGAAGAAAGATCGGACAGATCGTACAGGTCACGTTGTTTCTTCTCGTCCTGTTTGGAGCGGCACTTCTGGCGCGACGACAGTACAAGCGCGGCAAAGGAGATGTGCAAGGTGCGTCGCGTCTGGCGACATTCGTGTTTGTGGTGCAGATGGCGCTGTGGACGGCATATTGCCACTTCGTGCCTGATATAGAAGGGCTTGGACTTTTCTTTACTGCCATGGGAACGTCCCTGTTCGCCGCGGCGCTCTCGTGGATTCTCTACATGGCGCTCGAACCTTTTGTCCGACGGCTTTGGCCGCAGACGATTATTTCGTGGAGCCGCCTGGTGAGTGGACGGGTCCGCGATCCACTCGTCGGACGGGACGTTCTCTATGGAGTCATGCTGGGTCTGACGTGGGTGCTGATTCTGGAGATTCGCTTCGCCGTCAGCGTTAGCCGGTTTGCAACCGCTCCGCAGCTGCTTTGGACCGACTATCTCTTAGGAGTGCGCAGCACTGTCGGAGCCTGGATGATGCAACTTCCCAATGGCATCCAAGGCACTCTGTTCTTCTTTATTATTCTGGTTGCGCTGCGATATTTATTGCGAAACCAATGGGTGGCTGCTGCGGGTTTTGTCGCGATCTTCACGACGCTCAGCCTGCTTAACGAAACACATCCTGGCGTAGCAGCAGTCAGCGGGATACTCGTGTATGGGATTGCGGCGTTTGCTCTCGTGCGCTTTGGGCTGATCACGCTCGCGGTGGCTGTTTTTGTTGCCGACACGCTACTGAATGTGCCCATTACGTTTGACTTCTCACGCTGGTATGCGGCCAATGCGATGAGTGTTCCGGTCGTCGTGCTCGCCATTGCTGCATGGGGTTTCTGGGCCGCGCTGGCGGGCCAGAAGCTGATTCAGGGCGATGAGCTGGATTGAGAATTCGCGCGAAGGGCGCCATTTTTCACATTCTGTTCACTTTTTTTCCACTCGTGTACGCCTCAAACCACGTGCGCGCCTTATGGCGAACAATCTGTGGCCGAGTTGAAAGGCCGTATGGTATTCTTCGGCTCCCAGCCGTTGACGTTCGGCTAACGCTGAAACGCGAAGAACGCCAAACTCCGCTTGTAACGCCAGCTCTGAGAGGATTGCATCATGTCGTGTCGCCGCTTCTCGTCTTGCCTTTGCGCTTGTTTACTCACCGTATTTCTCGTTGCTAGTGCTTTCGCGCAAAAGGCGCCAAGCTCACCGCAGGACGTACTGACGTATCACGGCGACAACTATCGAACGGGATGGTTTTCGTCGGAGACGCAACTGACGGTGAGCAACGTCAATGGGAATTCGTTCGGGCTGTTGAAGGTGGTGACGCTCGACGGGCGAGTGGATGCGGAGCCGCTCTATGTCTCGCAGCAGGCGATTCAGAACAAGGGCACGCGGAATGTTGTTTACGTGGCGACGGAGAACAATTCCATCTACGCGATCGACGCTGACACGGGCGCGATCTTGTGGCGCAAGAATTTCGGTCCGCCCGTGCCCGATGCCTACAAGAGTGGAGACGACAACGTTTTTCCGGTGATGGGCATCTTGAGTACACCCGTGATCGATCGCAATCTTGGAAATCTCTACTTTGTGTCGGACACGTACAACGGGAGTAGTGACGTTTTCAAACTGCATGCAATCTCGCTGGTAACGGGGAAGAACGTTACGAAGCCGACGGCGATCAAGACTTCGGCGCGCCTGGAAAATGGGTCAACGTGGACTTTCAATCCTCGATACCAGTTGCAACGGCCGGGGCTGCTTGAGGCAAACGGCGCGATCTACGTGGCTTTTGGGAGCAACGGGGATATCAATCCCAACATCTCGCGCGGGGTGATTGTGCGCTATGACGCCAACTCGCTGGCGCGCATCGGCAGTGACGTCACGGATACATTGACGCCGCCCGACAGCCGCTATTACCTATCGTCGATCTGGCAGTCTGGCTTCGGTCTGGCGGCGGACGAGAACGGCGAGATTTATTTCTCTACCGGCAACAGCGATCCCGGAACGCCGAGTTATTCCGCGAACTTCAACCGTCCCGACAGCATTATGCATCTGTCGGCGGATCTGAATAGTCTGGTGGACAGCTTTACGCCGAGCGACTATTTCCCGCTCGACCAGGTGGATTTGGATTTGGGGTCGGCGGGCACGATGGTTCTTCCGCCACAGGCGGGAGCGATTCCGCATCTGGTGGTTGGCGGGGCTAAGGATGGACGCGCGTTTCTAATGAATCGCGACAGCCTTGGCGGTTACACGCCCGGGGGACCAGACAATGTGCTGCAGACAATTACTCAGGGCTACTGCTGGTGCGGGCCGGCTTATTTCGTGGGCTCCGACAGTAAGCCTTACGTTCTCACCGGGGGGCAGAATGGAATTTCGAGCTGGCAACTGCAGACGAGCCCTTCGGCAAAGCTAGTTGCGAAAAGCACCACAGGTTTTGGCCCGAACGACGGATTGCCCGACTACGGTGGGGCAATTCCGGTCGTGTCTTCGAACGGGACCACGCCGGGGACGGCGATTGCATGGTTTGTGCAAAAGCCGCAAACGTCTTCGGATTCCGATCCAGGCACGCCAATTTCGCTGATGGCGTACGACGCTTCCAATCTCGCAACACAACTCTTCACCGCGCAAGCAGGAACGTGGACGCATGCTGTGAACAGCAACGCCAATGCGGTCCCGACGGTAGCAAACGGAAAAGTGTACGTTGCAAGCAACAAGCAGATCCAGATATTCGGGCTGCTCGGGCACAAAGGTAGCAGGGCGGTGAAAGGTCCTGTGCCGTCGAGGCCCGATGCTATTGCCTGCGCGCCGAGTGAGCCGGCGTTGGCGGCATTCGGAAATGTGGCCGGGGCTCAGCAGTTCTACGGAACGGTCTGTCGCGCCAATGCTGGTGAGGTACAGCTTTCTTTTCGGAGCGGCCGCAGCATCGTTGTGGACATCAGCCGCGACATGGGTCGCCGTCCGCTGGTGACGCTGACTCCGGGACGAGTCGTGCGTGTCCGCGCCGAGATTGATGCGAAGGGCATAGCGCGAGCGGTACGGATTTCACCGGCACACATGTTGTTGCCGGAGACGCCGGCAGATCGGTAGGGCAGGCGCTCCCCTGCCCTAATTAAGGAGCGCCTACGTTCGCGAAAATCATCAGTTGGCCGAGGTCAACTGGGTAAGTTCACGCCACTTAGAAAGCCGCCCAGGTGGCCTGTTGCAATCACGAGCAGCGTGGCAACAAATTCCAAGGGCAA
>Ga0302321_100001570_pt1 | contig 19611 bp, 17 predicted proteins | sample Fen_T0_1_FD_202505 | JGI IMG/M metagenome (GOLD analysis project Ga0302321, IMG submission 202505) | Peat permafrost microbial communities from Stordalen Mire near Abisko, Sweden - Fen_T0_1 | ecosystem: Environmental > Terrestrial > Soil > Wetlands > Permafrost | place: Sweden: Abisko...
TGCTTCTCAAAGCTGGAGCTTATGCACGATATTGTTCTTGGCCTGTTAATTAATAAGGTCGAGTTTAGGCGCGATATTCATGCATAATCACAGGTTTAACCCACTACCACTTTGTTTTCATAGGGTTTCTCCAGAATAATTCAATAATATTAAAAAGACATTGTTTTTCATATCGTTAACGTAACATTCAGTTTTACCTCCTTTTTTATAGTTGCCGGGATTGTTTGTTGATGGAATATTGTTTACAAAGGGCATAAAGCGCCGGAATGACGATCAATGTCAATAATGTTGACGACACCATGCCACCAACCATTGGTGCTGCGATGCGGCGCATGACTTCCGAGCCGGTACCGGTGCTCCACAGAATGGGCAACAGACCAGCCATAATGGCAGTGACGGTCATAATTTTTGGCCGTAAGCGTTCTGCAGCGCCGGTCATCAATGCAGTGTAAAGATCGGTCTCGGTGAAAGCCCGCCCTTCTTCCAGGCATTGCTGTTGCTTTTCCCGGTAGGCCTGGTCTAGATACATCAGCATCACCACGCCGGTTTCTGCGGCAACGCCTGCCAAGGCGATGAAACCGACACCGACAGCAACACTGACGTTGTAATCCAAAAACCACAATAGCCAAATGCCACCGATCAGGGCGAATGGCACAGACAACATGACGATCAGGGTTTCGGTCAAACGCCCGAAGTTGAGAAAAAGCAGGAGGAAAATAATACATAGTGTGAGTGGCACAACTAATTTCAATCTCTGTTTGGCTCGTTCCATGTATTCGAACTGTCCACTCCAAACAATATAGTAACCGGCGGGAAACTTGACTGCTTGCTGCACAGCCTGCTTGGCATCCCGCACATAGCCGTCGATGTCACGTCCTCGCATATCCACATAAATATAAGCGGACAATAAGGCGTTCTCGGTCCGTATCGACGGAGGGCCTTTGTCCAGGCTGATTTTCGCCAATTGGCCAAGAGGAACCACCGCACCGCCTGGAACGGGGACAAGTATATGATTAGCGATGGCTTGCGGGTTGTCGCGCAGTTCACGCGGGTAACGGACAATGATGGCGAAACGTTCACGCCCTTCCACCATTGTGCTGACGGTTTCACCGCCAATAGCAGTGGCGATAAGGTCTTGCACATCACCGATTAACAGGCCGTAACGTGCCAGCGCTTCAAGGTCAGGGGTGATATTGAGATAATAACCGCCGGTAATGCGTTCAGCATAGGCACTGGTGGTGCCGGGTACTGTTTTGACAGCTCGCTCGATCTGTTGCGCTAGACGCTCCATTTCCGCCAAATCCTTACCGAACAACTTAATACCGATCGGGGTACGGATACCCGTTGCCAACATATCGATTCGGTTTTTGATCGGCATCGTCCAGGCATTGCTGACACCGGGAATTTGCAGCGCTTGATCCATCTCGGCAATCAGCTTATCGACCGTCATACCGGGTCGCCAAGCGGGTTCGGGTTTTAGGTTAACAATGGTTTCCGACATTTCCAGCGGTGCTGGGTCAGTGGCGGTCAGTGCTCGACCAGCTTTACCGAACACCGATTCGACTTCAGGAAAGCCCTTGATGATGCGGTCTTGGGTTTGCAACAATTCGGCAGCCTTGGTCGGGGATAAGCCCGGTAATGTTACTGGCATGAATAATAACGTGCCTTCATTCAGTGTCGGCATGAATTCGCCGCCCAAATGTGAGGCCGGATACCAGGAAGCAGCCAGCATCAAAAGCGCGAAAACAAGCGTCAGTTTTTTATACCGCATAACGGCGGCGATAATGGGACGATAAACCCAGATCAAGACCCGGTTGATGGGATTGCGGTGTTCAGGCAGGATTCTCCCGCGCACAAATAGCCACATCAATACCGGAACGAGGGTCACTGACAACAATGCAGCACCCGCCATTGCGAACGTCTTGGTATAGGCCAAAGGGTGAAACAAACGGCCTTCCTGCGCTTCCAGCGCAAACACCGGCAAAAATGAGACAGTTATAATCAACAAGCTAAAAAATAGCGGCGGACCGACTTCCTTGCAGGCATTCAGCAATATTTCAAAACGCGGTAGGCGATCCGCATCGCGCTCTAAATGTTTATGGGCGTTCTCTATCATGACGATAGCTGCATCAACCATCGCACCGATTGCGATGGCGATACCGCCGAGACTCATGATGTTGGAATTCATACCTAACGCCTGCATAACAATGAAGGCAATCAGCACGCCAACGGGCAACATCAAAATCGCTACCAGGGCGCTGCGCAAATGCAGTAGGAATAATACGCAGACTACGGCGACCACCGCACTTTCTTCCAGCAGGGTATGGCGCAAATTCTCAATGGCACGATGGATCAGCTCGGAACGGTCATAAACCGTTTGTACATGGACACCGGCTGGCAAACCCGTGGTGATTTCGTGCAAACGCTCTTTTATATTACTGATGACTTCCAGTGCGTTTTGGCCGTAGCGAGCCAGCGCAATACCGGATACCGCTTCACCTTCGCCATTCCGCTCGGTGATGCCACGGCGTTCATCGGGCACCAGCTCCACCCGCGCTACATCACGCAGCAGCACCGGGATACCGCGCTCAGCTTTCAATACTAATCGTTCCAAATCCACACTTCCGCGCAGATAACCACGCCCACGAACTATGTACTCGGTTTCGGCAAGTTCAATAACCCGTCCACCGACATCACGGTTGCCGTTGCGGATGGTATCGCTGAGGGTACGTAACGGGATGCCGTAAGCTTGCAGCTTGTGCGGATCGACAGTGACCTGATACTGCTGCACAAAACCGCCAATACTGGCAACCTCGGCTACGCCTTTGGCTTTGGTCAATTGATAACGCACAAACCAGTCTTGCAAGGTACGCAATTCAGCCAGTGAATAGTCTTTTGCTAACAGAGCGTACTGATAAACCCAGCCGACCCCGGTGGCATCTGGTCCTAATTTAGGGGTCACGTTGGCCGGTAAGCGTCCCGTGAGCGTGGTGAGATATTCCAAAACCCGCGAGCGTGCCCAGTAAATATCGGTGCCGTCCTCAAAGATGACATACACGAATGAGGCACCGAAGAAGGAAAAGCCACGCACGACTTTCGACCGTGGCACAGACAGCATCGAAGTCGTCAATGGATACGTGACCTGATCCTCGACAACTTGTGGCGCTTGTCCCGGATATTCGGTGTAAACGATCACCTGTGCGTCGGACAGGTCAGGTAGCGCATCTAGCGGCATTTTAGACAGTGCGTAAATCCCGCCGATTATGATGCTAAGAGTTGCCAGCAACACCAGAAACACGTTACGCAAAGACCAGGCAATGACATAGTCCAACATGGCTAGTGGCCTCCTTGTTGTGCTTCAGGTGTAGCTTGGCTTGCGTCAACACCTGGACTGTCAAAGCTACCCAAGGCCGACTTGAGGTTGCTTTCGGCATCAATCAGGAAATTAGCGCGAGTCACGACTTCATCACCTTCCTTTAGCCCTGACATGATTTCCCGGTATCCGTCGGCTTGTAGCCCCAATTTCACGGTACGTGGCTCAAATAGTCCTTCTCCCCGTTTTAATAGCACAATTTGCCGGTTGCCACTGTCAATGACCGCCGAATCGGGAACCGCCAAACGTGGTTTATTATTTTCCTGTGCAGCTAGGGTCACGCTGCCATACAGTCCAGGTTTCAGCAAGCCTTCACCATTAGGCAATTCAATTCGCACTTTAACGGTGCGTGTATCCGTCACCAGGGTTGGATAGATGAACCCTACCTTGCCCTTGAACAGCTTATCAGGGTAGGCGTTGATAAGCACCTGAACGGCCTGGCCTGCACTTACGCCGCCAATATCTTGCTCAAATACTTCCACAATGAGCCACACTGAACTTAAATCAGCAATACGAAACAACAGCTCGCCGGGCATGAAACGCATCCCCTCTTGCGCCGGTTTCTCCAATGCCACGCCATTGACCGGTGACAGTAATGGCAGGGTATCCAGCGGTTTTTCATGGCTTTGTAAGCGCTGCAACTGTGCCGGGGCAATATCCCAATAATGTAAACGCTGCAAGGCGTTTTCGGCCAGATGTTCGGCCGTGCCGCGAGCCTGGATGCTACTCTGTTGCAACATTTGTTGCCCTTGCCGGGCGATCAGATATTCCTGCTGGGCGGTCATCAGTTCCGGGCTGTATATCTCCAGCAGCGGCTGACCGCGCTTGACGGTTTGCCCGGTTGCGTTGACATACAAACGCTGAATCCAACCTTCAAACTTGGGTGTCACGGCATGCACGCGCCGCTCGTCAACCTGAATGCTGCCCAGCGCGCGTATGCTGCGAGTCAAGGTACGTTTTGCTACGGTTTCTGTTTTCACACCCAGCTTCTGGATTTTTTCCGGGCTGATCTGAATCTGCCCGGAGTTGCCCAATTCACCTTCATAGACAGGAAGGTAATCCATACTCATTTCATCCTTTTTTGGTACTGGAGAAGTGTCGGCTGCGCCCATGGGATGGCGGTAATATAAAATTCTGCCGAGTTTCGGAGTCGATATGGATGAAGCTGACGGTTCTGCGTATACCGCCACATAGTCCATCCCCATCTCATCCTTGGCAGGCGTTGGCGAAGTAACTTGGGGATTCATCGGGTGGCGGTAATACAGCGGTTTTCTTTCGCTAACTGAGGGCGCATCCGGGTTTTTCGGCATTTCTTGGCGACCCGCCCAGAAGCCCAGACCTACACCCAGTATCAAAATCAGCATTAACAATGAATATTTAGTCATGAATCAACTCCTCACCCAGTGCTGTTGACTTAGCTCCTTCTCCCTGAGGGAGAAGGCTGGGATGAGGGGATTTCAATAGGCTTTTTTCCTTGTTTTTATTTCCCCTCGGCAACTGCTCCCGGCGTTGCCCTACCTCCTGCATCCGTGCAGTCGTCACCCAACCCTCTCCCTCTGGAGAGGGCTTTTCACTGTTTACGTCAACAGTACTGAATTCCTCACCCACTTCAGCGGATAACTCTGCCAAGATTTGTTGGGTGTTGGTCAATGCCTGCCAATATTGCGTTTGATATTGGAAAAAGCTCAGTTGTGTACGCAGCAAATCGGTGAAATCCGTTTGGTTCACTTGATAGCCTGCCAGCAAAGAATCCAGGGTTTGCTGCGCCTGTGGGATAACTTCATGTTCTAGCAGCGACAGCTTTTCCTTGGCATGTTGATATTCGGCAGATTTGGCGGTTATCGTGGCCTGAATTTTGTGATGCTCGTCCTGCAGGGCATATTGCTCTTGCAAAAGTTCGCTCTGGCGTTGATCGACCGCCTTGGCTTGCTTGCGGCCTGCATAAATGGGTAAATTCATGCTCAACTGGACACTGGCAAAATCACTCCGTGACTGACCTGACGGCGTATTCTGACGAACCGCATATCCTGCTCCGACAGTAAAATCAGGATAAAAGTCCCTTTTCGCCAGATCGACCTTGGACAGCGCGGCATCCAGCATTTTGCGATGCTGGGCGAACAGAGGACGGATTTGCAAGGCCTTATCCTGCAAGGCGGGCTCGGTAATCACCGGCAACTTGAACTCGGCCTCCGCCGGAATCCGTACAGGCATTTCCGGTGTGCGATCCAGTAAGACATTGAACTGGGCTTCCTGACCGTGGCGCATACTGATCAGGTTTAGCTTTTCGTCCTTGAGTTTGGACAGTTCGAGCTGGGCCAACAACACATCCTGCTGCGAGCCTTTGCCAACCTTATATTTTGCTTGGGCAATGTCGATGAGTTGTTGGAAAAAATGGCCTGCTTCATCCAGTAAGCTTAAGGCATGATCGTAATAAAATAACCGCCACCAACCCGTTTTTACTTCCCGTATCAACCGCAAACGCGCTTCATCGACCGAATCGGCGGCAGCCAATGCTTCCTGTTCGGCAATTTTTTCCCGTAAGGCCAATTTGCCTGGGAAAGGGATCGCTTGACTAATCCCCACCTCCAGCATGGTCATGTCTTCTTTGTGCAGGTCGAAACTGCTCGTCGGTACATTCAATAGACCAATGTTAACGGTTGGATCCGGTAAAGTTCCTGCTTGTGAAGGGATTGCAGCCACCGCTTCGGCACGGGCCTTGATTTCGCCTAAGCCAGGGTTGCCTAATAAAGCTTGATCAATCGCTTTATTGACGGTGAGGATAGATTCATCCCTTTTAACGGAGGCTCGGGTTTCGGCTAATGCCTCAGCCCAAGCTATACGGAAACTATCAGTGGATATATGAAAAACAAGGCCGGGCGAAAACAGTGCCAGTCCAAAAATCATCACCGCCCGCGCCGGATAAGCACGGCGCAGCAGAGGCGGATAAATAACGAAAAACATGGGGTTTTCCTCTTAAATCGGAACAAACAAGTCCCGCAAGCGCGGAACTACAGTACGCCAAACCAGTTTTAATGGTGTGGCATGGTTCGATTTCGAGGGGTGGCTAATTCAGCAGTTTGCAGAACCGATAGATGAGCAGAACCCGTCGCCCGAGTGGCGGATCCGTTTTATGAGGAACTCGTATAGGTGGGTAGGACAGAAATGAGCAACAAAATGTCCAAATGAGACACAGAATAAAAACCAACAAATCCGGTTTAGTCAGACGATTAAAATCGGGGAATGAATGAGTTTGCGAGTCAAGGCAGGGCTTGAGCGTGCAATCCTGCATCGCCTTGGGTGTCTGCTCAGGTGTGCCGGAATCTGGGCATCCGGGCATGTGATCGGGCATTGCCGACAATGCCGACAATGCCGAGGGCATAGGCATGGTGCAAGTTACTGAAATGGCCAAAGAAATCCAGCTCACCAGCAGCACAAACACCAACATGTGCAGGTAAGGACGATTTCTTTTGGAATGCAACGCTGTTATCAAAATGCAACCCTGAGTTGAAAGTCAATTCATTCATAATCTAGCATACGGGAATCCGAACAGCAATTAAATGTACGATTCAAGGCTTTGATTGACATGAATGTTAAAGTTCAAAACTTATATGTCGCTTTTAGACATACCCAAATGGGCCGCTCTTATGAGACGCTTTTTCCGTCTCAATAGGGTTATTTTGTTATTTTTTGGTATGGTATCGTCTGAGCTATGAATGCCTTTACAAGTTCAGCGATACCTAAAATTGACGCTTGAAGCCGCTTATCAGGTCGGTGAGAAACTGAAGTAGTTGAGTCCGTGCTATCACGACAAATTGATGATTTAGAGCCAACAATGGCACGAAGCGGATAACGTATCAAAGATTTGGTGGAACAATTTGATGCCAAACCCTCCGAAATTAAGGCACTTTTCAGTAACACCTTAGACTCAGCGCGTACAGCGGAACTGCACGATAAGATGCTACTGGCTGGGTCGCTGTTATGAGAGATCATTTTCAGTTGTTGTGAGCAGAAAAAAGCATTAAATGCGAGTTCGACCATTTTCAAACGCGAGCCGTTACAATTAAGGAATTCAACAATGCCCATATCGCCATCAATGGACAGGCTTATTTGTACCCACCCATCGCTAATGCAAAACGGTTGATTTTCGACTGGACATTCGGCGCTCAAGGGCTGCGTTTGCAACATGGACGTTGACATCAGGCAGCAAAAAAGCACTGATGTAATGCAGATTCCATTATCGTAGCACCATATACGTAGGTCTCAATTGCGTTCGGTGGAACACGCCTCTCAATTCCAACCACACACCTGATTTGGATTATAATATACAATTCAAGACTTATCTCTTTGATGGCTTATGACAGTGAATAAAACAACTCAATTGCATCCCTTAATGTTTGCATTGTTATTATGCCTGTTGCCTACTAATGTTACAGCACAAGCCCGGATAGCAGTCCTTGATTTTGAGCTTAAGGATCTCACGCTTAAGCCCGGTGTTCCGCAAGAGGTGGAACGTACAGCTTCGGTTAAGCCGATGCTGGAAGAAGAATTAAAAAAATCAGGCTATGAAATTGTTACGATACCGATGGATGCCCAAACGCAGGCCACCGCAGGTTTTGGTTACCTTTTCGATCATCATGATACTGCCGCGCAACTGGCGCAGCAATATGGTGCAGATTATGTGATCGTGGGCAGGTTACATAAGCCCAGTTTTTTGTTCGTATACCTCATGGCACATCTGATTGACGTTAAACAGCAACGTTTGATAGCTGATTACCTGTCTGAAGTTAAGGGTGGTGAGAAAAAGCTGACCCGTAAAGGTGTGGAGAGTTTGGTCGTTAAAGTAAATGATACTTTTAGTGGGTTGAAATGAGAGTTTGCAACGGTTTGCTTATAGAGCCCTGTGTTCCTGGCATATTTTTCCGCTATCTTCTTCGGTCAGTTGCTCCTTAGTCAACCCGCACAAGTGACCATCTGGCAATAAGGTAAAATATTGGCAGGTTTTGCATAACCCAAAAGAGTGTGATTTGTTCGATTTTTGCAAGGCGGATAGCATGTTTACCATTGTTTCATCGTAATGCCCCAACTCATCTTGTTTCAAAAAATCAGAAGCCTGATTGAACAACTCAGACGGTCTGGCTTGCCCCAACATCGCTTTGCCTTCGGGCAGTAGGCTTAGGTGAATAACGCGTCGATCTATGGTGTCCGTGGTTTTTTTGACGTAACTTTTTTTTTCTAGCAATAACACGGTTTGCGAGACCGTACCCCGCGTCATGCCCAAATAATTTGTGAGCGAAGCTGGGGTATCGCTGTATTTATTGCATCGCGAGAGGTAGTCCAAAACTTGTAAGTGTACGGGCTGCAAGCCAAATTCGGTGCATTTCTTGCGTTCTTCCGAGCGTATCAACGCGGACATGCGTTCAATTACATCGAAAACAGTAGTTTTTTCCATAGGTAAAGCGCTCTAATGGCGATGAGTTGACAGTGAGGTAATGGTAACATAAGCTACATATTTCGATTCGCTACTTTATGGCGATATTTTTTGGAGACAATTATGCCACTTTCTCACGTTTATGACACTTACGCAAAAGCCGCAAATGGAAGAATTATGCATTTTGATGTCGTTCTTGATGAGCAAGATCAAGATAAGGCATTGAAATACGCCAAAGAATGGTTAGCCAGTTTTGGTCACGCGGATGCCGTTGTAACTCAAGAAAACTGCGCGTTTTGCCACAGTGCCGAAGCGCCTCAGGAATTACGTAAACAGATAGACGCTCAAGGTTATGCTATCCTCAAGCTCGAAGGCTGTCCTAAATAAAGATTCGGGTTATCATTAGCTTTCCTTGCTACACTACAAACGAGTTAATGACGACTTCAGATGAACCTATTCCATCACCTTGCATTAGGAATTGCTGCCTAAATGAGGAAGATGTCTGCGTAGGTTGTTTTCGTTCGCTGTCTGAAATTATTGGGTGGGTGGATACTGATAATGACACCCGACTAGGTGTTTTGGATAATACAACAAGCCGCCGTGAAGCATACCATCAAAAATACAAGCGGTTCTCTGGATAGGACTACAATATCCCCTTTCCCCTTAATGGAATTCGAACGGGTTGCCATCATGCTAAATACTACCGTCCTATTGCCCAACCTAATCTTAGCTGTAGCGAAAACCATTGAAATTAATGCTGAAGAGTTGACGGCGCTGGATCAAGCTATCGGTGACGGTGACCATGTGACGAATTTGCAACGCGGCATTCAGGCATTGACGGCGCAAAGCGAGGCATTAAGCCAACTCGACTGGCAGGCGGCATTGCAGAAAATAGGCATGACGGTTATGTCTTCCATAGGTGGTGCATCAGGCTCACTTTATGGGACGCTATTCCTTGGCATGAGCAAAAACCTGCAAAATCAGCCATTAACGTTGACTACCTTTGCCGATGTATTTTTGAAAGGCGTGGAAGCCGTTAAGCAACGCGGCAAAGCGGATAGGGGCGAAAAAACCATGCTGGATGTGTTGATTCCAGTCGCGGAACAACTACAGAAGGATGCAAATAAGCCAGATTTACTTGAGCAGATCAAGCTAATTGCAATAGCGGGTGTTGAATCTACCCGCGATATGCTTGCAACCAAAGGCCGCGCTTCTTTCCTGGGCGAACGCTCACGAGGCCATATCGACGCGGGTGCGAAAAGTAGTCAATTAATAATTTGTGCGATTGTTGATGCGTTGGCAACAACTTAGGAATCTCTGCTTAAGTCCTTCGACAAGGCTCTCCTGAGTTTATTGAAGGGTTCAGGACAAACGGTAGTTGATGCCTGTCGAACCATGTGTGGAATCAACGCACGCAGAGATCCCTCAATACCCCCGCCGTAATGCGGCAGTATGGACTGGCGCATCCCACAAGCGCGTCAGTTCTTCATCGAGCAGGGTCAGAGTAATCGAAGCACCCGCCATATCAAGTGAAGTCGTGAAATTGCCGACCAAGGATCGGGTAATGCGCAAGCCGCGCTTCTGCCAGAATGCTGCCGCCAAATCGTAAAGCAAATACAGCTCCATTAACGGTGTGCCGCCAAAGCCGTTCACATGCAGCAACACTTCCTGGCCTTTTTGGGGCTGCAATTCTTCATCAATAATCGTAGCCACCTGTTCAACAATTTCCGATGCGCTTTTCAAAGGCACGGTTTCACGGCCACGTTCTCCGTGGATACCCACGCCGATTTCCATTTCATTGTCGGCAATGGAAAACGTCGGTTTGCCCAGGGCAGGGACGGTGCAACTGGTCAAGGCAACGCCCATAGTCGCAGTTACATGGTTGATACGGTCGCCTAGTGCCTTACAATCAGATAAACAAACGCCATTTTCAGCCGCCGCGCCGACCATTTTTTCCACTATTAGAGTTCCCGCAACGCCGCGCCGCCCAGTGCTATGCGACTTCGGCAAAGAAACATCATCGCTGACCAGCACAGAAGCGTTGGGAAGCTCCAGCATTTCCGAGGCGATTTCAAAATTCATGACATCACCGGCATAATTCTTGACGATGAACAAAACACCGCCGCTTTGCTGGACGGCTTGCGCGGCAGCCAGCATTTGGTCGGGGGAAGGGGAGGTGAATATCTGCCCGGGACAGGCCGCATCCAACATGCCCATGCCGACAAATCCGGTATGCAAGGGTTCGTGTCCTGAGCCGCCGCCTGAAATCAGCGCAACTTTACCCGATTGTTTAAGTGTTTTTCTTTTGACATACCGTGGTTCTGCGATGAATTCAATGATGTCGTTATGGGCGAGGGCAAATCCTTGCAGGCTTTCGTTGAGGACTGTATCTATGTTATTGATGAATTTTTTCATGGAACTGCCTATTTTGATTGCTTAACAGTAACTTTTGACTCCGCTCATAGTTCGACAAACTCACCATGAACGGGTTCAGAGGTAATTTCACTTCATAATTCTCAACGCCTTCGTTACTGCACGAATATCAGGCATGACCCAGGTCGGCTGATATTCGGATGCTTTCAGGTCAGCTTCAGTCGATACCCCAGTCAATACCATCAGGCTTCGTATCCCTGTGCGAACAGCCCCCAGAATGTCTGTTTCAAGCTTGTCACCAATCGCTATCGTTTCAGCAAGATCAGCGCCTAATTTGGAAATTGCTTGCTGGTACATAATGGGTTCTGGCTTCCCGATAATTGTCGGGCTAACACCGGTGGCCGTTTGCAACGCCGCTAAGATAGCGCCATTGCCATGAATCAGGCCGAGCTCTGTGGGCAGGGTATTATCGCCATTGGTGCCGATGAATTTTGCCCCAGCCCGAATGTTTAGCGTCGCCGTCGCTAGTTTATCCCAGTTTATCGTATGGTCTTTACCGCAGACGACCACATCCGCGCCTTTGCTGGTTGCGCTATTGATTTCATATAATCCGGTCAAGATAAAGCCCTGTTCAAGTAGGGCTTGCACCGCTCCGTCTTCCCCGACAACAAAAACTCGCGTTTGTGCGGGATCCATAAGTTCAGCCAGATACATCGCAGTTGCCATTGCGGAAGTCATGATTTCGTTAAGTTCAACCGTAACACCCATACCCGCTAGTTTTTCCACATATTGTTGCGGCGTATGGCTGGCATTATTGGTTGCCAAAATGAAACGTAAATTAAGCTCGCGTAGGGTTTGAAAAAAATCTGTCAATCCAGCGATTGCCTTATTGCCATGCCACAATACACCATCCATATCGATGATGAGGGCACGTATATTGGTGAAAGGACTCATATTATTGTTTTCCGCAAAATGTAGCTATTGTCGAAGTAAATTATCTTAAGTTCAAGGAGATATGAGTTCAGCATCCACAAATAAAACAAAGTGTGATACACAAGCAATTTGTTCAAAAGTGCGTAGGGTATTAACAGCAATACTGTTGATACAGTGATATTTATTAGAAAAATCAACCGAGCGATAGTACAACTGTAATAAATAATTAATTCATTATTCCTTATTTTTGTTAAATAAGGCAAAATAGCGCCCGAGTATACCGCCTGAAATTTCCTCCTCTTATTTCCCGCCTACTACTTTAAGCTAAAACCGTTTTCGGTTTTATCATCCTTTCAGGAATAGGACAGCGCTTGTAATGTTTTTTACAGCCGATTTGCAGATTGTGCCATTGAATGGTCGTTTCGGACAGCCAGTGCATCTGGAAAAATTCAGCTACGTTCAACTACCAACCTCGGGCTTTAAGAATGTCACAGAAATTTAACAGACCCAAAACAGTGGCAATAGGCGCTGAAAAAAGCCAGCCTACCCGGAAAGACCTAATCCAGGCCTTGTCAATTTACACACAACCGGATTACCGAAAGGCTTTATTCCAAATATCCAATACCTTCATACCTTATATGGGGTTATGGGCGTTGATGATTTATACCGTCGTGCAGGGCTTCTCTATTTGGATAACCTTAGTATTATCGGTGGCGGCATCCGCCTTTTTAGTGCGGCTATTCGTACTCTTCCACGACTGCTGTCACGGCGCTTTTTTCCCTTGGCGACTGGGAAATCGGCTGTTCGGTTATATTGCCGGGGTTTTGACTTTTACCCCGTACGAGGATTGGCAGCGCAACCACGTCATTCATCATGCTAATTCAGGGGATTTGGATAATCGCGGCATAGGCGATGTTTGGACGCTAACCGTGGCCGAATATCTGTCCGCACCCAGACCTAAACGCTTAGCCTATCGGGTTTTTCGTAATCCCTTGGTGTTATTCAGTATTACGCCGCTTATTCTATTTGTGATTGTCCATCGGTTTCCTAGTTCGGGTGCCAAAAAGCGCGAAAATCACAGCGTCATGTTAACTAATGTCGCCATTGCCACACTTATACTTGTGATGAGCTTGACGGTAGGATTCCAAAATTATCTGCTGATGCAATTTCCGGTTATCCTGCTGGCGGCCAGTGTCGGCACATGGTTGTTCTATGTTCAACACCAGTACGAAGATGTTTATTGGTCGCGCAATGACGATTGGGATCTGACCCGCTCAGGCTTGGAAGGCAGCTCCTATTATCAATTACCCGTCGTATTACAATGGATAGTCGGTAACATCGGCTTGCATCATATACACCATGTCCGGGCCAATATCCCCAACTACAACCTGCAACGTTGTTTCAACGAAATACCGGCATTACAGTCTGTCCCCCCGCTAACCTTACGTAAAAGTTTTCAATCGCTTTGGTTAAACCTATGGGATGAAGAGTCTCAAAAACTGGTGAGTTTTCGGTCGATTAGAATGTTGCCGCGTAAGAAAAGCAAAAGCTATGCAGCATGATCTTACCAAAGGTAATCATAAGCTGAATCACAAGTTCAGAACTTTACTAACTACGTTTTTTTACGGGCAACGATAACACCATCACGGGTTGGATTGATGAAGGTATCAAAATCGGGGTCGGCAAATATCTGTTCATTATGTTCACGGATAGCTTCAGTCCAACCCGGCACGATGTCTTCGTACTCAGTCATAGCTACACGTCCATGCCACAACACGTTATCAGCAATGTATAACCCTCCTGGACGGATGCGGTCTTTTGCCATCTGCCACACTTCGGGATAATCGCCTTTATCAACGTCGTTATAGCAGATGTCGAATAAGCCCTCAGTTTGTAAAAAGATGGTTTGCGCCATTCCGGTATAAAAATCAACCGTGTCCCATAGGCTGGCCGCGCTAAGGAATTGTTCGGCTTGCGCCTTGTTGAGCGGGTCGCCATCAGTACAAATGACTAGTCCTTGTTCACCCACCGCCTTGGCAAACCAATAAGCAGAGTATCCGTAACCGCTGCCAAATTCAAATACCCGCTTGGCATTGATAGACTTTGTCTGAACTTCGAGAAAAGCGCCAACCAAGCGGTCAACGATGGGGAAGTTACGTTCCCTTGCCAAGGTTTCCATGGCGGTTAATACGGGATGATCGGTTTTATTGAGCAAGCTGCGCATATAATTTTCAATGCGGGGATTAACCGGAATGAGCAATGCAGGGCTAGGCAGGGTAGGGGGGTGTTTGTCAGTCATTTTAGTATTCCAGTTATGATTAAGCAGATGCCAAGGTATCAAGCTAACAAAGATTGTTATAATAAAGCGATTGTTAGTTTCAAAAAGTTTCCCACAATCCACTAATCGCTTTTTAAGGAGTGCGTGCTTGACAGAAGTACAGGATATAACCAGTCCGATGACGGCATCGGAACGTCGGGCAACCTGGTCATTAGCCAGTATATATGCCTTGCGGATGCTCGGCTTGTTTTTGATTATGCCGGTCATGTCGTTATTTGCCGAGCAAATGGAAGGTTCTACGCCGTCATTAATTGGACTGGCGATTGGCATTTATGGCATGAGCCAAGCGTTGTTGCAAATCCCTTTTGGCCTGGTTTCAGACCGGGTTGGCCGGAAGAAAATTATTGTTTTCGGCTTGCTGCTGTTTTGTTTGGGCAGTGTGATTGCGGCACTATCTACCAGCATTTACGGAATTATCTTAGGCCGCGCAGTACAAGGTTCTGGTGCAATTGCGGGCCCGACAATGGCGTTGTTGGCCGACCTGACCCAGGAAGTTCACCGCACCAAGGCTATGGCCTTGATCGGTGCGAGCATTGGCGTTTCTTTTGGCGTAGCGATTGCGGCAGGGCCGGTTATCGCTGGATTCATCGGAATACATGGCCTGTTCTGGTTGATTGCCGTGCTGTCCTTATTGGCGATTTTGGTGATTATCTTCCTGGTTCCACAGCCGCAGAAATCAAATAAACACCGTGATGCTGAACTTGTACCCGCAACATTTTTGCAAGTGTTAAAAAATGTTGAGTTGTTGCGCTTGAATTACGGCATATTTGTCTTACATGCGATATTAATTGCGAGTTTCGTCATCGTGCCTTTATTGCTGCGTGATGCGGGTCTATTACCCGCTGAGCATTGGAAAGTTTACTTGCCGGTCTTTGTTGCCTCGTTTGCGGTCATTATTCCCTTTGTGATCCTGGCGGAAAAAAAACGGAAAATGAAACCGGTGTTTTTAGCCGCGATAGTGATTTTAATAATGGCTGAGTTGGGTTTAATGCAGTTCAATACCTCATTATTTGGCATCATAGGTTTTCTGTGCTTATTTTTTAGCGGCTTTAATTTGCTGGAAGCAACGCTGCCGTCTTTGATTTCCAAAACCGCTCCCGGCGATATGCGGGGCACAGCGATGGGTATTTATTCTACCTGCCAGTTTTTAGGTGCTGGCATCGGTGGCAGTTTGGGTGGTTGGTGTTATGGCGAATATGGCGCACAAGGGGTATTTCTGTTTTGTGCTTTAGCCGCTCTAAGCTGGTTGCTGTTGTCATTTAGCATGACACCACCGCGATATTGGGCAAATCTGCTGATTTCATTGCAATCAGTCACTGAGCAACGTGCCGATGAATTTACCTCAGAAATGCTTAAGCTTAAAGGGGTTGAGGATGTTACGCTGCACTATCAAGAAGGCGTGGCTTATCTGAAAGTTGATAACCAGCAATTAGATCGACAAGAATTACAATTGTTGATTACAAAGTATACTCATGCTTGATATAAGGAATCTCTGAACAAATTATACCAATCCCAATAAGTTCTCTTGTTACGCCTTCTCCAGAGGGAGAAGGTCAGGATGAGGGGATTCAAATAACAACTTATTGGGATTGGTATTACCGTTCGTCCTGAACCCTTCGGCACACTCAGGAGAGCCTTGTCGAAGGGCTTGACCTGAGTTCCATAAGGGTACGATGTTCCCTGATAGAATCCCGCATTACCATAAATGAATAAATGAGGAAAGCACATGCTAAATAAAGTGACATTGATAGGAAACCTCGGCGCTGATCCAGAGGTTCGGTTTATGCCTAGCGGCGGTTCTGTTGCTAATATCAGTTTAGCCACAACCAGACGTTGGAAAGACAAGCAAACAGGGGAGCGCAAGGAAGCGACGGAATGGCATCGGGTGATTTTTTTCAACCGTTTAGCCGAAATCGCTGGTGAATATTTAAAGAAAGGTAGCCAAGTCTATGTCGAAGGCCGTTTGCAAACCCGTAAATGGCAAGGACAGGATGGACAAGACCGTTACACAACCGAAATTCTAGCCCAAGAACTGCACATGCTGGGTAGCCGTAGCGGCGGTACTGGCCATTTTAGTGCCGAGCAAGGGCAACATACCAGCCATGCTCCCGCTGCTGCTCCGTCCGGCAATCAAAATCAGCAAGGGGCTTCACCACAAAATAATTCGGGTGTTATGTCAACGCCCCCGCTGCCTGATTATGATGATTTTGACGACGACATCCCTTTTTAGGGGGTTGGTTCAATGGTGCGAAAACGTACGTTAATGCCTATCATCAGCCGTATTTTAATAAAGGGCAGTAAGTTCAAGCCTAAGAATTTGCTTAATTAGTGTGTCAACGATCCTATGCATGAAAGAGTAAACCCTATCTGAAATTAGATAATCAATTGTTGGCATGTTGCGTTCCATAGACGCGAATGCGTGTACTCCTTCCAGGCATTCGGCCTTTTCCATTACAGGCTACCAAAACCCTTATTTCAAAATTTAAGTCCTGAAGCTACAAATCAGGCCTGACAAATTGCCTTAATGTCGGATTTTGAGCATCAGTTAAAATTGCAAGTTTTAGTAAATTTTAAAAAGTGAAATATTCCACACTTTTCCAGTGAAATACTTCACAGACATCAAGTTTATAGTTGTTTAAACTCAAATCAGTTTTTGTGTTTTGACGTTGGCTTTTCTTCGTAAAGAGCCTATCATCAATATCAACCAGACCGAATTCAGCATCCTGGTTTTCACCGTCTGACCTTCAACTAATTCAATGAGATAAGCCATATAGCCACAAACAAATAAGAGAAATAAATTTCACAACTCGAAATTAAGTTTCCACTCCACTAACACATTACAACCGAATGAGGAGGATTTATGGATGACAAATTAGTTTTTATGGAGTTGTCCGCTTTGCTGACTGGGCTGAAGCAGCAGATTCTTGATGACCCTGAAGACCGAAAATTGTTTGAGCCGATAGCTGAGGAATATCAACGTCGGCTATCTGGTGCATTTTCTCCAGAACTGGACAAACTTTTTAACAATCTCCTGGTGGCCTATAAAACCCTGGCCGCCGCAACCCCGAAGCCTGCCATTGACGACGCATTACTAGCAACCTTGCAGGCAAAACAAGAATTCACAGATGCCGAATTCGCCGCCAAACAAATAGTCAACATTTGGTACTTCTCCCAGTTTCATGCCAATGAAGACGATGAAAAAAATGGCCGCTTCCTGGATGGGGGCTTCTATGAACGTGGTGCGGTTTGGCCTCTTATCAAGACACATCCCATTGGATTTTCTAATCAACCGAGCGGTTACTGGTCAACACGCCCGTAAACCCTACGAGGAGATTGTTATGGACACAGAGTATGACGTTATTATCATTGGTTCAGGTGTTGCCGGTGCGATGTGTGCCTGGAAGCTTACACAACTCGGGGACTACAAAATCTTGATACTCGAAGCCGGGGATAACGAAATCACCCAAGGGCAACGGATCGAATTCCATCATACGATGGATACCCAAGGCAACCGGGGCGATATGTATGCACCGTATAAAGATTTGGACAGCCGTTTTTTGGCACCTGCCCCAGAAAATGCACAATTGAGCCTAAAAGAACAGCGGGATGACCAGAAGGAAAAATATTACGATTACACCGCGACCACCACAGACCCGTTCAAAGCCGGTTACAACCGGATGGTGGGCGGTAGCACCTGGGCGTGGCGGGGCAACACCCCACGGTTTATCCCAAGCGACTTCGAACTTTCCACCCAGTTCGGGGTTGGCCGTGACTGGCCGTTGAGCTATGACGAACTGGAACCGTGGTATGTGCAGGCTGAATATGAACTTGGCGTATCAGGGAATCATGACGAATTGGACGGTTTGCATGGTGGTTACCGTAGCCAGGCGTTTCCGATGCCCGGTATCCCCTTAAGTTTCAGTGATAAGCAGATTAAGCACCGTATTAATGGTAAAACCATACGCGGCAAGACGATACGCGTCGTGACCACGCCACAGGCTCGCAATTCTGTCCTTTTCGATGGTCGGCCTGCCTGCGAGGGTCATTCGAATTGCATTCCTTTATGCCCAATCCAGGCCAAGTATGATGCAACCGTGCATTTGCGGCGCGTACTCCAGAATCCGAATGTAGAACTACGCAAAGCCGCAGTGGTCACGCGTCTGGAAAAAGACGGAAGTGGTCGGGTAAAAACCGTGTATTTTAAAGATTGGCGGTCTGACGACCCACAAAAAGAGCGGTGTGTACACGGCACTACGGTCGTCTTGGCTGCACATGCTATCGAGACACCAAAGCTATTGCTCATGTCCAACAATCTTGCCAATAGCAGTGACCAGGTGGGACGAAACCTGATGGACCATATCCAGTTCGAGGTGGTGGCGTTTGCCCCCGACCCCATATTTCCCTTCCGTGGGCCGCAGAGCATTACCAGCATTGAGGAATTTCGGGACGGCGACTTTCGCCGCACCCGTAGCGCGTTCCGTATGACTATCGGCAACGATGGTTGGGGACGCGCCGGCTCGCCGTCCACCGTCATTAAGGATTTGCTGAAAGCCAAACAGTGGGGATCGGCGTTGCCGAAAGCCATTGCAGATAAAATACCACGCATGACACGGTTAAGCTTTTCTACAGAAATGCTGGCACTACCTGGGAACAAGGTGGACTTGTCGGACAAAAAAGACGAAAAACTGCAAATTCCCAGGCCGCGATTCAGCTTTGATATTGGTGACTATACGAAAGGAGGGCTTCGGGAAGGCTATGCCACTGCCATCGACCTTTTTACGCAGATGGGGGCAACAATCCTTGAGCCACAGCCCAAGAAATTGGTTGAGGACAACGGCAAATTCAACTGGAATACCGCCGCACATATCATGGGTACGTGCATCATGGGCAATAATCCCGCCGATTCGGTGGTAAACCGTTGGGGTCGTACGCATGATGTTCCTAATCTATGGGTTGTTGGCTCAAGTGTCTTTCCCACCAGCTCGACCGCCAATCCAACCTTGACGATTGCAGCCTTGACGCTTCGGACTGCACAGGCTATTCATCGTGAGATGCGTAGTCATGACTGTTCTTCCTAAAGCATGCTTGAACTTGCTTACTAAACCTAATGGGGAAAAACCATGAAAAAGCCAAAAAAAACAGTGAAACCACGCTATACACTGATTA
>Ga0302321_100001572_pt1 | contig 19606 bp, 13 predicted proteins | sample Fen_T0_1_FD_202505 | JGI IMG/M metagenome (GOLD analysis project Ga0302321, IMG submission 202505) | Peat permafrost microbial communities from Stordalen Mire near Abisko, Sweden - Fen_T0_1 | ecosystem: Environmental > Terrestrial > Soil > Wetlands > Permafrost | place: Sweden: Abisko...
AAGTTGCTCCGACGGGGGATTCGGCCTGCTGGAACCCATCCGACCCTGATACGTCTCGCCTGCGACCTGATACTCATACCGCACAGTATTGTGAAACTTTGGGAGCAACTCAACAATGGTCGCCTTCTCGGAAACTCCTTTTTCCGCCAGACGATGAAAAGTGGGCAAATTCAGGCTCCCAACCAAACAGCCTATTCCAACAGCCAGCCCCAACCAAATAATGGCGTATTTCATGCAGTAGAGTTGCTGCAACAGGTGTCGCAAGCTGACGGCAGTTTCTCATGGAAAATCCCGCCTGTCGAGCGTCGGCAACCGCCGGAACCCAGCCACAATAAAAACCGGGCAAAATCAAATCACGCAAGGCGATTCCCCCCGCAAAGTCCACGCTGTTTACTGCGGATTTCACTGCCCGGTCGCAGTTGGACGCCGTGATTCCCCCGTCAACGAGAATTCCCATCGCCCCCGCGTCGGGGACAATGAATCGATAGGACCAGCCTTTCACACCGGAAAATGCGTTTTCCATCGAGACATCTTCTGAACCGGGAACGGACAAGGCTGTTTTGGAATCGCCGATGTATAGATGCTGGTTGGTTTCGGGCCGACATATTCAAAATCCTTCCAATCGTAATGCGACACCGGTTTTGGGCCGACCAACTCGACTTCTTCCGGCTTGAATCCCGCCCGCCAGGTCATTTTCCATTGAACCGACAGGCCATGCAGCCAGATCAAACCGTCCTTGGTCACAGGCTCAGCTTCCCAGCCGAAATCTCCCACAGTGATATCTTCGGCATTCCAACTCGCGGGTTTATTATTCACCGAGGGCATTGACAAGACTCGATAAATGCCTCGATATCTTTCCCTTCTCTCCGCGCGCAGCCTCACATCGAGCCATGCCATGTAGCGGTAAAAATTCCGCATAAAAACAAAAAAGAAAAATAGCAAAACAAGCACCAAAGCACTTAGGAGGCCACCACTGCCAAAATGCTCCCCGCAAAGGATCCCAAACTTGGCGCTTGCCCATACCAGCATCGAAAGGCCCAGAACAAATCCCAAAAAGCTGAGGCCATATAAGATGTTCAGTTTCTTACTCATTTTTCCGCTTCGTTTGCCGCTCCCGCAAACTGAGACGAAGATTATGTCAGCAATTCCCGACTGTCGAGCGTCGGCAGCCGCCGAACTACAGCCAAAATCAAATCACACCAGCCGATTCCCGGGCTACGATCCACCGCTCAGGCTCTTGCGCGATTGGCCTGCAAAATCAAGACCATTTACCGAAGATTCCACCGTCCGCGTCCGTGTCAGACGTCCGTGTGTGTCCGCGCCCGTCCCTTACGTCCCTTTGGTCCCTTCCGTCCCTGTTTGTCCCAACCTCAGACCGCGTCGCCTGCACTTCCGTCATTCCCCATCGGTGCCCCTTTGAAGAATCCCAATGGGATTCCGTCCTCCAGCCCGGGGTTGCGAGGCCACGAGCTACCCCGGGTAGCCGTCCTAACCCAACCCAACTCTGAAGGAGTTGCGTCCGCGGTTGCTCAACGATCTCCCGCGCACGCCCCCAAAATCTTCACACACCCCAACCCTGACGCCACCCGAGCCCCCCCCGAACCACCCCAATTTTCCAAGCTCCCGGCCCAACTTCGCGTCCTTGCGACTGTGTTGTTCAAATCCCTGGTGCGTCCCATTCGTCCCATTCGTCCCATTCGCCTGCGCGCTTGCCCGCCCCGTTTTTGTCCCACCGGGACACCCGACAATAGCCCGGTGATTCATCGCCGGGTCACCCCGCAAAAACAAAACCAGTCCCGGCGGGACGGCTGAGCCAGAATTTGGTCCCCGCCATTTTTCATCGCCCCATCATGGCTTGCCGCCCCTTCCGTCCCTGTTTGTCCCTACCTCAGGCCGCGCCGCCTGCACTTTCGTCCTTCACCATCGGTGCCCCTTCGAAGAATCCCAATGGGATTCCGTCCTCCAGCCCGGGGTTGCGAGGCCACGAGCTACCCCGGGTAACCGTCATAACCCATCCCAACTCTGAAGGAGTTGCGCCCGCGGCTGCTCAACGATCGCCCGCGCACGACCCAAAAATCTTCGCACACCCAGCCCTGACACCACCCGAACTTCCCCCGAACCACCCCGATTTTCCAACCTCCCGGCCCAACTTTGCGTCGTCGCGAATTTTTTGTTCAAATCCCAGGTGCGTCCCATTCGTCTCCTTCGTCCCATTCGCCAGCCTGCCCCGTTTTTGTCCCACCGGGACACCCGACAATAGCCCGGTGATTCATCGCCGGGTCACCCCGCAAACACAAAACCAGTCCCAGCGGGACGGCTGAGCCAGAATTTGATCCCCGCAAGTTTTCATCACCCCATCATGGCTTACGGGCTTGCAGGCACAGGAAAACCCTGTTAAGCCTTGACCAGCATGGAAAATAAATCTACCACCACAGCATGGGGAATATTCATAACGACGTTAGCTTGGCTTTGCGTCGGCCTTGGACTGATTGCGGGTAGCTATGGAGTTCATGTCACTTCGCAAGATGAACACAAATTCTGCTTGAGCAACTTGTCGAGTTTTGGCAGCTATGCTCAAGGAACTGTAGCTTCGCTATGGTCTTTGGGGGCATTATTCTTTCTCTACGCCACGCTTCTCGCCCAACGACAACAAATTGACCAACAAGAACGGCAGCTTAAACTGCAACAAGAACAAAACAAGTTGGACAATGAAAAGAGAAAGATTGAGAACGAGCGACAGGAGAGGCAGTTTGAATCGCAACAACAACAATTCAGGGAGGACATGGAAAAACGCAAGTTCGAGAATGAACGACAGGCAGAGCAGTTCAAGTCGCAGCAAAGAGCTATAGAACTCCAAAACTTTGAGACGTCATTCTTTCAATTACTAAACCTTTTTAATACGGTAACAACAAACGTTAAGGCTGACAACGAAACTTTCAGTGGAGGTTACACAAGACACGAAGGATCAGATTGTTTTAAACTTTTTAGAAATTTATTAGTTAACAATTACCGTAATACAAAGCTAAGTATTCTGTCAGAGTCTAATCTGCCTGACATACAACAAGTGAGAATAGCTGCTCAGGAATATTACCTTCAATTTTATAATGTGCATCGGCCAGCAATAGACCACTATTTTAGAATTTTATACCATATAATTAAATTCATTGAAACAAGCGGTGTGCTGACGACAGACATTGATAAAAGACGATATACAAGCCTAGTTCGGGCGCAGTTAACAGTTAACGAACTATTCCTGCTATTCTACAATGGCATTTGTCCTCACGCGGATAAGTTTCTTCCTTTGATAGAAAAATACGGCCTGCTTGAGCATATGGATAAAAAACTTTTGCTTGATGAATCACATGGCGACTTCTACAAGTCTAGCGCGTACAAATAATATTTGATATGGCAATAAAACCGTTCGTCACGATGACAAAGGAGCAGGTTGAAGAAATACTTGGCAAATCAACACCGCAGGATAGAGAGCGCATTGAAAAGATGCTGCAACACTCTTGTAGTATGTATGATTTTACAGGAAATCACTTACCACATCCATATGAGAAGGAAAACCTTCTTGAAATCATTCAGAGGCGGGACACTTACGTTGTTGACACAAATTCCGAATGGAAGAAGGAATGTAAACTGCACCTTGATAAGGCATTTATAATTACACCCGCCCTCTCTCGGGAACAATTAAATACTGAAGATTTGATACTCGATGAAAGCCGCTCACAACTTGGTAACATTTTCAGTGTCGGCATAATTCCAAACAAATCCATTCCAAACCAAGGTTACATCTTGATAGATAGAATGGATAGTCACTTTCAGTATTGCTTTGATGATGCGAAGTTGTCTAAAGCTTCCAAAGGAAAAGGGCAAATATTCACCCAACAGAAAATCGTTCATCGTCATCAAATAGAATACGAAAAAGAACAAATCTGTTTCCAGGTCGACTTAGAGTTATTGTTTTCTGCAAATTCGGAACAGCCACCCATAGATATGACTTTTTGTACCACACATAAAGCATGCAACCTTCCGCCCCCATCTGATTTGAAATATGCAACGGACAGGTTAAAAGCCAATATTAAGCAACGCTATCCGAGCTGTAAATATAACGTCACAAAGTCTAAAACTTTGGTGGAAATGTGCCACCGAACACTACTTTTAGAAGACACCAAAATACGTGCGGAGTTTGATGACCAAAAGCGGGAGAATGTATTTGGCGATATGTATATTCTTTTGGCGGCAGTCCACATGGGGGCTAAGATTATGACCAAGGATATTAGATTAACGACAATGGCAAGTTACGCAGGCATCAGTTGTCATCACGTTCCGCAAGTCTCTGTGAGAGACTAAAAAGAAACCCGTCACCATATTGGCGACGGGCTAGCGAGCTAGAAGAACTCAAAGAGCGTGATAAATCTTGCTGGTTCCAGGTTGTACATATTCAATCTTGTCATCATCAACCAATTCGAGAATCCGATTCCCGACTGTTATTTTGCAGACCTTATCCGCAAAATGTGCGAGAATCTGGCCGACGGAAGCTTTCTTTTTCTCGGTAACCCATCAGTTAAGGTTACCCTGCGGTCAGGGGTAATGCCATTAGCTGTTTGATGTATCCATCTTTCGATCCGGTCAGTACAAATTCCATGACCTTGAAATTTTCCTTCGCCGGTGAAATCGGCCGGTATTTGAAAACGGTGGTTCCAAAGATGGAGACAATGCATTCCTCACACTTACTCGAATAGACGTGCTTCACTGAGTTGTGAATGGTGCGCTGATTGACCAGCTCGACCACATCCGGGCCGACTTCCATCACAAATTGGTCGGAGAGCTTCCACCATGAAGCAAATAAAGTATACTCGCAGGAGACCGGAAATGATACTTCGGACATGCTGCTTCCTAAGCCCAATGACTTATCGAAGAACACGGGATTGTCGCAGGTGACAAAGTCGCTGCCGGACGCAGCTTTTATCAAATGCCAGTTCATTTGATTAAGCGCCCTGGTCACGAAGGAAGCGGAAGAGGCATTCACAATGCCTTGGTGCATGTGAATGGGGTAGCCAGGCTTTTCAGCGACCGCTAGCGCCCTCGCTTTGAGGAGCATTCTGCTCTCGGACGTCTTTGGCAATCCAGTCAACTGGTACAATTGGTCAGGAGGTTCGTAGTTGACTGCCGTTGTCGACAACATTGAATTTATTGTTTCGCGACCTGCTGCACCTCGCCTACTGAACTGAATGATGTAGGCGGCAAAGGCCGCCTTTTCGCCTACCGAGAGAGGTTGGCCAGCTACCAGTTTCGGCAGAATTTTATTGGCGGGTTTTTCCAATGCTTCAAGATCATTCTCAAAAGCCTCAAAACGATTGGAACCAGATAGACCCGGATTGGCATAGAAATCCCTCTCAACGCCGGCAATGTTGATCGAGTCGTTAAAAGGGTTGTTCGTTAACTTCCCCTTGCCGGGGTTGTACGGTTCATTCTTTTTATAAACCCAAATGAACGGTTTTCGTGGAGCTATGACGAACCCCTTTAGGTAGAGCTTGGGGGTGACATGGTGTTCTCTTTTGGGCTTATTCATGCTGCCATTGTATTCATTCAGTTGACTTCAGTTCGCGTTCTGCAGTTGAGATTTGGGGCGGCTTCTCACTTTTCCCCAAAAAGCCCTCGAGGCGTCTTTGGCTAAGACCAGAATCCGCGTTGTGTCAATTCAATCCGGGAATTCTCCAGTTCAAAACTGAATTCCCATCACGCCCAGCTCCGCACCAGCTCGGGAAACTGGCAGTGCACGCTCCGTCGGCAGCTCACGCGAGGGGAGGCACACTGGCCACGCCATACCACAGGAACGACCGGTCCGCAGCATTCTCCAGCGGCAGCGCTTAGGAGTTTCCCGTGCTGAGGTTCATCACCCTTTTTGCGCGATTGCACTGCAAAGTCAAGGGCGTTTACGGCGCATGCCCCCCGCCCCACCCCACCACCACCCCGGCTCCATCGTAAAAGCAAACATTTTTTGCCCCTAAAAGCGGCAGTTGCAACCAGCCAAACAAGTCACAAACAACTGATGGACACAGATAAACACGGATTTTTAGCCTGGTGATCCATTATTCCCCCTGCGGATGATCTTCGGTTGGGCTGCAAGTCCTATCCGTGTCCATCCGTAATTGACCGGGTGATTTGGCTAAATCCAACCTTGTCTTCATCCGCGGTCGTTCGTGGTAAAAATGGCGATGAACTCCAACCGTTCAACGCCGCGCGTCCTCCCCAAAATAATTCGCGTCCATTCGCGTTAATTCGCGTAAAAGTCTTTCCCCCGTGTCCATCCGTGGTTGAACTGCTTTTTCCAGGTTGCACGCAACTCAATCACTTTTTGACTGTTAAAGGAAGACGGGTGGAAATTTTGTTGGCCGAGAGCCGCCTTTTTGGGCTAAGCTCACCCCTGAATTTTCAACGGTTCACCCGCACAACGCGATGATTCAAGTCACCAACCTGACCAAACGCTACGCCGGCCGCACCGCCGTGGACGATATTTCGTTCACCGTCGCGCGCGGCGAGATCGTCGGCTTGCTCGGCCCCAACGGCGCCGGCAAGAGCACGACCATGCGCGTGCTGTCCGGTTTCATGCCCGCCACCAGCGGCACCGTCCGCGTCGCCGGCCTCGATGTCTTTCATGATTCCGACGAGGTCCGCCGCAAAATCGGCTACATGCCGGAAAACAACCCCCTCTACCCCGAAATGCGCGTCCGCGAATACCTCAAGTTCCGCGCCCGCATCAAAGGCCTCACCTGGCGCAGTTCGCGCGAACGCGTCAACACCGTCATGGAACAGTGCGGCTTGACCGATGTCAGCCGCCGCATCGTCGGCCAGCTTTCCAAGGGCTACAAGCAGCGCGTCGGCCTCGCCGATGCCCTCGTACATGAACCCGAGCTCATCATCCTCGACGAACCCACCATCGGCCTGGACCCCCAGCAGATCCGCTCCGTCCGCGCGCTCATCAAAAGCCTCGCCGGCACCCATACCGTGTTGATTTCCACCCACATCCTGCCCGAAGTCGAAATGATGTGCAGCCGCGTCCTCATCATGTACGGCGGCCGCGTCCTGGCCTCGGATACCCCGGAAAATTTGCAGCGCCGCATGGCCGGCGGCAGCCAGGTCATCGCCGAAATCGCCGCCCCGGAAGCCGCCCTGCGCGAGGCCTGGGAGCTGATCCCCGAGATCGAACAATTTGATGTCACCCTCGCCGAGGGCGAATTTTTCCGCTGCGCCCTGACCCCCCGCGACGGCTACGATTTGCGCCCCGCCATTTTTGAACTCGCCCGCGTGAACGGCTGGAACCTCCGCGAACTCACCCGCAGCCGGCATTCGCTCGAAGACGTTTACGTCCAGGTCACCAAGCCGACCCAGGAGGATGCCGAATGAGTATTTTCTGGGCGCTCCTGCGGCGCGAACTCAGTGCGTTTTTCTTTTCCCTCACCGGCTATGTCATCATCGCCGCCGTGACCCTCCTCATCGGCTCCAGCTTTGTGATGCTCATCTACAATCTGGGCACCGATTCGTTTGCCATGCCCGTCACCCAGCTCTTTTTCAACAGCTTCCTTTACTGGCTGGTCGTCATTCTCATCACCCCGGTCATCACCATGCGGCTCTTCGCCCTCGAAAAAGCCAGCGGCACCTTTGAAAACCTCATGACCACCGCCGTCACCGATGCCCAGGTGGTCGCCGCCAAATTCATCGCCGCCGTCATGTTTTACCTGCTCACCTGGCTGCCCACCTTGTTGAGCCTGCTCATTGTCCAGCGTTTCACCCACCAGCCCAGCCTCGACTGGAGCCTGGTGGCCTCGGTTTATCTCGGCATTTTCCTGAGCGGCTGCCTCTTTCTCTCCATCGGCTCCCTCGCCTCCGCCCTGACCCGCAGCCAGATGGTGGCCGCCGTGGTCAGCCTGGCCGTCGGCGTCATGTTGTTCATCGTCGCCTACATGGCCCAGGCGCTGCCCGCCTCCACCGCCGCGCAATCTCAGCTCCTGTACTTTTTCAACCTCTTCAAACAGATGGAAGACTTTACGCGCGGCGTGATCGATACCCGCACCGTCATTTTCTATGTCAGCGTCACCCTGCTGTTTCTCTTCCTGACCTTGCGGGTGGTGGAAAGCCGCCGGTGGAAATAACATGAGCGACCCCAATAAATCTCGCCCCAGCTTCTCGGCCCTCAGCCGTTGGGGCATCGGCTTTGACGTGGCGCTGCGCACCCTCCTGATGCTCGCCGTGGTGGTCATGGTCAACTACCTCGGCGCCCGGTTTTCCCACCGGCTCTATGTGAGCGCCCAGACCCAGGTGAAACTCTCCCCGCGCACCCTGACCGTCCTGCAGACGCTGACGAACGACGTCACCGTGACCCTCTTCTACGATCGCCGGGAAAAATTTTACCCCAGCATCGTCGCGCTGCTGAATGAATACCGGGCGGCCAATTCCAAAATTTCCATCCGCACCGTGGACTACCTCAGCAACCCCGGCGAGGCTGAAAAAATCAAGGTCCAGTACAAACTGGCCGGCGCCGAAGCCAAGGATCTCGTGATTTTTGACTGCAATGGCCGGGTCAAGATTTTCCCCGGCTCCGCCCTCACCCAGTACAAAACCGTGCAGGTCCGGTCCAAAGATCCCGATCAAAAAGAACTGGAATTTGAGCGCCGCCCCGTGCAATTCAACGGCGAAATGGCCTTCACCTCGGTGCTGCTCTCCCTGGCCAACCCCCAGCCGCTCAAGGCGTACTTCCTGCAAAACCACGGCGAAGCGCTGCTCACGGACACCGGCGAAACCGGCTATCAGAAATTTGCCGCCGTGCTCCAGCAAAATTATGTCGCCGTCAGCCCCCTGACCACCCTCGGCAGCACGGGCGTGCCCGCAGATTGCAATCTGCTCATCATCGCCGGGCCCGGCAAGGCCTTCAGCGAACCCGAATTGCAGCAGCTTGACCAGTATTTGCGCGAGGGCGGCCGCCTCCTGGCCCTGCTGGGCTACGCCTCCCAGACCCACCCCACCGGGCTCGAACCCATCTTGCAGCCCTGGGGCATCAATGTCTTGAATGACATCGTGCAAGATCCCGACCACACCATGTCCAAGGGCTATGACGTCGTCGTCGATCAGTTTGGCAAACATCCGGCGGTCAATTCCCTCGCCCAGGTGCAGCTCCAAATTTACCTGCCGCGCCCCGTCGTCAAAATCGCCCTCCCCAACGCGCCCGCCAGCGCCCCGCAGGTCGATGAACTGTTTGCCACCAGCGGCGAGGCCACCCTCCTGGGCAACCGCGCCGAACCACCCCATTTTTACCCGCTCGCCTGCGCCAGCGAACAAAAACCCCTCGCCGGCACCATCAACCCCCGTGGCAACGCCCGCCTCATTGTCGTGGGCGATTCCGTTTTCCTCGGCAACACCTTGATTGAAGCCGGCGGCAACCGCGATTTCCTCAACAGCTCGCTCAACTGGCTGCTCGACCGCTCGCAATTGATCGCCGGCATCGGCCCCCGTCCGGTCACCGAATTCCGCCTGACGATCACCCAAAAACAACAGCAGCAGCTCCGCTGGCTCCTGCTCGGCGCCCTGCCCGGCGGCATCCTGCTCCTCGGCTGGCTCGTCTGGTTTATCCGCCGCAAATGAAATCCAAAACCACTTTCTTCTGGTTCATCCTCGCGGCCGCGCTGGCCGGGTCCATTTGGATTTTGGACCGCTATTTCCAGCCCGTCACCCCCACCGTGGCCACCCTGTTGCCCGGCCTGCGCGCGGATGCCGTCACGTCCGTTCAAATCATCCCCGCCGGGGCCAGCGAAATCACCGCCCACCGCACCAACCAGGTCTGGGAGTTGGATAAACCGCTGGTTTATCCCGCCCAGGCGGCCGGCATCCAGTCCTTGCTCGCCACCTTGGAAAAATTGATCCCGACCTCGCGCCTCACCGCCAACGACTTGCGCGGCAAAAATACGGACGTGGAATTTGGCCTGGAAAAACCCCTGTTCTCCGTGGTCATCAAGGCCGGCGAACAGCAATGGCAGTTCCGCATCGGCTCCAAGACCGCCCCCGGCGACAGCGTCTTCATCCGCGTCGTCGGCGTCGATGGCTTGTTCCTGACCGGCACCGACTGGCTGGCCCAGCTCCCCGTCAAGGCCGATGACTGGCGCGATACCTCCCTGCTCGCCCTCAATGGCGCCTACGACCGCATCGTCATCACCAACGGCACCAAGACCATTGAAATGCGCCGCGATCCCACCAACCGCCTCTGGCGCCTCACCCAGCCGTTGCCGGCCCGCGCCAACGAGCAAATCATCACCACCGCCCTCCAGCAGCTTCAGGCCGCCCGCATTGAACAATTCGTCACCAACGATCCCCACGCCGACCTCACCGGCTACGGCCTGCAACCCGCCGATCTGGACTTGTGGTTCGGCAATGGCACCAACCTCACCACCGCCGTCCATGTCGGGAAGAGCCCGGCCGGCGATGCCACCCGGCTCTACGTCCGGCGCGATAACTGGAACGCCGTCGCCACCGCCGCCAAGGACACCTTCACGGTCTGGCGCGGAGCGGTGACCGATTTCCGCGACCGCCATTTGTTCGTTCCCAACGAGCGCGTGGCCGAAATCGAAGTGCGCGGCGAAACCACCAACGGCTTCACCCTCCAGCTCAACGGCACCAACCGGTGGACCGTCGCCGGCGAGAAATTTTCCGCCGACTCCGAAACCGTCTGGAGCTTTCTCAAACAGCTCTACGACCTCCGCGTCACGAAATTCGTGAAGGACGTCAATACCGCCCAGGACTTGCAGGATTTCGGCCTCACCCCGCCCGCCCGCCAGATCACCCTGCGCGCCGTCGCCGGCGATACCAACAGCGTCACCCAGCTTCAGTTTGGTGCCGCCCAGACCAACCAGGTGTTTGTGAAGCGCGCCGACGAAGCCTACGTTTACGCGCTCGCGCCGGAAGCCGTCGGCCGCCTGCCCCTGTCCGGCTGGCAGTTCCGCGAACGCCGCCCCTGGAATTTTTCCGAAACCAACGTCACCCAGCTCACCCTGCACCAGCGCGGCAAAACCCGCCTCTTGGTCCGCACCGGCGTGAACAAATGGTCCCTCGCCACCGGCCAGGGCATCGTGGATCCCGTCGGGCTCGAACAAAGCGCCTCCCAACTTGGCGGCCTGACCGTCGTTGGCTGGGTCGCCCGCAATCCGGCCGAACCCGAAAAATTCGGTTTGAACCCGGACAATCTCCAGGTCATTGTCGAACTGAAGTCCGGCGAGAAATGCACCCTGGATTTCGGCCTCGAATTTTCCGAGACCGCGCTCTGCGCCGTGACCCTGGATGGCGAACGCTGGGTCGGCGTGCTCCCCCCCACCGTTTACGCCCTCGCCCTCCAGTATTTGGTCATTCCCGATAAAGCCCCTTGATATGCCCGGATTCTGGCGTAAATGCCGCGTGACTTTCCGCTGGTTCCGCTTCGCGGTCTGGCTCGTCCTCCTGACGGCCATTGGCGCCCTCCTCTGGCTCAACCGCGTCGGCGTGCCGGACTTTCTCAAAACGCGCATCGTCACCACCTTGCAGGACGCCGGCGTGACCCTGGAGTTTTCCCGCCTGCACCTCCACCCCATCCACGGCTTTGTCGCGGAAAACGTCTGGGTGGGCCAGACCAACGAATTCAACGACCTCTCCTTCTCCGCGCGCGAAGTGCAGGTCAAACTGAACCTCCCCGCCCTGCTCCGCCTGCGCGTGCAGGTCAACGGTCTCGTCCTCCGCAACGGCAGCGTCGCCCTCGCCCTCTCGCCCACCAACATCCTCAGCGTCACCAACCTCCAGACCGAACTGCGCTTCAGCGACCGCGACACTTGGACGCTGGATCATCTCCAGGCCGATTTCAACGGCGCGCGCATCGCCCTCTCCGGCGAGATCCGCCACGCGCCCGAAATGCAGCACTGGAAAATCTTCAGCGGTCACCAGGCCGCCGATCAGGGCGCCCTGGCCCGCGTGCTCAAGGATGTTTCCAACGTGCTCACCCAGATCCTGTTCGAAGGCCAGCCGCAGTTGAACGCCACGCTCGATGGCGATGCCCGCGACGTCCATTCCTTCACTTTGCGCGCCGCCATCCAGGCACCCGGCGTGCGGACGCCCTGGTTCACCGCCCGGCAGTTGGAACTGTCCACCACCCTGACCGCCCCGGTCGATATCCCGGCGACCATCACCAATGCCGCCGCTTGGAATGTCTGGACCAATGCCCAGCCCTTTCGCCTGACCTGGCTGACCCGCGCCGCCGAACTCCATTTCGGCCAGTTGGATGCCACCACCCTCGAGTGCACCGGTCAATGGCATGCCCCCGAACTCACCGTCTCCCGTCTTTCCGCCCAGCTCGGCGGCGGCCAGCTTGCCGCCACCGCCGGCCTCGATGTCACCACCCGGGAAGCCACCTTTACCGCCGATTCCAGCTTTGACCTCCACGCCATCGGCGCTCTGCTCACCGCTAAGACCCGCGCCCGGCTCGATGAAATCACCTGGACCCGCCCGCCCCGGCTCCACGCCGACGGCGCCCTCACCCTGCCGCCCTGGGACAGCGACGCCGGCGTCTGGCTCACCGCCATCGAACCCGCCTTGCGCCTGCAAGGCGACCTCGCCTTCACCAATGCCACCGCCGCCGGCGTGCCGCTGGACTATGCCCGCACCCATTTTGCCTATTCCAACCGCGTCTGGCGCCTGCCCGATCTCGAACTCGCACAAGGCCGGACCAAACTGCAACTGGCTGGCTCGGAAGATGAAGCCACCAAAAACTTCTCCGCCCGCATCCGCGGCGTCCTCGCCGTCGCCACCGTTAAGCCGTTCCTGCCCAGCAACATCCTGTCGCACCTGGACGTCCCCGCCCCCCTCGCGCTGGACCTGGCCGCCGATGGCAACCTCTACGACCTGGACCGCCTGTCCATTTCGGGCCTTCTGGCCCTGACCAACGCCACCGTTTACGGTTCAACCCTGGCGTCTGTCCAGACCCGTTTCAGCTATTCCAACCACCTCTGGCGCGCAACGGATCTGGCTGTGGCCCAAGGCCGTACCCAAATCCAGCTCACCGCCGAATTCAACGCCGCCGCCCAGGATTTCCGTGCCCACCTCGCCGGCGACCTCGACGCCGCCAGCGTCACCCCCTTCCTGACCACCAGCAACGCCATCAACGCCTTTGCCTACCTGCGCTTCTCTGCGCCCCTCTCCCTCTCCCTCTCCCTCTCCGCCCACCCCCCCACCCTCTCCTCGCTGACCGCCACCGGCCATCTCGCGTTGACCAATTTCTCAGTTCGGGAACAAACGGTGGACAACCTGACCTCCGACCTCATCTACACCAATCTCAAGGTGGATTTCCTCTCGCCCCGCCTCATCCGCGCGGGTGGCACACAGACCGCCGCCAGCGACCGGGTCACAATCGACCTCGCCGGCAAGCGACTGTTCCTCGTCAATGCGACCGGCCATGTCGAGCCCATGGTGATCTGCCGCTGCATCGGCCCCAAAACGACGTCCGTCATGTCCGCCTACGAATTCCCCAGCATCCCAGATTCACGTGCCAACGGGTGTATTCCCCTGCGCTTTGAAAACGGCGAACTTGTCAACGACGATGCCGACATCAAATTCGATGTCGTTGGCACCACCCCATTCCACTGGCGGAAATTTGAAACGCCCGCCATAACCGGCACCATTCACTGGCTGGCCAATGACTTGATTCTGACCAACGTGACCTCGGAATGCTATGGGGGCGAGGTTCATGGCTGGGCGGTCTTTGATGTGCATACCCCTGGTGAAGGCACTGATCTGTATTTTTTCATGACTGGCACCAACGTGGATTTCCACCGGATGGGGCAGGCCTTGTGGTCGCTCACGAACCGGCTGGAAGGCAGCGTCTCGGGCACCGTGATGGTCACCAGTGCAAACTCCGCCGACTGGCAGACTTGGGACGGCAACGGCAGCCTGCGCCTGCAAGACGGCATTCTCTGGGACGTTCCCATCTTCGGCCTGATCTCACCCATGTTAAACACTGTGGTTCCGGGCCTGGGCAACAACCGCGCCAAAAACGCGGTCGGCAGCTTCGTGATGACCAATGGCGTCATCCGCACCGACTCGCTGAAAATTTATACCACCACCATGCAGTTGGAGTATGACGGCACGGTGGATTTGCTGGAGCGGGTAAATGCACGCGTCACGGCCCAAATTCTCCGCACCACCCCGGTGCTCGGCCCGCTGGTAAGCACCGTGCTCTGGCCGGTCAGCAAGGTGTTTGAATGCCGCGTGACCGGCACGCTGGGCGATCCCAAGGCTACGCCCCTGTATGTGCCGTTCCCAAAACTGTTGAGCGTCCCATTCCACCCCATCCGCAGCATGGAGGAGTTCTTTGCGCCCAACCCCGCCAGTACGCCGACCAACACGCCAGCAGCCACACCCTGAAGCCGGACTGACGTATTGCATCAGCGGAGATACGGAGGCCTGATGCTTAAAGCCTCACTTCGGCGGCTTCTATTTTGCGGAACAAAGCGTCGCGAAGTGCTCCAGTCCTCCGCTGCCTCTTCCCGTGCCATCATGCTCAAGCCCTATGGTTTAACCTTTGCTTGGCTTTGCGGCAATCAGGGCGGAACATAGCGGGCGGGCAAATGTTTGTAATCAGGCTGACTAAAATCCATTGGATCGGGCGAGGAATGGGTTGATTCCCAACGGGGAGGCGGTAGATTAGCCACGAAGTCCACCAAACAACATATGAATAAAATCGCACTCCTCGTCCTTCCGGCGGCGTTCGCGCTCGCCTTGACCACTACTGCCCTGGCCGCTGACGGCAAGGCGGTTTACACTGACTCCTGCGCCAAATGCCACGGTGAAGACGGCAAAGGCGCCACCAAGATGGGCACGAAGCTTGGCGCCCGCGACTACACTGACGCCACCGTGCAAGCGTCCGTCAGCGATGAAAATGCTTTCAAAGCCATCAAGGAAGGTCTCAAGAAAGACGACAAGACCCTGATGAAGCCGATTGAACTATCAGACGAAGACATCAAGGCGTCGGTCGCCTATCTGCGGACGTTCAAGAAGTAATCCGCGAAAACGTTTTCCGCCCTGACTGGATCTGAGCCCATCAATCCGGTCAGGGCGGTGTTGATTTGACTGCCCCGCAGAGAGCAGGCAGCGTGGACAGGATCTGGCAGCGGCTTGCCAACACACAGCCAGATGGAATGACACCCGGCGCGGGCCAGCACAAGAAATCCACTTTCGCGGCTTGCCAAGAATTGGTTTCCCCGGCAAATTTCCCCAAGCTAATAGTTTTAATCAATAAACAAGGAATTACATGAGCAACGAAGCCAAACTTGAACTGGATGGAAAAATGTACACGTTGCCGACCCTCATCGGCTCCGAATCGGAAAAGGCCGTTGATGTGTCCTCCTTGCGCGCCACCACCGGCTACATCACCATTGACGACGGCTACGGCAACACGGGTTCATGCACCAGCAACATCACCTTCATTGATGGCGACCTGGGCATTCTGCGCTATCGCGGCATCCCAATCGAAGAACTGGCGGAGAAATCCAATTTTGTCGAGACCGCTTATTTGATCATATACGGTTCCCTGCCCACGCGGCCGCAGTTGAAAAAGTTTTCCGACCTGTTCACGGACAACCAGTTTTTGCACGAGGACATGAAGTTCCATTTTCAGGGATTTCCCAGTGGCGCGCATCCAATGGCGATTCTCTCGGCGATGATCAACGCGGCCAGTTGTTTCGACGACGATCTGATGCGCTGGCAGTGGGGGAAAAACAAAATGTTCGACATTTATGTGGCACGGCTGCTCTCACAAGTGCGCACGATTGCGGCGTATTCCTACCGCAAGTCCAAGGGCCTGCCGCTCATCTACCCCAAGCAAACCTACAAATATACGGCGAACTTCCTGCACATGATGTTCTCCAGCCCGTATGAAGATTTTGAATTGAAGCCGGAAGTGGTGAAGGCGCTGGATCTGATTTTCCTGCTGCACGCGGATCACGAGCAGAACTGCTCCACCTCCACCGTACGCATGGTCGCCTCCTCCCAGGCGAATCTGTTTGCCAGTTGCTCGGCGGGGGTCTGTGCCCTCTGGGGGCCGCTGCATGGCGGCGCGAACCAGGCGGTGCTGGAAATGCTCCAGCAGATTCACCGGGAAGGTGATGATGGCTCGAAGTTCATCACGGCAGCCAAAGACAAGAACAGCGGCAAAAAGCTCATGGGTTTTGGCCACCGGGTTTATAAAAATCACGATCCGCGTGCCAAGATCATCAAAAAGGCTTGCGACGAAGTACTGTCCAAGTTGCACATCAGTGACCCATTGTTGGACATCGCCAAGAAGCTGGAGGACGCAGCTCTCAAAGACCCCTATTTTGTGGAACGCAAGCTATACCCCAACGTGGACTTCTACAGCGGTATCATTATGCGCGCCATAGGCATACCTGTTGAAATGTTCACCGTCATGTTTGCCATCGGCCGAATGCCCGGCTGGATTGCAAATTATAAAGAAATCATGGAAGAGCCGAAAAGTCGCATCTATCGGCCGCGCCAAATTTACACTGGCAAGACCGTCAACCATTACATTCCGCTCGAAGAACGGAAGTAGGGGCGCCGAAACAAGTCTCACAAAAGATCGCCAAAGGAATGAAAAATGCTCCTTTGGCGCTCTTTATTTGTACATGAACAAAATTCTGGTCATTGACGATGAATCTTGGCTGCGAGAGATGATCCGGCTGGCTCTCGAACAACACGGTTTTGAAGTCATTGAAGCGGAAAGCGGCGTTGAAGGCATCAACCGGGCACGTGAACACCTCCCGGATTTGGTTCTGTGTGACGTCAACATGGACCGGGCCGGCGCCGGCTACCAAGCTCTGACCAAGTTGCGCGAAGACCCCGCCACCGCCGCCATTCCCTTCATCTTGATGACTGGCATGGCCGATGCAGCGGGGATGCGCCACGGCATGGAACTGGGGGCGGACGATTATCTGCCCAAGCCGTTCAAGGTGGATGAACTTTACGCCACGGTGGACGCCCGTCTCCGCAAAGTACAGACGGTACGGGCGGAGGCCGAAAAGAAACTCTCCCAATTACGCAAGCAGATCACCCTCATGCTGCCGCATGAGATGCGCACGCCGCTCAACGGAATCATTTCCAATGCGGAACTCCTGGCGACAGCGGCCGACTCGCTTGGGCCCGGCGAAATTGCGGAAATGGGCCGGGAAATCTCCCAGTCCGGGTTCCGGTTGGAACGGCTGATTGAAAACTTTCTGGTCTACGCCCAAATCCAGATTGTAGCGACCGACCCGCAAAACATCGCCTCGCTTCGCGCCGCCAGGACCAGCCTGCCCGCGCAACTCATTCGCGACACCGCCGGCGAACTGGCGGACCGTTGCGGCCGTAAAAACGAGCTGGTGTTCGACGGCAGCGACCAACCCATCGCCATCACCGAAGAATATTTCAAAAAAATTGTTTCCGAACTGGTGCAGAACGCGTTTAAATTTTCCGACGCTGGCTCGCCCGTGTGCGTCTCGCTGCTCGCCGTCGGCGACGAAATGGAGTTCATCGTGCGCGATGCCGGACGAGGCTTTTCTCCCGAGCAGATTCAGCGGATTGATGCGTATATGCAATTCGACCGCAAAATGCAGGATGTTGAAGGCATGGGGCTCGGGCTGGCCATCGCCAAGAAGCTTACCGAGTTGCATGGCGGCACACTGAACATCGAAAGCATTCCAAGCTACGGCTCCACCGTCATCGTGCGACTGCCGAAATCCAGCCATACCTAAGCTTCCCAATTGGTCAGAGTGGCAGTTTTTTGTAGATATCCACCAACCCCGGAATCTGGATCAAAGGGGCGACGGGTTGACCTCGCGGACCTTTTCGGGGTGGTGATTGCAGACCGTTTTCCATAAAGTGGGTGCCAAGAAAAACAAGGGCAATGCCCACCAGCGGCGCAAAATCCAACCGGCCGGCCCGAAGCGGAACTGGCTTCAGCGGCGACAACAGCGTCTGCGCGGTGGCTGAAACGTATTTCCAGAACGGATGCTGGCCAAAATAGATGTAGCTGTTCAGCAAATGCAGGACGAGCAGGATGCCCACCGGAAATTTCCACACCTGATAACTTTCCAGTCCCACGACCACCGCTTGCTCGAAACGATGTGCCAGCGAAACCGGCGGAGATATGATTTGCTGCCAGCCCAGCAACCAGCTCAGCAGCCACCACAAACCCGCCGTCACCGCAAACGGTAGACAAGCCTTGGCCGAAGCCGGCCAGCCGTCCACACACCCCAGTGGAATTCTCACCAAGCGGTTCATCGGCTCCGGGCCGGACAGCAGCGATAGCAACAGCAGCGCCACATAAAACATGCCCAGCAGGTGGCCAAAGCTCAGAAAGGAAAACACCAGAATCCGCACCAACACATCGCTGCGAAATGACACGACTACGACGCCCAAATCGAGCTGGCCGGTCCAGCCCAGGGCGCCGCCGAGCCAGCGGTAGATGAGCGCACGCAGGCAGAGGAGCGCAAAGATGAAGACAAGAAAATGCCAGCGCTGGACTTTTTTGGGGGCCGCCGGCCTCAGGGTGCCCATTAACGTCGCCGGGGTCCGCTTGATCAGCGGATCGAAGCGAATGGAGCGCCAGTTGAGCCACAACAGCAGCCCGGCGAGGTTTAAAATGAAATCAACGTAGCCCACAGCGAGAAATCGTCACTTAGTTAAATCGTTAATTGTTACCGTGATTTAACGATCCTACGACTTACCGGCGCACGATTCAACGCTGTAACGATCTCACATCATCTTCAGCAGCGTGTCCGCCATTTCACTAGGGGTTACAGCAATTCCTATACCAGCCGATTTGAAGGCCGCAATCTTTGCCTCTGCCGTGCCTTTGCCACCGCTGACGATGGCCCCGGCATGGCCCATGCGACGACCGGGAGGGGCCGTCGCTCCGGCGATGAATCCGGCGACGGGTTTCTTGCAGTTGGCCTTGATCCATTCGGCCGCCTCTTCCTCGGCGCTGCCGCCGATTTCGCCGATCATGATGATGCCGGTGGTTTCCGGGTCGGCGTTAAACAGCTTGATGACATCGAGATGTGATGTGCCGTTGACGGGATCGCCGCCGATGCCGACACAGGTGGACTGGCCGATCCCGCGCGAGGTCAATTGCCAGACAGCTTCGTAAGTCAGTGTGCCGCTGCGGGAAACGACGCCAATGTGGCCTTTTTTGTGAATATAGCCGGGGGCGATGCCGATGCGGCAGCCGCCGTGGGAATCCTTGCCCTCCCCCGGAGTGACGATGCCAGGGCAGTTTGGCCCGATCAGGCGCGTCTTGAGGTTACCCTCGAGCGCGCGCTTCACCCGCACCATGTCGCGCACGGGGATGCCTTCGGTGATGGCGACGACCAGTTCGAGTCCGGCATCGGCACCTTCGAGAATGGCATCCGCCGCGAAGGGGGGCGGGACAAAGACCGCGCTGGCGGTCGCCCCGGTTTGCTTGACGGCGTCGGCGACGGTGTCAAAAATTGGCACCTTCTGGCCGCCGTGCTCGAAAAACTGGCCGCCCTTGCCGGGGGTGACCCCGGCGACGATGTGGGTG
>Ga0302321_100001573_pt1 | contig 19601 bp, 18 predicted proteins | sample Fen_T0_1_FD_202505 | JGI IMG/M metagenome (GOLD analysis project Ga0302321, IMG submission 202505) | Peat permafrost microbial communities from Stordalen Mire near Abisko, Sweden - Fen_T0_1 | ecosystem: Environmental > Terrestrial > Soil > Wetlands > Permafrost | place: Sweden: Abisko...
AGCCAACCCCCGGCGGCAGCGGCAAGGAACGGGTCCATGCGTTGCGCGAGCAGCCCAAGTACGATTCCGCCCAACACGTCACCGGAGCCGCCAGTGGCCAACGTGGGCGGTGCGTTGCTATTGATGATGGCGCGACCATCGGGAGCTGCAATCACCGTATCGCTTCCCTTCAGAATGATGATGGCATTGCTGCGGCGCGCCGCGGCAAGGGTACGCGCGAGCTTGTCGCCACTGGCATCGAATAGCCGACGGAACTCGCCGTCATGCGGCGTCAGAATGCAAGGGCCGACGATCGCACGATCGAGGGCGCGGGGCTCGCCCTGAAACGCCGTGAGCGCGTCCGCGTCGAGCAGCGTGGGTCGATGAGTGCCCAGCACGGCGAGCACGCGTGAGCGAGTCTCTTCGCCGGTGCCCGCGCCGGGTCCGATGAGCAACGCCGAAAAGCGAGGGTCACTGAGCAGATCCTGGAACTGCCGCGGAGTCGCGATCGGTTGGACCATGATGCTGGTCAGCGCGGCCGCATAGATCGGTAGCGCGATTTCGGGCACGGCGATAGTTGTCAGGCCAGCCCCCGCACGGGCAGCAGCGCGCGCCGCCATGCGCGACGCGCCCGTGACTGGATAGCCACCCCAGAGCAGCGCGTGGCCTCGGTCGTATTTGTTGTCATCGGCGCGCGGTCTCGGCAGAGCAGAGCTCCAAAGACCTGGATCGTTCTCGAACGTGATCGGGACGATCGATTCGAACACGGACGAGGAGACGCCAATGTCTGCGACGACGAGCTCGCCGCACAGTGCGCGACCGGGGAAGAGGACGTGGCCCGGCTTCTTGCGGAAGAATGTGACGGTCAGCGCAGCTGCCACCGCGCCGAGCGCTTCTCCAGTGTCGCCCATCAGCCCGCTTGGCACATCAATGGCAACGATCGGCAACTTCTTGCCAGACGCGGTCGCCAATGTCTCCGCGGCTGCTCCGTCGAGCGCGCGGCTCAGCCCGGCGCCGAACAGTGCGTCCACGACCAGCTCCGCGCCCTGCAGGACTGCCGGTGTGAGCGGTTCGAAGCTTCCAGGCCAGCGCGAGGCGTGGTGGCGGGCTTCGTCTGTCAAACGATCCCGGATCCCCCCGAGGGCGAGCCGGATCGGCCAGCCCGCCTCGACCAAGTGCCGGGCAGCCGCGAAACCGTCGCCGCCATTGTTACCCGGCCCGCACAGCACTGTGGTCGGGCGCGCGGTCCAGCGCCGCATGATCTCGCGTGCGACCGCCTTGCCGGCGTTCTCCATCAACTCCGCAGCCGGCGTCCCGGCCGCAATCGTCAGGCGGTCGGCTTCGCCCATGCGGTGGACGTCGAGCAGTGCTGTTGCGCTGTTCATCATCCGGGCCGCGCAAAATCCTGTTTGCGCGGCTGCGACGTCATTCTGTACCGTTCGATCGGCTGCCGCGCGGCCCTAAGCCGCATGGGTTGCGGCTCCTGCTTTTGCGGGTGTGTGGTGCTTCACCCAAGCATTGAAGCGGTCCATCCAAGTCTGCAGGAATTGCTTGTGCGACGCCGCGATATCGCCGGTCTGGTCAAACAGTCCCTCGGTTGCTTGGACAAACGCTTCAGGTTGTCCCAGCGTCGGCATGTCCAAGTACGCAAGGACATTGCGCAGGTGCTGTTGAGCCATGGCTGTGCCATTAGGACCGACCGATATACCCAAAACACCAGCGGGCTTTCCCGCCCAGGCGCTCTGACCGTAGGGCCGCGAGGCGTGGTCAATCGCGTTCTTGAGCACGCCCGGGATCGAACGGTTGTACTCTGGCGTGACGAACAGTACGCCATCCGCGGCCTTGATTTGCTGCTTCACGCGCTTGACCGACGCGGCTTGGTTGGCGTCGTCGTCTTGGTTGTAGAGGGGGAGATCCCCGATGTGCACATGCTGGAACGAGAAGTCAGCTGGTCCCAATTTTACTAGGGCGTCGGCTAGCTTCCTGTTGAGCGACTCGCGGCGAAGGCTGCCGAAGACTACGGCAACTTGGTACTTACTCATGTCGGACTCCTGAAAACATCTGGTTACAAGCAGAAGCAGCGTTGAGTCGTGAAAACGGTCGCTAGGCACGCGCAGCCATTGGTGCCACCCGCGCGGTTAGATATCGTTTCGGAGTCGGGCCGTTGCCGCGCTCACTCCAGCTTCGAATTCCTTCCAGCGTTTCGCTGCTGCCCGTTTCATCTCGCCGAGCTTTTCATCGGCGACCTTGAGGTCTTTGTGCAGCGCTACGGCTTGCTGGTCCAGCTTGACCTTCGCTTCGCTGGTAGCTTTTGCCGCGCTCCTATCGAGCTCGCCAACCTTCACCTTGGCCTTGCCGATGTCTCGCTCTGCGTTCGCAACGAACTGGTCGCGATTGGTGGTGTCGTCGGCATAGTCGAACTGCGGCATCGACTTGAGCGCGGCCTTGGTCGCGCCCGCCATCACGAGCTTCGTGCCGGTGTCTTGGATCTGAGTCGCTGGAATCGCCACGTCGTGGCGACCGATGCCCAAGAAGCCGCCCGCGCCAATAATCAAGTACGAGACCCGCTTGTCCGGGGAGATGATCAGATCTTCGACGTTGCCGATTTTCTCTCCAACGTCGTTGTAGACGGCCTTGTCGAGGATGCTCTTCTTGACGCTCCAACCCAGGGCGACTTGCGTCAATTCAGTTACGCTGACGCCCAGCGTCGTCGTTGAGCCTGCTACCTGGCCATCCGCCGTTCCGAGCGCACTCCAAGCACCAGCGACCAGCAGCGTTGCGACCAACAATTTCTTTTTCATGATTCTCGTCCTCGTTTCATCGTTTCAGCGACGACCTTGCGCGTTGCACGTTCGTCTTGGGATCATCTACTGGCCCCAGTGCAGCAGAGCACCGCTGCGTGGCGGACTCGGAGCCCGCCAGCGTTGTGTTCACGAAACGCGCCTGACGGACTCGAGGGACCTACCGCTGACTCGCCGAACGACGATTGGCCTCTGTCAATCGCGGCCGCCTGAGATCCACTCACAGTCTTCGACTTATTCGTGAAAGAAGCCGCCCTCCGAGCGCTTTGACTGCTCCAGGCCACAACGGTTCTGCCCAGACGCGGTTTTCGACCTCCGCTACCTTTGCGAGACGCCGGCGATAGCGATCAGCACCAGCAAAGCGCGCTGCCAGAAAGGTCTGAACCAACTCCCACGCGAGCGCGTGTCCGACAACGAGCCCACCCAAGCAGATCACATTGAGGTCATCGTCCTCGACACCTTGGTGTGCCGAAAACGTGTCGTGAAGTAGGCACGCGCGCACGCCCAACACCTTGTTTGCAGCCACACACGCCCCCACGCCGCTTCCGCAAATGGCAACGCCACGGAACAGTTCGCCACGAGCAACGGCTCGCGCCAACGGCACGACAAAGTCGGGATAATCGTCGTCTTGGGTGAGGTCGCGGCAGCCGAAATCGACCACCTCGCAACCCGCCCTGCGCAGCCTCTCGGTGAGGTATTGCTTGAGCTCGAACCCTCCGTGGTCTGCAGCGATTCCGACGAGCTTGGGTCGCTCCTCTGTGGTCTTGCCGGTCGCGATGATTGCGTCCCTGCGGGCCAGCGCATGGAGGCTCCCGGTGTCTTCTCTATCGCGGCTCTTCATGGCTACCTTTTCAACCTTCGACCACGCGGAAGCCGTCGGGCTACTGCGGAGCACGAACCGCGCGGCTTTAGCGCTTCAACCGCGAAATTACTTCGAAGCGATCGCCGAACGTTCGTCGATCGCGACGCGGCGGTCGAGTTGCCAGCCTGCAGCTTCGTCGCCCGTCGCATCTAGTTTGCCTCTCGATATCACCGTGATATCGGCGGTTGCAATGCCTTTGCTTACCAGGTAGTCGCGTGCGGTATTGGCTCGGCGCAGGCCCAGGTCCTCATTGTAAGAATCGCTGCCGCGGGGATCGGTGTGGCCCGTGACGATTAGGCCTTCGCCCTTCATCGAGCCCGTCAGCACACACGAAGCAATGGCATCCAAGATGCCCATCCCGCGCGGACGTAGATCGGTTTGATCGAAGTCGAATTGCGGCGAATCAGTCGGGGTGTCGGGGAGACTGCACTTCACTCGCACGGCCTCGCTCACCTTGAAGGAAGTGTCCGGCACTGGTGTGACCGCGACCGGAGCCGGGGCCGGAACAGGGATCGGGGCCGCGACGGTAGCCACGGTGGGCGCCACGGCTTTTGGCTGATCATGGGTGCACGCAATCAGCAGCAGAACGGGCACTACAGCCAATGCGACGCCGAAACGCCGCATGCTCACGGGACGAACAATGGGTGACATGGATACGAGTTCCTCTCGTCAGCGGCTCTGGAAGTGAGTCGCGACGCGCATCGTGGTGCACGATTCATACCTTGAGCGCGGGAGCCTGTTCTGTTCATTCGCATCTGTCGACGTCTTGACTGAAACGCCACAATTTGAGGCACACGCGCGTCTCAGTGCGTCGCCTGCCGAGCGTATCGTCCGAGGGTCACGCCGCTGCTGGCCCGGCACGCATAGTGCGTACGGAACCGCATGGCAAAAACAGACGTTCAGCTGAAGCAAGACATCGAACAAGAACTCTCCTGGGATCCCAAGGTCAATGCGGCTCAGATCGGCGTTAGCGTCGACCACGGTGCGGTGTCACTGCTCGGCACGGTTGACACTTACGCGCAGAAATGGGCAGCCGAAGACGCGACCAAGCGTGTCAGCGGCGTCCGCACGGTTGCGCACGACCTCACGGTCAAAATCCTATCGGACCATGTCCGCAGCGACTCGGACATCGCGAGCGCCGTTCAAAGCACTCTCAAGTGGGATGTGCTCGTGCCGAAGGCGGTCACCGCTGTCGTCCGAGACGGGTGGGTCACCTTGGCGGGCCAAGTCGACTGGAACTTCGAGCGCGAGGCGGCGGAGCGTGCAGTTCGTTACCTAACTGGCGTGGTCAGTGTAAATAACTCGATCACTCTCAAGAAGACCGAGGCCTCGGCCGCGCAAGTCAAAGAGAAAGTCGAAGCTGCGCTGCAACGACAAGCCACGACTGACGCGAACTCGATCCACGTCGACACCAACGGTAGCCAGGTCACTCTCACTGGACATGCTTCGTCCTGGCAATCGGTTGTCGACGCTTCGAACGCAGCGTGGGCGGCCCGCGGAGTCTCTCAGGTCGTCGACAAGCTCAAGATCGAGATGACCATCTAAGCGAGCCTTCTGTTGGCGCTCGGCGCTGGTCCCGTCGCCAGGTCGACTCATCTGCCTAGGCCGAATCACGAACAGTTCAAGACGAATCGGGGCTGGGCAGATGAGATGCGACCCATTGTGCTCGGATTTTTGCCGCCGGAACACGCGACGAGCGGGATGCAAGATTGCTTAAATCGATGCCGCTCGCCTCCGCAAACGGCTCGATGGCGGCCGCGTGCGAACGAAAGAGTAGCTCTGGCGGACCCTGCGCCGCAGCCTTGCCGCTTGCAAGCAGGACCACCTGGTCTGCGACGTCGTACGCCGTCACCATGTCGTGGCTGATGACGACCGAAGTCACACCGTGGAGAACTCGCATTCGTTCGATCAGGCCGTCGATGATACGTGCTCCGATGGGATCGATGCCGGAGGTCGGCTCGTCGTAGACGAGAATTTCGGGCTCCGTGACCACTGCACGAGCAATCCCGACGCGCTTCGCCATACCGCCAGAGAGCTGTCCGGGCAGCTTCGAGGCCGCATCTTCGATGTCTAGCTCGCGGAGAGTGAGATGAACGCGCTTCTCGATGTCTGCGGCGCTCAGGTGTCTGGCTTCGCGCAGAGGGAAGGAGACGTTGTCGAAGACGGACATCGAGTCGAGCAAACCTGATTGCTGGAACACGAACGCGAATTTCTTGCGAATTCTATCGCGCTCGCGCGCGCCCAGCCGAACGATGTCGACGCGGGCGATGCGGATCTCCCCAGAATCGGGACGTTCGAGACCAACGAGCAGTCGAGCGAACGTGCTCTTTCCGGACCCGGATGCCCCGATGATGACGCACGTTTCTCCGCGCTGAACAGTCAGGCTGAAGCCGTTCAGCACGAGCTTGTCGTCGTAGCTCTTGACCAAGTTTCGCACGTCGATGAGCGGGACAGTTTCAGCGGCCTTCGGGTTCATGATCGCGCGCCCAGGGTTGCAAGAAGCGGCCCTCGATTTTCGCCTTGCGTTGCGAAGGCGCGTGCAGACCGCGGGCGATCGTGTAGAGTGCATGCAGATGGGCAGTTCGGTTGAAGCTCGCCCCTTGGCTCTCGAGGTGAAAGGTCTTTCGGTCGGGTTCGACGGAACGACTGTGATCGACCAGCTATCCTTCGACGTTCCGCACCGCAGCGCGCTGGCGATCATTGGACCGAACGGCGCAGGAAAGAGCGTGCTGATGAAGGCGTTGATTGGGGTTCTCCCGTCCAAGGGCGACATCACCTGGGAAGCAAACACCCGGATTGGCTACGTACCGCAAAAGCTCGACATCGAGCGCGACTTACCCATCACCGGAGGAGATTTCCTGCGTGCGAAGGCCGCTGTCGTCCGCGCGCCAAAGGGCGCGGTCGAGGACGCACTCGTGCTGGTTGGCTTGAAACCAGAGTCCGTCCAAAAGCCGATTGGGGCGCTGTCTGGGGGCCAATTTCAGCGCCTACTCGTGGCTGCTGCGTTCATCGGCCAGCCAACGGTCTTGCTGCTCGACGAGCCTACCGCTGGCGTGGATGAGCCGGGCCAAGACACGCTGAACCAGACCCTCGAGCGCCTTCGCAACGAACGTGGCCTGACCATCCTGTATATCTCGCACGATCTCAGCGTGGTTTATCAGTACGCCACGAACGTTCTCTGTCTCTCACGCGGGCACACCTGCTTCGGTACCCCGAAGACGGTGCTGACTCCTCAGTTGCTGCAAGACCTCTACGGCGCGAAAGTGGCCTATCACGTTCACGATGACGCTCGACCTTAACGCCATTCTGCTGTCCATCGGCGCAGGTGCGGCCGCTGGTTTGGTTGGGTGCTTCGCGGTGATGCGTCGGATGACGTTGGCAGCCGACGCGATCTCCCACATTGCGCTGCCGGGCATCGGAGTCGCGATCTTGCTGCGCATTCATCCAATCATCGGTGGTGTGGCCGCGCTCCTCGTGGGCACGCTCCTCGTTTGGGGCATCGAAAATAGGACGCGGCTTGCCACAGAGACCATCATCGGTGTGGTTTTCTCGACCGCGCTCGCCATTGGCAGCCTGATCACCTCCGGAGACCAGCTGATCGAAGCCTTGTTTGGTGGTGTCGGGCACCTGACGACGCTCGAGACAACGTTCGGTCTCGTGTTTGCGCTGGGCGTGATCGTGTTCGTGGTGCGGCAGCGGCAGCGGCTCGTTCTCGCGCTCGTTTCTCCGGAGATCGCCCAGACGAGCGGGATCAAGGTGGCTCGTCTGAACCTCTATTTTCTGCTCGTCTTCGCGCTGACGATTGCGCTTGGCCTCCGCTACCTCGGAGTACTGCTCGTCGGCTCGTTGGTGATCATCCCGGCGGCTACAGCGAAACGCCTTGCCCAGAGCCTCCGCGGAATGCTGCTGATCTCGATCTTTTTTTCGGTCGCTTCGACGACTTTGGGCACGGGTCTGTCGTTCGCGCTGCACCGAGCGCCTGGTTCGATGATCGTGCTAGTTGCCGCTAGCTTCTTCGTCCTGAGCCTGCTGCGTGGGGCGGGGGGGCGTGCGGCTAGCACCCGTGCGAACGCCTCATAGTGAGGCGCAAGGGTGTCACGGAGCAACTACCCGGTGCTCATGATTTGCCCGCTCGCCTTCTCATCAGAAAGAAGCGAGCGCTGCAAGAAGCGTTCTTCGTCACGGTTCAGCAACGGCACGCATCGTGCGTGTAGCGGTACATGACCAAGCCCGACGTTCAGCTAAAGCAAGACATCAACCAAGAGCTCGCCTGGGATCCGAAGGTCAACGCTGCGCAGATTGCGGTGACTGTCGACCAGGGCGAGGTGACCCTGCGTGGCAACGTCGATACTTACTGGGAGAAGTTGGCCGCGGAAGCCGCAGCCAAGCGCGTGGCTGGGGTCGTGACCGTCACACAAGATCTCAACGTCAGACTCCCCAATGACCACCAGCGCAATGATTCGGAGATCGCCGCGGCTGTCGAGCACGCGCTCGTGTGGAACGTTGAGACGCCGAAGACGATCACGGCGGAGGTACGAAACGCATCGGTCACTTTGAGCGGACACGTGACGTGGAACTATCAGCGAGAGGCTGCGGGGCAGTTGATTCGCCACCTAAAGGGAGTGGTAGGTCTCCGCAACCTGATCACTCTCGAACAGTTGAATGTGCCGACTGCGCAGGTCAAAGAGAAGGTCGAAGCCGCGCTCCTGCGGCAGGCGACGGACGACGCCAATTCGATCCACGTCGACACCTCGGGGGGCCACGTCACTCTTACTGGCCACGCGGCGTCCTGGAGATCGATGGCGGACGCGGAAGCCGCCGCCTGGGCGACACCCGGCGTGACCCAGGTCGTCGATCGCTTGCAAATCGCGACGAGCCCATAACGCCGAAGCTTCTACCGTTTGCGCGTTGAGCCGCCGATGCACCTGACCCCGTACCCGCCAGGCAACAAATGTCGCCGCTAGGCCGCGTTGTCGTGTTTGCTGCTCTTGCTCTAGTCATCGGGGGCGGGGCGAAGTTCGTCGTAAAGAATCGAAGGCGTCCCGACGCGCAGCCACGGGCGCTTGCCGCAGCGTCAGCGGTGCAGGCGCCGTCCGCTTACCGAGCTTCGCCGGCCGCGGAGCGCGCGTCGGTCTCGGCTCCGTCCGCATGTCCTGCCGATATGGTGGCGGTCGAGGGGCAGTACTGCACGCAGGTCGAACAGCATTGCCTCCACTGGTTGGACGACGAGAAGCTTCCTTTCGCGCGTTGCGGGCAGTACGCGAAGCCGGTTCGGTGTATCGCCCCGTGGATCGCGATGCTTTTTTGCATCGATCGGTACGAGTACACTCCCGTCGGCGATTCATTGCCTGAAGACGACGAGAGCTTCAACGGCGCGAGTCGCGTGTGCACCGGGCTCGGCAAACGGTTGTGCACCGAACGCGAGTGGAACTTCGCCTGTGAGGGCGAGGAGATGCGGCCGTATCCGTACGGCTTCAAGCGTGAGCCAGTCTGCAATCAGGACCGCCCAAACTTGGTGCGCCAAACGCCCGGCGGGCAGGTCCTTCGCGACTTTCGTGAGCCCTCGAACGCGCGGCCCGCGTGCGTGAGCCCGTTCGGGGTCTACGACATGGTCGGCAACCTAGACGAGCCGGTGGTGCGCGACCATGCGGTGAAGGATTCCCGTTTTCGCAGCGCGCTTAAAGGGGGTTGGTGGATGCCAGCGCGCAACCGTTGTCGCCCGGCGACGACCGCCCACGACAACTTCTTCAAAGAACTTCAGATCGGCATCCGTTGCTGCTCGAACATCATTCAATGATGCGTCAGCGCAGCATTCCGCGCCTATGGCAATTGCCCTCGATGGAACGGAACTTGCTGGACGTTGAATACAATGGATCCCTTGTACTTTGATCGAGTCTTGGAGCTTGCGTTGCTCAGCCAGGCGGAAGAGAGCGCATTGGCCCGACGTTGGCGACGGTTCGGCGACCATGCGGCGCGCAACCGACTCATCCAAGCACACTTGCGGTTGGTCCCCCCCATCGCCAGGAGGTACCATCGGCCCGGCGCCTCGCTCAGCGAGCTTGTCGCCGAGGGCAACTTCGGACTGCTCCGCGCCGCGGCAAAGTTCGAGCCACAGCGCGGCTTTCGATTCGCGACCTACGCGAGGTATTGGATTCGCGCTTGCGTGTCCGAGTGCGCGATCCGCAATTCTGGGCCCGTCATGAGCATGCCGCGGACGTTGCGAAAGGTCCGGCATGAGCATGCTCGGGCGATAACCCTCGTGGGAAACGGTATCGACGTGCGAAGAATCATCGCTGAGCGCCTGCAAATGAACCCGGGGACGGTCGACGACTTGGTGGGGCTGCTACATCAACGCCAAGTGTCGTTAGAGGCGTTGCATTCCGACTGGCACACGGACGAGCCGCTTTATGCCCGCGGGGCTAGCCCTGAACAAGCGCTGGTGAACAAGACCGAGCAGCAACTGCTACGGGATGCAGTTCGGGTGGCATTGGCAAGTTTGAACACTCGCGAGCGGCGCATCGTCGACCAGCGACTGATGGCCGACGCTGAAGCAATGCTCACGCTCAAAGAATTGGGGCGTGAGTTCGGAGTCTCACGCGAGCGCGTGCGCCAGCTCGAGGTGAACATCAAACGAAAGCTGGAGACGCACTTTCGAGCGCTTTCGAAGACCGCTGAAGCGCGAGCACCGAATGTTGCCGCGTGATCTCCGCGCGAAGTGCAGGGTACCACCAGTGGCGGGTGGAGTTACGAGTCAGCCAACACGAACGCACAGCATCGAAATCGAGCCACCGTCCATCCCCTCGACCGGGAAGGCAACCGCGTCGTTGGGTCGCTGCATTCCGAGCACGTAAAGAAGCGGGAGGTAGTGCTCGGGCGTGGGTACCGACAACGCTGCGTCATTGCCAAGCGATTCGTAGTCGATCAAAGGCCCGTGATCTCCAGCTAGGACGCCGTCACGCACACGCTGCTCGAAGCGCGTTGCCCATCCGAACGGCGAAGCGGAATGCTGGCCCCAGGAATAGGCCTCCAGATTGTGTACGACATTGCCGCTCCCCAGTACGAGCACGCCCTCGTCGCGCAGTGCTCCTAGCTCGCGACCCAATTCATGATGGAACGCGGGCGGCTGTCCCTCGGCCAGGCTCAGTTGCACCACCGGTACATCGGCGTCGGGGAATAGGCGTCGAAGCACCGACCATGCACCGTGGTCGAGCCCCCAGCTGGTGTCGAGCAATACGCTAGCCCCTGATGCGAGCCGCTGGACGCGCGCGGCAAGCTCCGGATCGCCAGGCGCGGGGTAGCGCACATCATGAAGCGCCGGCGGAAAGCCGCCGAAGTCGTGGATGGTCCTCGGGTTGTTCATGGCGGTCACGAACGTCCCTTCGACAAACCAATGTGCAGAGATCGCCAGCACGGCCTTGGGGCGCCGAAGGGATGCGCCAATGCTTTTCCACGCTCTCGCGAACTGCGTATCCTCGATCGCGTTCATCGGGTTGCCATGCCCGATGAACAAAGCAGGCATGCGTTCGAATGAGTTCATATTTGTCTCGTTAGCAAGGCAAGCGCGCGACGTATTCCTCGATGCGATCGCGCCTACTCGATGAACAATCGAGCACTGGTGCCTGCAACTAGCGCGCCGCGATGCGATTGCGCGCCACTGCGGCTGGGGCCACGGATAGTCACCGCCAAAAGTTGAGGAACGAGCGCGGCACGCTAATTGCTCGAAGGTCGTCGATGCAACTTCATTGGCGGACTATTCAATGGGCGACGCTTGTCCTAGCGTTCGCTGTCATCGCGTCGATCGTGAAAGGTTGGTTTTTTGTCGCATACGGGGTGGCGATGCTTACCTCTGTCGTCGCATTCGTGTACCTCGTCGCCAATGGCCGCTTCAGTGGGCGCGCTTCCGATAGCGATGAGGAGGCGGCGAAGCGGCGAGGTCGATGAGCTAAGCAGCGTCGAGTGTTGACGCCCTCCAGGGATGAAGCGTGGGGAAGCAGACCTGAGGGGGCGCACAATGCCAGTGGTAAACCTCCAGCAAAATCGAACGGACGAATCATGCGCATCAATGACATTGCCCCGAACTTCACGACCGACTCCACGACAGGGAAGATCACCCTGCACGACTGGATCGGCGAGAGCTACGCCGTCCTTTTTTCTCATCCCAAGGACTTCACTCCAGTCTGCACCACCGAATTGAGCGCCGTGGCGCGCCTGGCTCCCGAGTTTGCCAAACGCAATACCAAGGTGATGGGCGTCTCGGTGGACAATGTGGAGGAGCACAGGAAGTGGAAGCGCGATATCGAGGCGTTCGGCGGCGCGAAAGTCGACTTTCCGATCGTCGATGACACGTCGCTGACGGTCTCAAAACTCTACGACATGCTTCCTGCTGACGCCTACTTGCCCGACGGGCGCACCCCTGCGCATAGCGCGACCGTGCGTACGGTTTTCATCATCGGTCCGGACAAAAGGATTCGCCTAACGATGACCTATCCGATGTCGGTCGGTCGCAACTTTGCAGAGATCTTACGGGCTCTCGATGCGGTCCAAGCGACCGACGGCGTGCCTTTGGCGACTCCCGCCAACTGGATTCCTGGACAGGATGTGATCGTTGGACTGGCGTTGAACAACGAAGACGCCACCGCCAAATATGGGGCGCTGGACATCAAGCTGCCCTATTTGCGTTTCGTCAAAGCACCTTGATTACTGGCGCACCAAGCATCCCACGGCGATGAGTGGAGAAAGCCTCCCGCTGTGGCGCACTTGCGTCCCAGACTGTGGCGTTGAGGCTTGCGCGGATTCTTGAAGGCGGCGTAACCGCGGTTGACGAGCTCGCGCAACGCGATGTCCTAGCCCCTCCGTCTTCGCGAATCAAAATGCCCGTCGGGGGCGGGCCCGCTTCGTGCACGGATTCAATGAGCACCATGCGTTGGGTGACGGTTGAAGATGGCACCTTCAGAATGACTTCAAAGACGGAAGAGCGCTCCGATTGTCGCGACTATTCACGCAGTCCTTGGCTCGACGGCCTCGAGTCGGCACCACCAAGGAGAACATAGTGGGACCCTCTGAGCTCGATCTGCTGTGCGTCAACACGATCCGCTTTCTCTCGGTCGACATGATCGAGAAGGCGGGCTCCGGACATCCGGGGCTCCCGATGGGCGCTGCGCCAATGGCGTACACGCTTTGGACGCGCTTTCTTCGTCACAACCCGAAGGACCCCTCATGGTGGGATCGTGATCGATTCGTCCTCTCCGCGGGACATGGTTCCGCTCTTCTCTATTCGCTGCTGCACCTAACGGGCTACAATCTTCCCCTCGGCCAGATCGAACGGTTCCGGCAGTGGGACAGCAAGACGCCCGGACATCCCGAGAGTTGCGTCACCCCCGGTGTGGAGGCGTCGACCGGCCCGCTTGGCCAGGGTCTCGGTAACGCACTCGGTATGGCTATCGGAGAAGCTCAGCTCGCGGCCCGCTACAACCGGCCTTCCTACGAGCTTTTTCGCCATTTCACCTACGTCCTCGCGTCCGACGGGGACATGATGGAAGGCATTGAGTCTGAGGCGAGCTCGCTCGCCGGGCACCTTGGCCTCGGCCGCCTCATTGTCCTCTACGACAACAACCACGTTACGCTGTCGGCGACGACGCCGATCACGTTCACGGAGAACGTCGCAGCGCGCCACCGCGCCTACGGGTGGCACGTTCTCGAGCTCGAAGATGGCAACGATATCGAGGCAATCGGGCGCGCAATCCAGAGCGCCAAGGACGTCGAAGACCGCCCGTCGCTCATCTCTGTGCGGACGGTGATCGGCTATGGAGCACCGAACAAGGAGGGCACTTTCGGGGCGCACGGCAGTCCACTGGGCGCCGAAGAAACGCGCAAGGCGAAGCGTAATTTGGGTTGGCCGGAAGAGCCACCATTTGCCATTCCGGAAGACGCGTTGGCTCACTTCCGGAGCGCCGTTGATCGTGGCCGCGCACTAGAAGACGCGTGGCTCGCCATGTTCAGCGCCTTCAAGCAGGAATTTCCCGAGCTTGCACGGGAGCTCACGAGCCGATTCGCCCGCGACCTTCCTGCTGGTTGGGCAGACGACCTGCCCGTCTTTCCATCCGACGCGAATGGCCTGGCCACGCGGAAGGCGTCCGAAGCAGTGATGCAAGCCGTGGCTCGAACAGTACCTGGCCTCGTCGGTGGTTCCGCAGATCTCGATCCCTCGACGTTCACATGGCTCAAGGAAGACGGCGACTTCGAATCCAAGCTCCGGTCTCCGCGTGACGTGCAGGGCACCACCGGTGGCGGGTGGAGCTACGCTGGGCGTAATCTTCACTTTGGTGTACGAGAGCACGCCATGGCGGCGGCCGTGAATGGGCTGGCCTACCATGGTGGGTTCATCCCGTTCGGCGCCACATTTCTGGTTTTCTCGGACTACATGCGCCCGTCACTGCGCTTGGCGGCGCTCGCCGAGCTGCACTCGATCTTCGTGTTCACGCACGACAGCATCGGCGTCGGTGAGGATGGCCCGAGCCATCAGCCCGTCGAGCAGCTCGCGTCGCTGCGAGCGATCCCAAACCTGTTGGTGATCCGCCCGTGTGATGCGAACGAAACGCGCTGGGCATGGCAGACGGCACTCGAGGCGCGCGACCGTCCGGTGGCATTGGTTCTTACCCGGCAAAACGTGCCGACGCTCGACCGCACCTGCTACGCCTCCGCGGAGCTCCTGCGGCGGGGGGCCTACGTGCTCAATCCATCTGACGCGGAAAAGCGCCCGGACGTCATCTTGATCGCAAGCGGCTCTGAAGTGTCGCTCATCGTAGCTGCGGAGGCGATCCTTAAAAAAGCGAACGTGAGCGCGCACCTCGTCTCGATGCCTTCGTGGCGACTCTTCGAGGAGCAGACCGAAGAATATTGCGAGAGCGTTCTGCCCGCGGCTGTGACGGCCCGGCTCGCCATAGAGGCGGCCTCCCCGTTCGGCTGGGAACGGTGGACCGGCCTTCAGGGCGCCATCCTCGGGATCGACCACTTTGGCGCCTCGGCGCCAGGCCCGTTGCTGTTCAAGGAGTTCGGCTTTACCGCGGAGCACGTCGCCAGACACGCACTCGCTCTGGTTGGGCGCAGCTCCGAGCGAGGATCGTCATGACCGCACGGCGCGTTCGTGACGAACCTCGCGCCGTCGACACGATGAGCTATCACTTGCCGGCCGCGCTCGCCGGGGACGTCACAGCGACGCTCGAGAAGTGGCAAGCATCCGAAGGCGTACGGCGGTTGTGGGCCCGCGATGCCTCGCTTTGGACAGGGCAAGATGAGAGCAGTTGGCTCGATTGGTTAAACATCATTGACGGTGAACGGAACGCGTTGCATGAGGTAACTCTGTTTGCCGAAAGCGTTCGGCATGACTTTGAGCACGTGGTCGTTTTGGGAATGGGAGGCTCGAGCCTCTGCCCAGATGTGTTGGCGCGTACGTTCGGACCCGTCCAAGATTGGCCCGAGCTCCACGTTCTCGACTCGACCGATCCCGCGCAGATTCGAACCTTGCAAGCGAGCATCGACATCGCAAAGTCGCTGTTCATCGTCTCGAGCAAATCGGGTACCACACTCGAGCCAAACCTTTTGAGTGACTACTTCTTCGAGCAAGTCAGTCAGGTCCTCGGCAACAGCCAGGCGGCAAAGCACTTCATCGCTGTGACCGATCCGGGTTCTCCCTTGCAGGTACTCGCCGAAAGGCAGAACTTCGCGCACGTATTCTTCGGCATACACGGGATCGGTGGAAGATACTCCGCGCTCTCCAATTTCGGCATGGTGCCGGCCGCGATGATGGGCCTCGACGTGCGAAACTTCCTCGACCGCGCGGCGGAGATGGTGCGTGCGTGCGGGGCGTCTGTGTCGTCCACGGAAAACTCTGGAGCTCTACTGGGTACCATCCTCGCCGCATCGGCGCGCTCGGGCCGCGACAAAGTCACGCTCGTCCTCTCTCCCGGCATCGCAGCGCTCGGCGCGTGGTTGGAGCAGCTACTCGCCGAATCGACGGGCAAGGAGGGAAGGGGCATCATCCCCATTGATGGCGAGTCCCTCGGTGCACCTGAGGTCTACGGCCGCGACCGGCTGTTCGCGTACCTCCGTCTCGACAGTGCGCCGGACCCTCAGCAGGACGCCGCGCTCCGCGCGCTAGAGAACGCCGGACACCCCGTTGTTCGCATTGGGCTCGGCGAGGCACGCGATCTCGGGCAAGAGTTCTTTCGCTGGGAGGTCGCGACCGCGGTGGCGGGCGCGATCCTCGATATTAACCCGTTCAATCAGCCCGATGTTGAAGCGAGCAAGATCGCGGCGCGCAACTTGACCGATGCCTATGAAAAGTCCGGTGTGTTGCCGAGCGCGAGCCCTTTTTTCACGGAGGGCCCCATCGCCCTATTCGCAGAACAGAGCGACCGTGTCGCGCTCGAGACGGCGGTCGGTGCGGACAAGACTCTGCACGGGTACTTGCGCGCTCATCTGAAACGGCTCGCCCCTGGCGACTACTTCGCGCTGCTCGCGTACCTCGAACGCAACGCCAAGCATGACCGTCAGCTGCAAACGATTCGGTGCAAGATCCGAGACTCCCACGGTGTGGCGACCTGCATCGGTTTCGGTCCTCGCTTCCTCCATTCGACCGGGCAAGCTTACAAAGGAGGGCCGAATAGCGGAGTGTTCCTGCAACTCACGTGCGACCACGTCGAAGACCTGCCGGTTCCGGGGCACCGTTTCACCTTCGGAGTCGTGATGGCAGCTCAGGCTCGCGGTGACTTTCGCGTACTCACGCAGCGGGGGCGCCTTGCTTTGCATGTGCACCTCGGCGCGGACGTCGGGCGAGGACTCGACCTGCTAACCGAGGCGATCGAGCCGGTGCTCGCGTGAACAACGGCTTCCGCGTCGGGCGTCGAGCGCGCCCGGAAGATCCTCTACGGCCTCGCACTCCGCATTTGGCACGGACGATGCCTGGGCGAGTCACTGAAGCAATGGCCAATCGCCCGTAAGCGAAGCGCACCGAAAAGGAACCCCATGTTACGACGAGCCAACGAATTCAAAAGTTTCAAGCTCCGTGCCCTCGACGGCGACATCGGCACTATCCGAGGCTTTCTCTTTGACGAGCAGCATGGGACGGTGCGCTATCTCGCCGCCGAGACCGGCGGCTGGTTGACCGGCCGCAGCGTCGTCATTTCCCCCTATGCGCTCGGCTCGATCAACGAGGACGAACGCGTGGTGCCTGTGACCTTGACCAAGAAGCAGGTGGAGGACGCCCCTGCGCTGATGGGTGATCAGCCGGTTTCACGCCAATATGAACACCACTACAATGACTTCTACGCGTTGCCTGAGTATTGGGATGGCCCCTATTCCTGGGGTGCGAACTCATACATCGTACGCAGCAGTGAACAGACCCGCGACCGCCGAAACCACGAAGGGGGTTTGGCAAACGGTCTGCACACGACGAACGACGCAACCGGCCTTCACGTTCAGGCGCTCGATGGCGAACTTGGCCATGTCGAAGATTTTGTCATCGACGACGAGACATGGGCGATACGTTATTTGATCATCGACACGAAGGCCTGGTGGGCCGGAAAGCATGTGCTCGTAGCACCGCAGTGGATTGAGCGTTTCAGCTGGGAAGAATCCAAGGTCTACGTAGACCTGTCGCGCGAGAGCATCCAGCGGTCGCAAGAATACGTCCCGAACTCTCTCAACCGAGAGTACGAAACGGAGCTCTACCGCCACTATGACCGGCACGCATACTGGATCAACGAGCGGACACACCGCGAGCACGAGCCCCATACCTATCAGCAAAGGTAGCCCCGGTGCTGCCGCGAGCGAGCGGAGACGGGCTTCCGCACGAAGGAGTCTAGCCGAATTCGTGCGGCGAGAAGAGGTGGGCACTCGGCTCTAGATCTCAGGCCTCGCCAATTGCAAGGTCGTACGTGCGCAGCAACGCAACCGCCACCGCTGCGATCACCGGCCCCACGATCAAGCCCAGCAACCCGAACACTTGAACCCCGCCGAACAATGAGATGAACATGAGCAGTGTTGGAAGTTGACCATGACCGCGGACCAGCGCTGGGCGGATGACGTAGGTCGAGAGCGCGCTGACGACGAGCACTCCCCACGAGAGCTCGAAGATTCCGGCGAGTGGGCGCCCGACGGCGATCAGAATAGCGCCAACAGGCACCAAGATGAGCATCGTTCCTACCGCCGGGACAAGCGAAGAGATGGCCGTGACAGTCCCGAGGAGCACAGCCTCTGGAACCTGTGCAATGCGGTACCCGACGCAAGCCAATACCCCTTGTGCAAGGCCGGTGAGCATCGTGCCGACGAAGACCTCCTTACCGACCTTCTGGAACTCTGACATGACGACTCGCGTGTGTATGGGGTTCAGCGGCAACATCCGCTCGCAGCGCGCAAGCAGCGACTTCCAGTGGCGGAGCACGAAAAAAGTCGTGAGCACGGTGAAGAGCAGCGTCAAGCAGCCGCCGAGCGTCGCGCCCGCGATGGCGCCGACCCAGCCCGCAAGCCAAGACGCCGCTTCGGCGGCTCCCGAACGAATCCGGCTGGTCAGGTCGATTGGACCCAATCGCAGCGAGCTTGCGAGGGTCTCGACCTGTTGTGTGAGTTTCCGCAACGTACCCTCGTGCTCGAAGCTCTCGGACAAGCGCTGCGCCGCAGTGGCGCTCCGCACGACAACGAAATAGGCCGCCGCCAAAAGCCCGCCCAGGATGGCCATGCCTGCACCTGTCGCCAGTAGCGCGGCGGCGAGCGTCGGTTGCTTCCAACGAACTGAAAGTCGTTCGTAGATGCCAAGCAATGAGAAGGCCAGCAGCGTCCCGAGGAACAACCCAGACCATACGGGGGCCGCGAGCGCGCCAAGCGCGGCGACCGCTGCGATGGCAAAAACCCCCAGCGCGCGCCGCTGCAAAGCGGTCGAGCCCGCGGTAGGCAATGTGCTTTTCGAACTCGCGCTTCGCAGATCACCCGTAGCGCTCACTTTGTCCGAAACGGTCTCGTGCGAAGAGTTGTGCGCATTCATGATGCCGGCTCAATATTCCAGTTGCGTACCTTCGATGTCCCGACTGCGGCGCCGCGTTGGTGCGACACCGAGCGTGGCCGCAAGACTCGTGCCCCCCCGCGAAGCGTGCAAACATCGGCGCCGATGACGCGACTATTCGCCGTGTGGCTGCCGAGGCCGTGTTCTGGTGCAGTTCTCAGATCGCATCAGGCAACCGGATTGCTTGTTGGCAGCGCCTCGACGATAGGCGTGCGCAGCGTCAGCTTCAGCGTACTGCGATAGCGCACCTTCCCAATGGCGCGAAGCTTGGGTGACGCCGGCAAGGGTTGATGGCAGAGAGGCTACAGGAAGAGGATGAGATGCAGACGGCACCCTCGCCCCTCGAAAGCGAGATTGCGGCGAAGCACCCGAGCGCTCCGACGAACGCTCCGACGAAGATGAGCAGGGGCGTGCGCTTACGGGCGTCGAAGGAACTGGGCATGGACAAACGAAAAGCACATTGCGGGCCAGAGTCTAAGTTCGCAGCTTCGGTCCTGGTTTCAGGAACACAATTGCAGAGAGAGCAAACAGTACGCCCATGGCCAGCGCATAGGGCCGAACGCTGCCGCCGTTGGGTACGATCGGAATTATCAGTGACCACGCATTGATCGACCAATGCAGCAAGAGCGCCGGGAGCACGCTAAACGCGGCGCCGATCGAGAGCCGCGCAAAAACGATGGACAGAGCGACGGTACTGGCCAGAAACAGCGCCATTGGCATCTGTGTCTGGCCAGTGCCTTCGATGTAGAACAGTGGAACGTGCCACAGGCCCCACATCGCACCGACAATGAGGCTTGACCGCCGCCACCCCAGTCGCGCGGTCAGTGCAGGTAGGACGTAGCCACGCCAGCCGAATTCCTCGCCCAACGGGCCACCAATGCACAGCACCAGAACAAATTGCAGG
>Ga0302321_100001574_pt1 | contig 19596 bp, 12 predicted proteins | sample Fen_T0_1_FD_202505 | JGI IMG/M metagenome (GOLD analysis project Ga0302321, IMG submission 202505) | Peat permafrost microbial communities from Stordalen Mire near Abisko, Sweden - Fen_T0_1 | ecosystem: Environmental > Terrestrial > Soil > Wetlands > Permafrost | place: Sweden: Abisko...
TTTCCGGCGGTGAACCGGAGCGGACCCAAGGGTGCGACTTCGCGCGAAGTGCTCTCCTCGCTCACCAATCTGGCACGGACATTGGATGGCCAGTTGATCGTGAGTTTTGACGCGGAACGGGAAGAAGAACTGATTTTGATGATCGGGGCGATGGGACTGGAATCCTTCGCCGCCCGGCTGGATCAGTTTCCACCGGAAAAATGCTGTGTCATCGTGGGCGACCGCTGGGATATTCAGAATGTGGCCATCCGCGATGGCGTGCGGGTGCTGATTGTCACGGGCGACATTCCCGTGGAGAGCAAGACGATCGAAAGCGCCCGCAAGCGGGGCGTCAGCGTCATCACCTCCTCGCACGACACCTCCACCACGGCCTCGCTGTGCCGCGCCGCCGTTGGCGTGCGCCACGTGCTGAATGAGGAATTTCTCTGTTTCCGCGAAAATGCGCCGCTGGCCGCGGTGCGCGACGAAGCCACCTCCTCCGGCTACCTCGCCTTTCCGGTGCTGGGCAGCGACGGCCAGACCGTGGGCATTCTTTCCAAGACGGATTTTCTGAAGACCGTCACGCGCAAACTGATTCTGGTGGATCACAACGAGCTGTCGCAGGCCGTGCAGGGGGCGGATGAGGTGGAAATCATTGAGATTATTGATCATCACCGCATTGGTGCGCTGGCGACCCAGCAGCCGATTTTGTTCCGCAACGAGCCGGTGGGTTCGACCAGCACGATTGTGGCGGACTGTTTTTTCCGCGGCGGGGTGGAGTTGCCCAAGGACATTGCCGGGCTGCTGCTGGCGGGCCTGGTTTCGGACACGTTGAACCTGACCTCGCCGACCACGACGGGGCGGGATGCGGACATTTTGAAAAAGCTGGAGCTGCTTGCCGGCGTGAATGCCCGCGAGTTTACGGAGAAGCTGTTTGCCTCCGGCTCGCTGCTCACGCTCAAGCCGGCGCCGCAGGCGGTGACGACGGACTGCAAGGAATACCGCGAAAACGGCGTGGCCTTCAGTGTCGCGCAGATCGAGGAAGTCGGCTTTGACCAGTTTTGGAAGCGGAAGGACGAATTGCTGGAAGCGCTCGAAGCGTACCGCGAAAAGCGCGCGTATCATTTTTCCAGCCTGCTGGTCACGGATGTTTCCACGCAAAGCTCCCTGCTGCTCGTCAGCGGGGCCGAGAAATTCATCCAGCGTATTGATTACCCGCGCCTGGAACCCGGCATCTACGAACTGCGCGACGTGGTTTCCCGCAAGAAGCAGTTGCTGCCATACCTCACCCACTGCCTGCGCGAAACGGAAAAAGGTGTGAAAGGGACGAGCTAACGGACGCAACGGCACCCAGTGCTGGTCACCAGCCATTGTGCTCGCCTTTTTTGGGGTATCCTCCAGTTGACCGCCACCACCAGTGGAGTACGGTGGCCAACCAGCCGGACTTTTGGCGGGCGGTATCGAACAGCTGCCCCATTCCCCGAGAATAGCCTGCGCCGACTTTGGGACTACCCGGCAAATACCACGGTATTTCACGGCTAGCCGCCAAATACCGTGGTATTTGCCGGCCTTCCACCAACGGTGGGTCTTATGGCAATATCGGCTCTTGATGCAGACAATCCTATCCCCAATTCAGGCCCCAGCCATGGGCGCCGCAGCTGCGGTCCGCATCCTGTTGACGTTCTCTCTGCGGTCGGTTCGCCCGTCGGCCGGGGAAAATCGCCCCCGGCACAGAACCTTGGAGGCCGTCGTCGAAAGATTAAAATTGGCGAAACAAACCCAATAAGCCCGGTTTTTACCAAGCCGGTCGGCCCGTTGGCACTGGCGGCGCTCCGCCGCGTTTGGTTTTCTGAACGGTGGCCTCATCGCCCTTCCCAAGTTGTCCTTTGCACGGTGCCCGCCTATACTGCGCGGCACGCACTCATGGGGTTGGCTGCCACATTTAAATCACTCCGCTGGTCCGCGCTCGGGGCGGCGCTGGCGGTGCTGTGTGGTTGGCTGCTGGGGTGGGCGCCGCTCGGGGAACCATGGGTTAACGCCAGCTACGATTATCTTTTCCGCTTCGGTTCGCCGGCGGTCACCAACAAGGTCACGCTCATCCTGATGGACAATGCGGCGTTCGACCAATTTCACCAGGCGCGCAGCCAGCCGTGGGACCGGGGCCTGCATGCCCGCTTGCTCAACCGGTTGGCGGATGACGGCTGTCCGTTGGTGGTGTTGGATGCGTTTATCCGGGCCCCGCGCGAAGCGGAAGCCGACGCGGCGTTGTGCGGGGCCTTGCGCCGGCAAAAGAACGTGGTGTTGATGGCCGAGCAATCCTCGGTCACGCATCCCAGCCTCCTCGGGGTGGAACCGATTTTGCCAGCAGCGCCTTTTCTCGCCGCCGCGAAAACCAACTGGGGGGTTGGCTGGCTGGACCCGGATCTGGATGGCGTGGTGCGCCGGCACTGGCCATTTCCAAGTCCTGGCCCGTATCCGAGCCTGCCGTGGACGGCGGCGCGGCTGGCGGGCGCGACTTTGAGCGACGTCGCGCAGGAACGCTGGATGCGGTATTACACCGCCGGGACGGCATGGACGAGCCTGAGCTACGCCTTTGCGCTGACGCAGCCCAGGGGGTTTTTCCGGGATCAAATTGTCTTTATCGGCACGGCGCCAAAAACCTCCGTGCCGGGCGGCGATGATGATAAATTTCTGCCGCCATCGGTCCGCTGGACGGGCGAGGCGGTTGGTGGAGTGGAGATTTTGGCGACGGAGTTTCTGAATCTCATGAATGGGGATTCGCTGCGGCGCACGCCAGTCTGGGCAGAAGCGTTGCTGTTATCAATCGCGGGGATTTTGCTGGGGGGCGGGCTGTGCCGGCTGCGGTTGGGCCACGCGCTGGCGGTGGCGGGCGGTCTGGTCGTGCTGGTGTCGCTGGCGGCAGTGTTGTGGGGCTACCAGGCGCGAGTGTGGTTTCCATGGGTGGTCATCGTCGGCGGGCAGATGCCGTGCGCGTTGGCCTGGGCGGTGGCGCTGCATTTTCGCCGCGCGCCGGTGCCGGCAGCGCCAGGTTTGGAACAACCGCCGAAGATTCCCGGCTACAAATTGTTCCATCCCCACATTGGCGAAGGCGCCTATGGCAAAGTCTGGCTGGCCCAAAACAAGGCCGGGCAGTGGCGCGCGGTCAAAGTGGTTTATCTCGCCAAGTTCGAGGGGAACCCCGCGCCGTATGAGCGCGAGCTGGCGGGCATTAAAAAATACCAGCCGATTTCCGGACGTCATCCGGGGCTGTTGCAGGTGGATTTTGTCAGCGAGGAAAAGGGCGGCAGTTTTTATTATGCGATGGAGCTGGGCGATTCGCTGCAGCCGGGCTGGGAGCATGATGCGGCGCTTTATCTGGCCCGCGATCTGGTCCGGGAGCGGCATCGGCTGCCGGGGCGGCGGCTGCCGCTCACCGAGTGTCTGCGCGCCGGCATTGCGTTGAGCGAGGCGCTGGATTTCCTGCACCAGCAGGGCGTGACACATCGCGACATCAAGCCGCAAAACATCATCTTTGTGCGCGGCCAGCCGAAGCTGGCGGATTTGGGGCTCATCACCGACATCCGGCCGCCGGAGCAGGTTCGGACATTGGTGGGGACACCGGGTTTCATGCCGCCGCCGCCGGAACGGCCCGGCACGCCGCACGCGGATATTTACGCATTGGGCATGTTGCTCTATGTCATCAGCACGGGCCGGGCGCCGACGTTTTTCCCGGCGATTGCCACGACGCTGGTGGCGGATGATTCGTGCCTGGAATTTCTGCCGCTAAACGACATCATCCTCAAAGCCTGCCAGCCGTTGCCCGCCGACCGGTATGCCACGGCCATGGCCATGCATGACGCGCTGCAAGGCCTGCTGCGGGCAATGGAGACGCACAGCCAGTGAAGGCAGGGGAAGGTTATTCGGCCTGGATGGAGAGCGTGTGCGTCACGGGCACAAAGACCTTGGTCAATGCATCGGCCAGCGGTTGGCGAGCCTTTTCGGTGAGGGCGGCGGTGGCATCAGCATCGGCCTGACCCTCGGGGCCGTGGAACAAATCCTTGATCTGCCGGGTCTCGTATTTTTGTTTGGCGGCCACGGCTTCATCCACTTTGTTAAACGCTTCGGAGAAGGGGTTGACGGCAAAGTCCGCTGCCAGGTTCACGCCATCGGCCAGTTGCGCGGCGGTGTAAGTACGAGTTTCGCCACCCCAGGTCACGCGATAATTAGCGGCCTCGCCATGCTTGACCACGAGCTGCAGCCGGTTGAGTTCAGCATTGAAGGGCACGAGAGTCATGCCTGAGCGGATGGAATCATCGGTGTCCAGCTTGCCGGTGGCGCAGAAGGGATAACGGTGACTGGTGATGGTCAGCGTGTGGTTGCTGAAACTATCGAGGTGGTGGCCGGTGGTGACGGTGGCGGAATTGTCCGCGAGATCCACGGTGAACGTGCCGAGGTCGCCATCCAGTCCCAGCGCGGAAAGAAAGGCGTAGGCCATGATGAGATGGCCTGCCCAGCCGGGATGGACGCCATCCTTGCCAGCTATACCATAGTTTGGGGGGAAGTGGGTTTGGGCGGTGAGGCGGGAGGTGAGCATAGGCCAGAATACGTCGGCAAAGGTGATTTGCTCGCGGGTGGCGATGGCGAGGTCGATGTTGCGGAACTGGCAGAGGCTCAGGTTCATAGCGTCGACGGAGGCGTTGGGGGCGGTGACCCAGGGGGGGATCTTGCCGACGCAGCCGGGGGAGCCGAGGACGACCCGGGCGCCAGTGCGCTTCAGGGAGGTGACGATGGCGGAGCAGTTGTTGCTGTACCACAGGCCGTTAGCTTCTTCGTAAGCACGATATTTGTGGTCGTTCATGCCGTAGCAGAGGGTGGCGATGGTGGGATTGAAACGGAGGCAGTCGTTGGTCATGCGGCGAAGGAAGCCTTCGGCGGTTTCGCCGCTCCAGCCGAACTGGCGGGTGGTGATTTTCAAATCCGGCACGCAGACGGTCAGGTAGGTTTCGATGAGGCGGGAATACATCCGTTGCTCGGTGATGGAATCGCCGATGATGGCGAGGCGGTCGCCGAGCTGGAGCACGAGGTTGGTGTGCGGGGGGGCCTTGACGGGGTTAAATTGGGCGAAGGAGGGGTCGGCCGGCTTGGTTTCGAGTTCCTGGGCCATGGCAGCGCCGGCAAACCAGGCGGCGGCGAGGGTGGTGAACAGCCGGAAGACGGCAATGTGGTTCGTTTTCATGGTGATGATTTTGGTGGCAAAGAGGTTAGGCCGAATCGCGGCGGACGGCAAACAAACTTGAGCGGTTTCAGCAAGGTTGGGGGCGGTTGGAAAATTTACGCGAAGGGCACGAATGGACGCGAATCAAAGCACGGATTTTTGGATTGTGGGATGGGTGGTTTTTTGGGGGGCGGGGGCGGAGGAAACCGCAAATGGGGAAATGGGGTGGCCGCAAAGAGGCGCAAAAGGCGCAAAAATTCGGGGCTGCGAACAAGGGGTTTGGACAACAAAGCAACCAAGTAACCAAGAAGGATTCAACCGCGGATTACGCGGATTACGCGGATGAGAAGGGCAGGCAATGACGCGGACTGTGAGTGGTTGCCCTGACCCCGGGCATGGCTTGCAGTTTTGTGGCGAACGTTTGCCATCGCTTTCACAGAAGAGTCTCGTGCGGTTGCTTCAAAACTCCACGTCCCGGCATTTTTCATCCAAGGCGGTGATGAGGCGCCGCACTTGGGCGGGTGCGGTTCAAGCATCAACTGGCCGGGCTGGAGGCTCACCGGGTGGAGGCGGCTGCATATTTACCACCACCCCGTGGGGGTTGATTCTGTTTTGAATGGTTTACATGAACACTGCCGGGCAAGACCTCAGCCAACAGTTCCACCGGGCAGGGCGGCGGCCGTGAGGTTTTGCAGCGGGTCAACCCAAACCGCCGACGGCCCACTCCTTACGATAATCCCGCCGCACAAACTGGTTCGCTTCGGCCAGGTCGAACTTCAATTTGTGACTGTTCCACTTCAAAGTGGTTTGGGGAAATCTCGAGGCGACACCGCCGAGCAGGATGGCTTCCGTGAGCGGACCGGCATAGGCAAAATCGGCCAGGGTCCTGCCCCTGCCCTGGCAGGCTTCGACGAATTGTTCCCAGTGTTTGAGGCCTTTGACGGGGGGGAATTTGTAGTCTTGGAATTTGGCCACGGGAAACAGCGTGGGCAGGCTGAAATGCGGCAGGAGCATCACGCCTTCCGTGCCGATGAAAATGGAGCCGGCTTCGGGAAAATCCACGCCGGCGGTCAGGGCGATGACTTCGGCCGGCGGTTGGGAAGTGCCGTCGTACCAAGTGACGGTCAGGGTTCGACCGGCAGTGTGCCGGGTGCCGGCGAAGGTATAATGCACCTTGCCATTGAGCGACCAGTTCCATTCATTGGGAGGGGCACCCTCGGAACGGACGGCGATGGGCGCGTTCAGGCCAATGGCTTCAAACACGGGGTCAAAGATGTGACATCCCATGTCGCCCAAGGTGCCGGTGCCAAAGTCGAGACGCTTGCGCCAGTTTCCGGGATGATAGTATTCATTGCCAATAAACGGCCGGTCAGCGCATACGCCGAGCCAGAGATCCCAATTAAAACCATCCGGCACAGGGTCGGACTGCGTCGGCCGCGCCGTGGTATCGCCCCAAGATTTGTTACACCAGGAGTGGACGGATTGGATTTTGCCGATGACGCCGGAATGGATGGTTTGCACCGCCAGTCGGTAGTAGGCGGAGCTGTGAATCTGGATGCCCATCTGGGTTACCACGCGCTGTTTGTGGGCGAGCTGGGTCATCCGACGGACTTCGTAGAGGTCGTGGGCGAGGGGTTTCTGGCCGTAGACGTGCTTGCCCAACTGCATGGCGCTCAGGGCTATGGGCGCGTGCATGTGGTCGGGGGTGGAGACGTTTACGGAATCGATGTTTTTGGCTTCGCGGTCGAGGAGTTCGCGCCAGTCTTGATATATCCTGGCCTGGGGGAACTGTTTACGCGCGTCGGCGGTGTGGTTCAAGTCCACGTCGCAGATGGCGACGATTTCAACGCCGGGGCACTTGGCAATCTGGGTAAGATCGGCCCAGGCCATGCCACCGGCACCAAAACTGGCGTGCCGGAGCACGCTGTTGGGGGATTGGGCCATCAAACCGCGGGTGATGAACGGGGCGCCGGCCGCCGCGAGCCCGAGGGTTTTCAGGAATGAACGACGGGAGGATCTGGTATTCATGGTGGGGCGGGGAGGTTAATCGAGTGGCTGGATGGAAATATTGCGGAACATGACCGGGTCGTTATGGCCGGCGAAGCCGAAATGGCCGCTCAGGCGATCCTTCCCGGGATGGGCGTAGCCGCTGGCGAATTCGGTGACCTGGCTCAAATCCGTGTCCAAGATGACGGTGCCGTTCAGTTCGACCTTGAGGGTGGAACCGCGGACGGTGACTTCCTCGTAATTCCATTCGCCGATGGGGCGCTGGTAGCCGCGCGCGGCGGCGACCATGCCGTAGGCGGAACCATGGGCCTGGCGGGGGTCAATCTTGCTGCCGGTGTTTTTTTCGTAGTTGTCGTCGAGGACCTGGCATTCGCACATGCCGGCGTAGGCGGTGTCGCCGGTGCCGGGATAACGGATGGCGAGCCCGTTGTTGCCGCCGGGAGGCAGCTTAAAGTCCAGGCGCACAATGAAATTCGTAAATTCGGCCGCGGTGTAGATGGTGCCGCCCTGGTGCGGGCGACACATAATGGCGCCGTCCTGCACCACGTAATTGTCCACGGGACCGGCCCAGCCGGTGAAGTCCTGCCCGTTGAAGACGGATTTGAAGCCGGCGGCGGCGGGGCCACGGAGGAGTTGATCGGCTTCCGCCGGGGGCAGCTCGCGGATGAAGACGTTGCGCCAGCGGATTTCGCCGCCATGGGTCTGCAATTGGATGGGGCCTTGCGGCGGCACGGGGAGCGCGCGGTTGAAGTAATTTTCGAGGGTGGCGCCGACCACGGTGGGCTGGCCGTTCAGCCAGACCCAGACGCGGGCGCCGGCCATGAGGATGCGAAAATGGTTCCATTCGCCGAAGGGCTTGTCTGCTTTCACCAGCGGATCTTTGCCGGGTATGCCCGGGGAATTGTTCCACAGGCCGCCGGAGCCCTTGGCGGCACCGAGGGGGAACTTGGCGGTTTCGGTTGAATCCCAAATCTGCACCTGGGGGCAGCCGCGCAGATAGATCCCGCTATCGGCCAGGGGCACGGTGCGGTAATCCACGAGCAGTTCAAAATCACCGTAATTTTTGTCGCTGGTGAGGAACAGGCCGTGGCCGTCATTGACCAGTTCTCCCTGCTCCACGCGCCAGTGTTGGCGGATATCCGCGAGCGAGGCGGCGCGTTTGGTCTGCTGTTCCGCCGCCGGCAGGGACAGATAGGTGCGGGGGTCTTCGGTATCCGCGCCCCACCAACCGGTGAGATCTTGACCGTTCCACAGGGCGGTGAAGCCGGGCGGCGGCACGTTGGCAACCGTCGCGGGCAGCCGGGGCGACTGACAACCGGTCAGGACGGCGGCGAACGTTAAAAACCAGGGCAGACAGAGTTTCATAAAATCGATTGGTGTAATCAGGCCTTGGCAGGGTCAGCCGCCAGCCCTTGTTCGCGATTTTTGGGCGGGTGGAAAAAGAGCGCCAGCGCCACGGCGGAGGCCAGGGCGGAAAACATCGGCACCATGAAAAGCCCGTGGAAATCGGTGCGGCCATCATGGGTAAAGACCGTTTGCATGAGCCATGGGCAGAGGGAATTCGCGAGCATCGTGCCTACGCCCAGAATCATCACATTGAACAGGCCCTGCGCGCTGGCCCGCACGTCTTTGGGGGAGTATTCATCGGCGAAAATATAGACCGTGGCGAAGAAAAACGCGTAGCACATGCCGTGCAGCACCTGAACCAGAATGATGAGGCCGGTGTGATCGGGCAGAAAGGCCCAAACGGCGAACCGGACGGGATAGGCGAGAATGCCGACGATCATGGTGGCACGCCAGCCGAGGCGCTTGAGCACCACGCCGAGGATGAGCATGGTGAGCATTTCGGCAATCTGGCCCACGCTCATGACGGGCATGATCCAGTTGCCCGGGATGCCCACGCCGCCGGCGCTGGCGGAGGTTCCCAGAAAAGTGCCGGCCCAGTTGAAATAGGCGTTGTGCACGGTGGCATCCACGCAGGTGACCAGCCAGAGCACCAGCATGAAGGGATGTTTGAGCAATTTGACGGATTCCAGCCACGCGAACCGGTCGGCACCGGCGGTGACTTTTTTGGGCGGGGTGTGCGGTAAAAACAGACTAAACCCGGCCAGAGCCAGGGCAGCCAGGCCGGCGACCACGTAGGTCCAGCGCGTTCCCTGTTGGAGCGCGGGACCGGTCAGGCCCGAACTCAGCACGGTTCCCAGCCAGCTCACGAGGCCCTGCGGATTGGCTGCGTGCACCTTGTCCCAATCCACGAGAATGAAGGTGAACGGCCAGGCGGCGAGCACCCAGCCCAGCGTGCCGCCCATGCGCACGAGGCCGAATTCCTTTTGCGGGTTGCGCATGTTGGCGAAGGCGATGGAATTAGTGATCGAAAGGGTGGGCACATAAAGCAGGCAGTGCAGCAGCATCAGACCGAAGAACGGCCAGAAGGTCTTGGTAAACGCGAGCCCGATCATGGCGAGTCCGCCGATGAGCTGGCTCACGGCGAGGAATTTTTCCGCGGCAAAATGCCGGTCCGCGTATTGGTTGCTGAAGAACATGCCGACGATGGCGGCGAGGGGGAAGGCATTGAGGATCATCGCCTGTTCCATTGGCGAGAAGCCCAGGCTGGGCAGATAGCCGAAAATCAGCGGCAGCCAGGCACCCCAGATGAAAAATTCCAGGGCCATCATGACGAAGAGTTTGAAACGGGACGATTTTTGCATGTCGATTGAGCTAGTTGATTTGATTTTGTTAAATTTTTACCACGGTGCCGGTGCGGAGCGACTGCTCCTCGGCCTCGCATATTTCCAGCGCGACGAGGCCGTCCTGGGCGGTGACGCGCTGCGGCGGGCGGGCATTGGCCAGGCACTCCAGCAGATAGTCGATTTCCCCGTCGTAACCGTCCGGACCGGCACACGGAAGCGTGCGGGGCGGCTGACCAAACTCGGTGACAACCAACGCCCCGACGCCGCGCGCGAGGTCGAAATCCAGGGTGGCGCGCTCACAATGCAGAGTGTAGGCCATGTTAAATCCCCTGGCCAGCAGCCAGCCGCCTTCGGCGTGAACCGCCGGGCCGCCGGGATAATGATATTGCGTCACGACATGATTCACGGTGCCGCCGGGCGCAATGACGCCCGTGGAATAAACGCCGGCGGGGCGGCCGAACAGATCATTCACAAAGTCCGTATCGTGAATGTGGAGATCAAACAACGCGCCGCCCAAATCGTTGCCGGCCGCATACGTCCCCGACTGGTTCCAGGCGGGCATTTCTGAGAGCCGGCGGAAGCTGGCGGCCAGCACGCGACCGTACGTTTGCTCCGTCACCACCTGTTTGAGCCAGCTCCAGCCGGGCCAGAAGCGCATGCACATCGCGGGCATCAGGCAACCGGGTGCGGTGGCGGCGACCTGTAGAATCTCCCGGGCGGCGGCGGAGGTTCGCGCCAGCGGTTTTTCGCAGAACACATGTCGGCCCGCCTGGAGCGCGGCGATGACCTGGGCGGCATGCAGCGGCGTGGGAGTACACAGATCCACGAGCTGGACTTCGGGATCGGCGAGCAGATCTTCCAAACGGCAATAGACCCGCACGTCCGGCCCGAGGAAGATGTCGTCGGATTTTTTGATGTTCCCGGCCACGCCCGCGAGCACGCCGTTCACCGGCAGGCGCGTGGCGTCGCACACGGCCACGACGCGGGCGCGGGGGTTGCCGAGATAGGCGCGCAGATGCGTCACGCCCATGAAGCCAAGGCCGACCACGGCGACGTTCACGGTTTTTTCGGCGGTGGGAGTCGAGGCGATGGGCATGGGTGGAAAGTTTTGGGAGGCGGATTTTAGAACGACTTGGCGGGCGGCACAAATATCGGCGACGCGGGCCATGCCCGCTTCGCGTTCGATCACGAGGTCGCCGGTGAAATTCATTTGCTGAAGCGCGGCAAAGAAGGCGGGCCAGAAGACTTCGCCGGTGCCCACGGTGACTTCCAGGCCCCACCTGCCTGGCACGGGGGTCCGGAGGGCGTCTTTGATGTGGACCTGCCGAAGCCAGGGTTGCAACGTCCGCACGGCCTGAACGGGATCGCCCTGATCGTACAGCAGGAGGTTCGCGGGGTCGAAATTGACGCCGACGTTCGGACAGTTGAGTTCGCCCAGCAACGCGGCCAGCGCGGCGGCGGTCTCCTGCCCGGTTTCCAAGCCAACGACGATGGCGTGCGCGGCAAAGATCTCCGCGACGGTGCGCAGGCGCTGGAGCAGTTTGGCGTAGCCGGCCGCGGCGGGATCATGCGGCACAAAGCCGGCGTGAAAGGTAACGAACTTGAGCCCCAGCCCGACGGCGAGGGCGGCGGCGGCCCGGATATTTTTGAGGTTCTGCTCCCACATCGCGTCGGGAACAATTCCACCGGTCACCCGGATGGAGTCGAGCGTTGAGTAGTCTTCGCCGACGCAGCCGAACATGCCGGAGACGATCGTGATACCGGCCGAACGCAAGATGCTGGCGGTGTCGCCCCAGACGTCGGGGAATTCGCGCAACGGATCGAGCGCGAGTTGAACCCGGTGAAGGCCGGTGGCGCGGAGTTTCGTCACCAAGTCCTGGGGATCGGCGGGTTGCAGCGACCAGGAGCAGACGGCCAGGCGGTCATGAAGGGCGGAGGAATTCATCGGCATGAAAGCGGGACGGCAACCGTCTGGCGGGAAAATTCACCGGCGACGGGCGGGCCGGCGGGCGAAAAATCCGGCGAGGCGGCTGGAGGTTGTTTCATATTTTCTTGGCAGCGGTCGTACAAAATTGGCTTAGAGTGATTTATAATTGCGGTGATCGGCAATGGACACAACAAGTTTTTAGGAGGTTTTTGTCATCGAACTCAATCAGCCGGCGGCCGACTCGGCGGAGCGGGAAAAACTTCGGTTTGTCCGCCGGGATGGGAACTATTATGCGGGCAGACAAATTCGGGCGGTTGCTCCGACGGCATTTCCTCCTCCGAGCATTTTCTGCAAACACGCCATGGCCTCATGGCGCGATAGTTTGTCCCCGAAAGGGAACGGGCGGCCAGTCGTATGAACAATTGAGGTGAAGGGGCAACGGCAACGAACGGCAGGGATGGGTGGATGAGTGGGGCGGTGGATGAATGGGGAAGCGGCGGCGGGGTGGAACGACGGCGACCATGCAAACAAGAGCCGTTTCAAGGATGACATCCCCAGACCAGTAGCACGCATCGGGGTGGCAGGACTGCCCGCCACAACCACGGTTAGCGGCTCAGGTGACTCAGGCATTTTTTATGGTCTCATCATCTCCAGGAAATAGATGCCGTATTCCGCTCGTGCCATATTTTGCAGTAAGCTCGATCTGCTCGGTAACGAGATCGTAATACTTGCTGCCCACTCCTTTGTAATGCTCTGGGAGCTTCGCCGTGTCGATTGCGCCAGCCGCTCTAAGCGCGTCCAGAGACCGATTGAAGCCATCACTTATGATTGCAACCAGCATACCTTCGATCTGTTTGTCGGTCGGATGTTTCATGTTTCAAAACGTAGCAAGCTGAGATGGCACGAGTCAACGTGACGGGCCGGCAAGTGTGACGCTTTGCCCCGGGGCAGGTATTTGAAAGGGTTGGACCGAAAATGTCCGCCAGTTCCACCAGAACCAGCGAAAAGCGGGTGAATCCAGCGAGGTTTCATAGCGAAAAGCAACGCCGGCAGGCAGACCTGCGGCATCCGATTTCAGGACTTCCGCCGTGAGGCCGCTGAGTTCATACCGGTCACCGGTCTGGCATTCCGGCCGGTCCAAAAGCAAGTTGCAAAAACTGAGGACATAGGCGACGTGGACGCGGCCGACGTCGTCACAGGAGAATATGTTCGGCCCTTGGGATTGAACGACCAAGGCATGGTCATTGATCCGTTGGACAGTGAAGCCCGTGGAAGCGGGTACGAGCGCCCGCACGGTGCGGGGCAGCGGCTGGTGGTAATACGCCTTGTAACCGGGGACATAACCCGATGCGAGCGGAGCGGGAAAATTGACGACAATCACATTTTGGTTTTCGATGTCCGGCCAATCGCGAGGAGGCTTGTTTGCCCGGGCGAAAAAGAAGGAGGCGGCTTTAACGGTGGCCAATCTTCCCGCGATGGCTCCCGGAACATGCACCAGCAATAACAGCAGGCAAGCGCTCCAGGCCAGAACCCGGCCGGTCCGCCGGGCCGGCAACCGGCGGTTAAACAGGGCGGCGACGAAACTGGCGATCAAGCCATAAGCGCCGATGGCGACGAAGCCAAAGTTCTTGGACACGGGCACCAGCGATGATTCGGGAATGGCCGCGAACACCATGACGGTAAACCAGAAAGCCGCCAGCTTGTCCCGGCGCACCCAGGGAAGAAAAACCACCAGAGCCGCCACCACGCACGCGCCGTAAAAGGCAACTGCCACCGGGTGCAATGAGGGTTTGAGGGCGAACCAAATTTCCGGCGGCACGCCGGTCAGCTGACCGCCGAGCACCTGCATCATCCGGGGGAGCAATTCCCGGGCAAACCGAAACGGCTCGTTCAAAGGGTCGATGTAAAAAGCACCGATATGGGACAGCCCGTAGCCGGAGAGCACGTAGATGGTCCGCCACAAAACGAGGACCAGAACCGAAGGCAACACGGTTAAGGCCCGTTGAAGCCACGAACCCGGTTCCAACACAAGGGCATAGGCGACGATGAAGGCAAAGGCGGCGGCTCCGCCTTCCTCGGAGAAAACAGAAAGTGCCAGAAACAACGCCGACCAGATCAGCGCGGAACGGGATTTATGGGAACGCCATTGATCATGTTCGTAGAGATAAAGCAGGCCAAAGAACAGCGCCATGATGAAGCCCCGGTTGGCGACGAACATCACTGGGAAATAGGTGTAGCCATCCAGCAGGAACAACAGCGCCGCCAGTCCGGCGGCGGCGCCCCCGCCCAGCAGCCGGCGGTAAACCAACGTGACGAGAAATACGACGGCGGCGAACCAGGCGATGTTGTGGGCATGCATCAGGGCGGGTGAGCCGGGAAAGAGGCGGTAATCGAGCCAGTGGGTGAACGCGGCGACCGGACGACAAAGACTCAAATGAAAATCTGCCGGCGTCCACCATGGCAGCGTGCCGTAGTTCTTCGCCAAAGCCACGTATTGAGGATCCCGATTGAAACCGAACAGATCAAACAGAACGGTCGAGAAACTGCCGGAAGCCACCGGGTTGCCGGTTTCGGACATTCGCGGTGGCAACTGGCCGGGTGGAAGCTCAACTGCGCGCTGCATCAGATCATCGGCGAACAAGCCGGTATTCAGGGCTGGCATCATTACCAGAACCGCCCCAAGGGCCAGCAGCACAGGGAGACGGGCATGGGCCAGAAATCTTTTGGAGAAATCCACCAGGCGGGCGCAGGTTTGGTTTGCGATCATGGGTTCTGTCTGATGGCAACAACAAGGGTGGTCACCTATTATGAGCAGACAGGGCAACCCGGTAATCCTCACGCGAGGCGGAAAAGCGTTGGGGAAGATTTACACAGCGAAGACGCGAAGATGTGCAGCGAGGCGGAAACGACCGGACCGCCAACCGGGCCGGCTCCCGGTCTGGAATGGCGGGGCGTTAGCAAAGGGCACCTCTCCTAATGGGGCTGGCACACGCCGTAGTTTGTCCGCCCCGATTCCGTCACAGCCCAGAGGTTTACCGGGCAGAGTGACTGCCCATGACGGATGGCGCGCACGCTCCCGTCAAAAAAGGCATAATTGGAGCTGCCGGATTTGTTTGGAGATCTGCCGGTGCCGCCGTGGCGACTTTCCTCGAGGTCGGACAGGTACTGGGTGGCATCCGAGTTCAGCACCAAATAGAGCTGGAAACTTGCCGAGGCTTTTTCACCCAGCACAATTGAATCGGGGAGCCGATTCACATTCAATTCACGCAGGGGCGGCAGGGACGCGCCTCTGGGGAGCGGCACACCGCCAGACCATTCCAGCACGGCGTCTTGAAAGCCATTGAACAGGTAACTGCGCGGGGCGAAGTCGGCCAATTGATTCGTCGCGGCCCCGGCCCCGCTGGCGGCCGGGTCGCCGGGGCAGCGCAGCAAATTCAGATCCGAGAAATAAGGCTGGAGTTGAGCGGGCCAGCGACCGCCGAAAAGATCACGCGGCGGCAATTGATCGCTGTGGTCGGTGGTGTAGAGATTCAGTGCCAGCCGCAACTGGCGCAGATGATTGAGACAGGCCGTTCGCTGGGCCGACGCCCTGCCCCGGTTCAACGCGGGCAAGAGCAGCGCGGCGATGATGGCGATGATGGCGATGACCACCAACAGTTCAATCAACGTGAACCCGGAACAACGATTTTTTCCTGGGGCTGGCTGGCGCATAGGCTTTCAATACGGGGTTTGGAGCCGGAAAAACCGGGCGGAACCGGGCGGAACCGCCACGGTATTGGTGCCGCCGTCCAAGGTCGGTGCGGCCGGCCAGGCTGACCAAACCGGATGGGCCAGATCGGTGGTTGATTCGAGGGTGGTGGCTCCGGAATTGGTGGGCCAGGCGAGTATCAATTGGCTCCCGTTCAGCCGGTAGTCGAGCCGGTCAAAGAGCAAGGGGCAAATTGCCCGCTCCAGTGTCTCGCGCGTCTGCGTACCAATGAATTTGGCGCGAATGCGGTTTTGCCGGTCGATGATGAACGTGGTCGGGATGCCGGTAATATCACCATAGGCGCTTTCGGAATCGGACATGACAATGGTGTAGTTGATGGCGGGGGTCCAGGAACTCAGGAAACTGGCCACGTCGACCGCGCTTTCGCCGCTCCAAGACACATCGGCGCCGATGACCGCCAGCCCATCGGCACGATAGCGGTCCTGCAAGGCCACCAAATCAGGCATTTCGGCCTTGCACGGGCCGCACCAGGTTGCCCAAAAGTCCAGGATGACAACCTGGCCGGCGAAATCAGTTGAACTCACCATGTCCCCAGCGGGGTTGGGCAGGTTCCAAGCGGGAGCGGCAGGCAACGGAGCGGTCGGCCCAAGTTGCACCGAAAGCGAGATGATGCCGTAGGCACCACCGTAACCGTCCACAGCGATTTGGTAGGTTTCACCACTGGCGACGTTAAAAGCCACCTTGCTGGTGCTCGTGCTTGGACTTGCCTCGTCGTTGCTGGCCACCTCGGTTAACGCCGAGACGGAAAAGCCGCGATAAACGCCCAGCAGGGTATCCAGACTGCTCCCAGCCGTGCTGATGGTGACCGTGCCGTCGGCTGGCGCCGTCCATGACCACCAGACGGAAGCGCCGCCAAGATACCCGGCATGATAAGGCTCGCCAGCTTCTTTGGTGGCCAAGTAATTCATGGTGGAGCGGAGGATGTTGGTCCCGCTAATGACAGTGCGATTAGCAAACTGATCGTTGACGGGCGGACCGAGTTGGGCTTGAGTTGGCGTCGTTCCAAGTCCAACAAGGCCGGTGATGGGAAGGAGCAAGGCCGTGATTAAGGAAAAATTAGTTTTCATTGATTAAAGCGGGACGAAGTTGTGATGTTCCGAAATCATCGTGGTTGGCCAACAAACAACGAGCCGCCTGGAACGCCGGGAAAGTGACCGAACAGTTGGGGCCAACGGCGACGGGTTCCGGCAACGTAGCCGGCGTAACATCTTCGGTTGTCATTTTGTTCCGGCGGTGCCGCTGTCGGTCTGGGGGGGGGCAAGTTAATCCGCACGGTCGCCTGGCGCGGCGGTTGGTCCGGCTCCGGCTGCTGATCATCGTTTTGCATAAAAACCCAATAATGCCCGACATAATTCACCAACTGTCCGCCTCAGAACCAATGGAAATATTTTGTTTGCCCGGAAAGCAGTCAGCTTTTCATAAGCAATCCTGCCGCGGCTGCATCACCGACCGGCGGCTCACTACTGAAGCCAACCTTAACAACAGAAGCAAAATCCTGCAAGTATTTCATGAGCAACACCCCGGAACAATCGGCCGATCACCCGGGCCGGCGCCGGGTTTGGGGCGGCGAGACCCGTAGCACGCGCCGGATTGAGTTCAGCGATTTTGGCACGGGGGCGTTGCGCCAACCGGGCGAGGATGGGTGGGCGGGCTGACGCGCTGGCGGAACTGGGGACAGGGACAAATAGGACGCACCTCTGACGAGCAAGGACGGTAATGGGATTACGATATGAACAGCAGACGCGAAAGCGCGAAGTTAAGCGGGGAGGCGGACGACGTCACGCAGAGCGAGAGAGCGGGGTTGGGATGGCGCCGGGCAACCCAGATTGGCCACGCGCTGCGAGTTGGGACAACTTGCGGTCCGGGGAGGCGGCTGCGACCCGGGCGGGTCGAAGTCACAATGCCGGGGAGGTTTTACCCGGCTGGCCGTCGCTGCCACAGGGCACGTCGTTAAAGAGGCGGAGCTTGAAGCTGCCATCGGGCTGCTCTTCGACCATCCAGAGGCCGGTGTTGGCGAGCCGGGTTTTCCAGGCGTCGCTCTCGGGCAGCAAGGCATGGAGCAGCAGGCGGCCGTTGTTGCCGTGCCCGGCCAGGAGGATGGATTTTTCCGAACCACCAAACCGCTGGCGGAGCAGGCTGACGGTCCGCCCGGACACGGCGACGGCGTCGGCGGCGGCCTGGAGGTTTTCGTGGTCGAAATCAAAGAGCAGACGGCCGTCCTGGCGGAGGGGGAAAAATTTCTTTTCGTCCGCCGGGACGGAAACTTTGTCGCGGGCATACAAATTGGTGCCGGGCGGGGGCAGGGGCTGGCCGTGCAAGATGCTGATGAAACCGCCGGATTCCGCGAGTTCGGGCCAGATTTCGGCTTTTTGCCGGGTCTGTTTCAAATAGGGCAGCACGGTCTGGCGCGCGCGCCAGACGGGGCTGACGGCGAGGAAGTCGAAATGGAATTGCTTGAGTTTTTCGGTGGCGTTGACGACCTGGACTTCGCCCCTGGGGGTGAAGAGGCCGGGGTTGCCGACGTAAAGGGGCCAGGCGTTGGTGGGGGTGGCGGCCCATTCTTTTTCGACGTTGGCGCCGACTTCGGCATGGCGGAGGTAATAGATTTTGAGCCCGGCGGCGGCGGGATGGACGAGGCTGAGACAGAGCAGGCAGCCGAACAAATTTTTTGGCAGGCGAAACGGTTTCATTTTAATTGGGCGTAATTCGTGCGGTTTCGATGGTCAGCCTGGATATTTCACAGGCGTTTCACCAGCACTTTGACAGGGTGCCAGAAGCAGTTAAAACGGCTGTGCTCGTCACCGTCAGTGGCCACCGGGCTGGAAGCCCGGTGCTAATGAAAGGCAAACCAGCAGCGATGATATTTCCGGGCTTAGAGTATTTCCAGCAATCCTCCATGACCCTCATGGCGCGACAGTTTGTCCAGGAAAGGGAACGCTCGGCCAGTCGTATGAACGATTGAGGGGAAGGGGCAACGGCAACGAACGGCGGGGATGGGTGGATTGGTGGGGTGTTGGATGAATGGGGAAGCGGCGGCGGAGAGGATTTGAACAGCCGACGCGAAGGCGCGAAGGTAGACAGGAAGGCGGACGACTCCACGCGGAGCGAGACAGCGGGGTTGGGATGGTGCCGGGCAACCCGGATTGGCCACGCGCTGCGAGTTGGGACAACTCGCGGTCCAGGGAGGCGGAAGCGGACGGGTGGCGATTCCAATTTTTCGGCGGAATTATCATGGACGACCGGCGGGCACCGTGGCTAAAGTCGCCACCAAGATTATGAGCTTTTTCCGCGATCTCTTCGGACCCAGCCGCGACGAAATTTGGCAGCAGGTGGCCGCGGTCGTGAATGGCAATGTGAGGGAAGGGAGTTTTTGGGGCGGCAACAGCAGCCAGGTGAACGCCGCGCATGGCCAGTGGCTGGTGACGCTGGATACTTATACGGTCTCCACCGGCAAATCCTCCATCACCTACACGCGGATGCGCTCGCCCTATGTCAACCCGGACGGCTTCCGGTTCACGATCTACCGGCGCGGACTTTTCAGCGACGTGGGCAAATGGATGGGGATGCAGGACGTGGAGATTGGCGACGCACAGTTCGACGAGGAGTTCATCATCAAGGGCAATGACGAGGCGAAGCTGCGCCGGCTCTTTGCGAATGCCCGGCTGCGCGGACTCATCAGCGCCCAGCCGGACCTCCATTTTTGTGTGAAGGATGATGAGGACCGATTCTGGAGCAGCCAAAACTTCCCGCCGGACGTGGACGAACTCTATTTCGAGGTGACCGGCGTGATCAAGGACGTGGAGCGGTTGAAACAACTGTTCGACCTGTTTGCCGAGACGCTGGATGAACTGTGCCGGATGGGTTCCGCCTATGAGAAGAATCCGGGGGTGACGCTTTGACCGCAGGGACACCGCCGGGGCGGACGATTTGGCGGGGAGGGTTTGAACAACAACGCAAAGACACCAAGTTGGAACAGGTGGCGGACGACTTTACGCGGAGCGAGACAGCG